>SXGQ01057238.1_pt1 | contig 13732 bp, 19 predicted proteins | sample 3178371 | NCBI WGS metagenome assembly SXGQ01 (sample SAMN11356859, study PRJNA531348) | freshwater metagenome | isolation source: freshwater sample F1-20 | place: China: Fuxian Lake, Yuxi | collected 2017-12-25
CAAATACCAATCACTCTTTAGTTTGTGCAAAACTTGATCGTTCTTTGAATATACAACAACCCCCTCAAGTTTTTCCCAAGACTTTACTAACATTGACAGGTCATTTATGTCATTAAAAGTATAAGTAGCAGGACGCTTGAATCCCTTGTTCTTGGCCCACATATCCAAATCTTCTTGGGAATATAGACTATAATCACTGTGATGAACAAGGCCTACCACATACCAATCAGGTTCATCACCATAGTTCAATACAATCTTGTTGATAGGACTAACCCATTCAAACAAAATAGATACATTCCAAGTATCAGGAGTATCGTGAGTCAAGCTCTTTAGGAACTTTTCCTTGAACAATTCCAATTCATGACCATTAGCCAGAACAGATGCATCAACAGTTCCACGGGTCCGTAGAATATATTGACCCTTGTACCTGCTAACAATCAATAGAGAACCATCAAGCTTCTCCATTACAGTGCAGTTACGCAATGAATTAGGAACAGGAAAGTTATCAGGATTTTCACCCCAGTTAGTAAACTTAGGAAATCCAGCACTAATCACTTCACCCTCGTAATTGACAACAACACTACGCAAGTGCTTGTTGTCTTGGGTCCATTTAGTGCCAATATGTTGTGGTTGAATCAAATGGACAATTTCACCGTTAAGTGAATGTTCATGCACCATAAATTGAGTGCGGTCAACCTTATCTAGGTCAATTTTCATACACTCAATTTACCACAGACTTTATAGAAAGTCAATCAAATTTTTGACCCGTTATTTTGGTGAAATATTTTTCTGGCAGTAACATTAGTATTGTGAGTGTTGCCAAAGAAATAATTGTTGGTGATACATCAATTTTAAATAACTTATAAAGTAATATGCTTCCTCCCAAAGAAATTATTAAGTTTATAACTAATAACAATATCATTCTCATATATCAAATACTTTACCGTCGAAATATGCTTTACATCCAAGTATTCTATTGACACAAAAAACCTTTACACCTGCTTCATTAAGCATACTGAATGTAACATTATCATGTCCTTTCCATTGTTCTCTATTGGCATCATTACATAAATCATTAAATTGTTGGTGAATATAAACTTCTCTGATACCGCTTTGGATTATGCCCCTAGCACAATCCGCACAAGGTAAAGCATTCGTATAAAGTATAGCGTCATTGGTATCAATACCATATTTAGCCGCTGCATAAATTGCATTTCTTTCACCGTGTTCATACCATTTATATTTCTCAGGTCTTTGATGACGTAATTCATTATCATCATTCACACCGATAGGTATACCATTATATCCAGTCGATATAATTCTTTTATCTTTTACAATAATAGCACCAATTTTAGTCTTTGGGTCTTTACTTTTACTAGCGACCCAATAAACTCCTTGTAAAAACCAATCATTCCATTCTGGCGGTGTGTAAGCATCCATATATAACCTTGAGTTTAACATATAAAAACTAATTGTCAATCACTATGACATTCGCAGTTACAATTTTTTTTCTTTGACACACGTTTTCCATTATTTTCAGATGCATATTTGACACCCATTATGGTTCCAATAATACTAAAACTATTGGTCAAAAGAATACCAAACATATTGCTCCACATACTTTCAACTATCTTATTCTCAGTTCCCATTAATAATGTAATACCAAACATTACTGTGGTAACAACACCGACAGCACATACAATCCATAAAGAAACTTTTACAATTGTTTCAATTAAATGATATTGTGTTCGCTTTTGTAATAAGTCTAAATCACTTACGGCGGATTCTTTTGCTTTTTCAGCTGTCTCTAATGCTTCTTTTAGTTCGGCATTAATTTTTTCGTTCTCCGTTTTCCATTTTATAAGTTCTAAGTTCTTAGCTTGAACGTCTTTTGTCATTTCAAGACGTTTTTTTCTTACTTCCGAATCTTTTTCAATAGCACCATTTACATAAGATTCCCATTCTGGGTCATCCGATGTATCTAATACTTTAAGAATATTACCTTCTAAACAGACTCCTTTTGTTTTGCAATATTCTATAAATTGTTTCTTGGAGTCATTGGATAGTTTTATCATTTGTATACTTTAAATTGATTTGTTCTATTTTTGAACCCTTCAAAATCTTTCTTAAATTGTTCTAATCTTGGTTCAATGTTGTCTGATTTAATAATCCAGAATTGAGCACCTGCTTTTAATGATTTTGCTTGTTCACCTTTATCGTCACTGCTAGATATTATCCCAATCACAACACCATCACCATATTCAAAATTGATTTTTCTGATTAATTCTATACCATCAAAACTTGACCCTACTATATTCAAATCAACGAATATACAATCTGGTTTTGGGTCGCCGTTTTTGACTAAATCTCTGAAATATCGTTCAGCTTCATCTGCACTGCTTAGTGATTTTAAACTTAATGTTATATTTAAAAGACTGCAAGCATCTTCAAATACTAAATGAAAAAGATTTTCGTCATCTACTAATAATATAGAATCTATCATAATTTTATCTTAATTTTTGTTCCTTGTTGTAGTTTTTCACAACCAACGGCAAATCCGTGTATTTTTAAAATTTCAACGCAAATATTTAAACCTAAACCACTTCCGGTTTCTTTTTGTCCTTCTTTGCGAGTATATGGTCTTGACAAATAGTCAAATTCTTCTTGTGTCATTCCTCTACCATTATCCTCTACAATCAAACAATCGTTTTCGGTATAAATTTTTATATATTTGGTAGCACTATCATTGTATTTTAAACCATTTCGTATCAAATTATCAATAGCAGTGCAAAATAACGCATCATTTACAAATACAACGGGTAAATTTGATATTACTACCTGGTCTTTATAAGATGTAGATTTTAGATAATCATCCAATATTTCTTTTAGATTGTATAATGATTTAGTAAGTTCCGCATTTTGCTTTACTATATTTGTAAATTCGTAAACACCCTTATAAACCTTTTGTGTATGACTCAATCCCTCTTTAATCATCTTAAGAGGAGATTCTATCTTTAGATTTTTAATTATTTCAGGAGACAATCTTCTTTCCAAAGAACTAACTCCTCTAGGTATATAAGTGTTTATGCCACTATGCATATCATGTCTTAATATTTTTGCAGCATGTTCTAAATATGCATTCTTTTTATCTATTTCATTCTTAGCTTTTACAATTTCACTAACATCTTGTCTAACTGAAATAAAGCCGGTAAAATTATCTTCACTATCAAATGTTGCTTGTATCCAACTCTTTACATAATACAGTTCACCATTCTTATTTTTATTTGTTACTGTATCTTGCCATATCTTCCGTTCTTTAATAACTGTCTGATACATTTCTTTCCAATATTCTTTTGTATGATAACCACTGTTGACCATTTTGTGATCATTACCTATTAATTCTTCTTTAGTATAACCTGATACTCTACAAAAGTTTTCATTTGCGTATGTTATCTTACCGTATTTATCAGCTTTACTTATAAGACAAGTTTCCAATAGAAGAGATTCGCTATAATAAAAATCATTACGATAAGATTCAATCTCTTTTAAGTTATTTAACTTTTCATCTAATGTTTTTACTATTTCGTTAAAATCTCTACGGTCTATCTTAATTGGCATATTTTTATAAATATTTACATTTGTTTTCTGAAAACAAAAAATCCTCTGAAAACCAGAGGATTCATGACCTTTTTATTTATAATAAATATACTTCAGTCCCAAAGATGACAATAATATTTAGCGAAAAGTTCTAGTCCTTTTTGTTTACGTTCTTCTAGTTCCGCACTCTTTTTCAACCACTTATCCCACATTTCTTTTTGTTCTGGTGTCTTTTCTTTATTAAATTCCCAATCTTTGTCTTGATAAAAATCTGGCATTGGATTGAAGTGTTCTTCATCGTTTGCTAGATATTCAAATGTCCAAATAAGTTCATCAATAGTATTTTCCCATTCTTCGGGAGTCATATCTGGATGATAACTATAACGCTTCATTTTCTTGAAGTGTTTGAGTCTTGGTAGAATAAATTTACTAAAAGTGGAATCTAAACTCCAACATTCTTCATCCGAAACACCATAACGAATACGTTGATAAGTGCTGATAAACCAACGTTTAATGTCACTATATTTATAGTATAACCTCCAACCGTATGGAATTTTATCCAACAACCAATCACCAAATTTACAAGTGCGGTAATATTCTGGTTCTTTAAACAATGGTGTAGATTCAGATTCTATCAAACGTTCATTAATTTTTTTAACATCCATACAGATACTTTACTACACTTATTAAAAAATGTCAACATTATTCTGTGGGTTCTTCAACAACTGTTGTTACATTAGTCAATGTCAATTCTCTTACATTGGGATTCCATTCCCATAAACCACTAAATGTATTAAAATGAGCATATCCCATCTTAACTGTGTTCACTTGCCATTCTGTATTGGCATCTTGATATCCTTTTTTATAAGATATTGTGGATGTTGCCCAAATAGCACCGACAAACAATAGAACCAGTAATATAGATTTTTCCAAATTCATGATAGTGACCCTTTATAATAAATAACAGTTTAACATTTTTTATGATATGATGTTGTTATTAAATATTTATAGATAAATATATGGCAAATAACTCAAAATCAACAGTAGAGGGTGTTTTTCATGGAATCCATATATTAATTTTAGACAAAAAAATAATAAGAGTTAATAACAAAGACCGTCTCCCTATCGCAGAGTTTAAACCTTGTGTAGATAGAATTGCTCAATATTTGATTGACGAGGGATTTGTTACTGAATTGGTTCCAAGAATACAAATAGTTTCGATATGAGTCTGATACATAAATCTATAGGTAAAAATTTCCCAAACATAATAAACGCAATAATAGAAATAGAAAAGGACAGTAGTGCCAAATACGAATACTGTCCTGATATGGATATGTTGAAGTTGGACCGTTGTCTTATCAGTAGTATGAGGTATCCAACTAGTTACGGATTTATACCACAAACATTAAGTGATGACGGAGACCCATTAGATATTTTAGTTTATAACACAGTTCCTCTATCACCACTATCATATGTAGAAGTAAGACCTATTGGGGTATTATGCACATTAGATAACGAATTATCTGATTGTAAGATATTAGGAATACCATTGTTTAATCCAAACAATTATAATGATATTAATGATATAGATGAAACATTCTTGGATGTATGCGAAGACTTCTTCAAACATTACAAGAATAATAATAAGAAAAAAGAAAACCGTGTAAAAGTATTGGGATGGGAAGGTAAAGACATTGCGATTAAAATGATATCAGAGAAGCATGAAAAATATTTATCAACTCGTCAATTATCTCAAAAGACTCTTCTTCTTGATTGATTCATTGAATAGTTTTAACTTTTCGTTTTCGTAAGTGAATTTCTTTACAAGTTGTCCTGCAATAGCATTGGCATCATCTTCTATTTTACCACCAATATCTTTAACTTGTTCGCCATTCTTTATTTCACCAGTTTCAAATTGACGATGGTGAACTAATTCATGCGCAATCGAACGTAATATATCTATTATTGCTCTACCCTTAACATATACTGCCACTTCACCTGTTCCATTATTATAATATGCAGTGGTTTTAAATTTGTCATGGTCATATGAAGTGGTTACCTTGAATGGATTCTTTATATTCAATTCCTTCTCAACAAACTTGACAAACTTATAAAGTATATATTTTTTCTTCTTAGTCATACTATATAAATATACAAAAAATCCGTCAACCTTCATCAGATTGACGGATATTGTTAAGATAGTTGTATCTTATTTCTCAATTCTTCCGGAACAAACTCGTCATTTACATTACCACACTTTGAACACGCAAATGTCGGAATGGGAATATAACTTGGTTTGCCTGTGCCAGTCATAATTGCACTTACTTTTCGCATAAAAGATACTTCGGTAAATGTATTGCCTTTACATTTATCACATGCAACTTCATACGTGTCTTTAATACCAACAGGCTTACCCCGTGGTGCTTGATTCATAATATCATTCATAGGTTTATATAATCTTTCAATTCAATTTTGCCGTTAAAAATAGTAATATACTGATTCAAATTACAATCAATACAGATATTGTTTGCTTCAGCTATATTCGTAAATCCTTCTCTGTGATACTGTGCAGCTTTACCAGTTTCCCACTGATTAGTATGACCTACAATTTGTCTCAAATCCTCTATTGGTTGAAACTCATATTTAAAATCACACCATACAATACCACCTGCTCTAGCGTTACCACCTCTACTATGACCCACTTGATAAAACCAATGCAAATCATCGGTCTTTAATTTGATTCTAGCTTCTTCATCTCCTCGGTCTAAGTAATTAAATATCTTTTCATGTGTATCACAATTTGGTGGTAACAGACGACAATCCAATCCAGCATGGGTCAATAGAATATCATCTACCACAATAGACCAATAAAACTTTTCTTGAATGTCCCCTCTATTTTTAGCCAATACACTATCTATGGCATTATACTTCCATTGTTCATATCCACTACACCATGTAGTAGGAGCATCAAATAGATAATGAACGTCATGGTTGCCAAAGAGTGTGTAGTTCTTTGGGTTTGGCAAGAAAGTGTCTTTTAGATATTTAGCAACGGCTTTATAATCAGATGGGTCATCCAAATGAAAACTATCAAACCAATCGCCAAGACAAATGTTGATATCTCCATCCTCTTTCTTAAGAATATCATCCAACCTTTTATAATTATTATGGGGGTCCGCAACAATTACAATCTTTTGTTTATTTGAACTTAATTTTAACATTCAACTAATATAACACAGTTTATTTTACAAGTCAAGAGTTTTGTTCTTAACTTTAGTAATGAGCCATCTCAACATATGAGTATTAGTTGACGGTTCACCATACTTTTTAATTTTATAATATTCTAATTCTAACTCATATAATCTACGAGTAACATCCATCTTATCAACCCACTTTGAATCTGCTAAGGAATCGTCAGTATGTTTAGTTAACCTTTCTAATGATTCAATTAGAAAATCATATTCTATTTTAGATAGAATTACTTTTTTCATTCGTAACAATATACCAATTCAATTACTTGAGATTATCTTTTATTGCTTGGTCGATTGCTTGTCGTTCATCGCTAGAAATAGCTTCGCTTGATATGATTTCTTGGAATCTATCCATGACAATAGCTTTTGTAGTATTATCTAAATTCTTGCTCATCATCTTCAATAACCCTTGAAAACTTCTGAAGTTATTAATGTCATCTGCACTTGGATTTCTCTTGAATATAACTTTGAATATTTTATTTAAATCGGTTATAGATGCAAAATCAGGCCCCATAGTTCTACCAACTTGCGCTTCAATAAATTCATAAGCATTTTTACCTTTAACTTTTCCGAGATAATTGTATGCTTTTCTAATACCTACACCACCTCCACCAGTATTCAATGTATATTCGGATGGCAATAAATCACGTTGATTCTTTGATATCTCACGGTCTTTCAACGCACCTTCACCTTGTTCTTTAAACTTCTTTGCACCACCAGGTGTCAATACAATTGCATTTTCCAATCGTGTTGTTCCTCTAGCCAATGCTCTCAATAGTATCGCACCAGCCAATCCTTTGATACCTTTAGCTAAATCATCAAGAGGACTATCTTTAGAGAATTTAGTCCATGTAGATGGTTTTTCAAATCCATTGCTATCAATGACCATTTCGTCACCTTCAAAGTCAATTTGAACTACCAAGTTATTTGGTTTATACCAGAATATAGTAACTAATTGGTCAGGTATAGATGCAAAACTCTTTGTTCTACCAACATAATAAAATTCATCTGTTATTTTATTTTTATCGGTTGGTTGCCATTCCACTCTATTATCATCTTTACTATCTAACCACTTTGTTAATTCTTCCAATTTTTCTTTAGGAATAATAATATCAATGTCACCGTATTTGTCTTTGATTCTTTCGAGTGAAATACTTGGGTCATTTGTGATTTTTTGTAAAACTCTGTCTATAGTAGGATTCATCAAATGTTGGGAACTACCATTGAATATATATCCGTTTTGAATATATGGATTATCAGGTCTCCAAAACTTTAATGATTTGTTTATTGCTACCGCTAATTTTCTGATGTGGTCAGATATTATTTCTTTCTTGCCGCCAGCGATACTCAACTTTTGATTTGCTTGTGCTGGTTGACCACCGACAGTTTTTGGTGTTTTGGGGTCAACAGCGGCGACAGATTGTCCACTTTCTTTGATTAGAAAAGACTTCTTAACTGATTCCCAAAATAATTGTGTGTAGTTATTCATACTATATTAAATATCTAAAAATTTTGTTAAACTGTTCTTGTGACATTTCTTTTATTATTTGTGTAGCAACGTCAATACCGATATCGGCATGTTTTTTTACTTTTTCTATTGTTGCGAATGCTTGTGCAGTAGTGGCTTTATCGAATTTCTTAGCAGTTTTAGCTTGTTCCATCATCTCAATAAAGGTTTGTTTGATTTTATCAATAAATTGTTGTCTAGTTCTAATAACGTCTCCATCTTTGGAACGAATTACACCTGATTCAAATATACCATTAGCATCTAATGTATTTGCAATTGCGACAATATCTTCGCATCTTGTTTTAAATCTTGGGTCATTTGGATTTAATCCAACTCTGCCTTTTAAATTGGTATTATCAATATTATCTTTACCGGCCAACTTTCCATAATATTTGATGATGTCCAAATAAACTTCACTTGGATTTAAATAATGTTGACTGGTTCCTTTCTTCAAAGGAGAACTCACTATTTGACCATTCAATAAATTAAAATGTGGATTAGCATTAGAACCTATCGCAACGTTCAATACTTCACTGAATGCACTCATTAACATTCCAGTTACAAATCCCTTCAATCCTCTTTCAGGAGTAGTTCTTACTTTAACCCAGTCAGCGGTTACAGTAAATGATTTTACCAAATCGACTTGAACATTTTCACCGTCAATCACAAATATCAAATACCCAGACCCATATTCTTTGTCAGTCGGATTTTTTAATAAATAAGAAGGATTTTTTGTATTTATAAATTCTCTTATCTTATCGTCATATAACTTCTTGGTGGATAATTGTAATACTTTATCATTTGTTTCTACCGGATATACTACTTGAATATCTGCATCTCCGTAAGTTACACTTTCATCTCCCAAATCATTTTTATAATACAATGCAGAACCAACTGGTCCGTTTGATTTAATTGGTGGCAATCCAGAAAATGCATTAAATTCATCAACAAATTTATCAAATACTTCTATTATCTTAACAATCTTACTTGGGGTAATTACAGTAGATTGAGTTTCGGTGCTTCTCCATCCACCTTCTTGTAATTGAGTTCCTTTAAATACATTCCATACTTTTTCTTTATCATCATTAGAAAGTGGTTGTGGTAAATAATTAAAGAAGGAAGTCTTATCGTTATTCAATAAGAAGTCTCTCATTTTGGTTCCACTAATATCTACAGTTGAAGTTCTTTCTACACCTCTTAATTTAATCTTACCCATAGAACCTAATTGTGGATACTTGGAATTAAATTCTGCCAAATCATAGTTTTGAATATCTTCAACGTCACTATAAATACTTACTACAGGTGCATCTTCAGCATCACTTTCAAGGTCTAATAAAGCATATCTAACATTTGATACTGGACTATCAACAAATTTGATAGATACGTTTTGTGGAAGATATTTCTTTAATACATCATTCCACACTTCTATCATTTGTTGACCTTCGATTGGAAACTCACCTTTCTTTATTCTACCCTTTTCACTGACATATACAATAACCTTCTCGTTTTCTTTTGCTGCCAACTCAATCAACTTCCAATGACCTGCATGAACTGGTTTACCAGCCATGGGAACAATACCAAGAGTTTTAGTGCCTGTTCCAATAAATAATCTTTGTTGTATTATAAACTTACCAGTCAACATCAAATCATCAAGTTTATTGATATCGGTTTTCTTCTCATGTGGAAGTTTATTTAAATTAACATTCTTTAACAATTGATTATATTGACCCAATACAATATTTAATGGTTGAGTCAAATCTAATTTGGAAATTATTTGTTTAGCAATTTCACGAACGGTTGCTTGATAAATTTTTTCTTTCTCTGGGTCCATTACGTATTGTGCTTTCTTTGCACCTCTCACATCCAAACTATATTGGTCTTCTTGTGTAACTTTATACAATTTACCGTCATTTGTAGTAATAACAACACCTTCAGGCAATCCACCTAATGAAGATTCTACTTTCACTACCATGTTTGCAAACTTAGCTACGATATCCATTGGATTGGAATAATCAATTTGAGTTTGTTCAAATACATTCAATAGAGCTTTATTTTTAATGGCGGCTCTAAAATTAACTTCTGTATTTATAAATCCACTCAACCATATTGGAAAAGTAAATACTCCCAATACCTTAGCCATTTGTTCGATTCTCTTTTTGTCTGTAATTTCTGCACCAGTTAATGATGTAGTAACAAATCCTTTGTTGATGTAATATTTGACAGGAGCAAATGACCTCAAAAATAATGCTTGAGTAACATTATAAGTTCTTGTTAAGGTTTCTTTATTTTGTGCAAATTCAAGACTGAATCCAGTGTTTTTTGGAACGTTACTGGCATTTATAGAACGAAGACGGTCAAATACAATTGCATACTGAGATATACCAATAGAACTAGTTTTGATATTTTCCTTTTCCTTATCAGATAGATACTTAAATTCTTCTGGATATAAAATATTTCCTTTATATGCAACTATCCAATTATTATACCAATCTTCTTTATCATCCTTATCTGTTCTGATTATGACCAATTTAGTTCCGTCAATCTTTTCTTCTACTTGTAATTTCTTACTAACAAATTCCAATGCTTTTTTATCAGTGGTTATCTCTTTCTTAAGATGTTTGATACTCACATCTAACGCACCTACTCCTTCATAGATTTTATCAATGTCAATAGAATCCAGAATGTTCTCAACAATAAAAGTATAAAGTTTATTCATTAAATATAAATATATAAAATTTTTGTTGTTTTCCCATATATTTATAGAACGAAAGGATATAATAATTTATGGCAGTTACTCTTGATCACAAAGTTAGAAGTTTAGAATGTTACACAACATACGATCAATTTACAGATGTTGTAGTAAAAGTTGGATGGGATTGTATTGGATCAGCAATAGGTCAAACAGGTCCATCCAGTGGAAGTATGCTTACATACTCCTATCCAAATACTACACAGTTGACATTAAACAGCGGATCTTGGGACAGTGGATTCGTTCCGTATGACCAATTAACAAACGAAATTGTATTGGGTTGGGTTTGGACAGAAATAGGAAGCCAAAAAGATTCAATCGATGCATACGTTACCAATCAAGTAAATCAAATGGTAAGCCCTACAATCGTAAATTTACCATTACCATGGCAACAACCAATTCCACCAACACCACCAAGCGGTAGTTCACAACCTTAATAATAAATAAATATGAGCGCAACTATTACATGGAAAGTGGGAACATTAGAATGTTATCCCACATATCAACAAGAAAAAGATGTAGTCTTTACAGTTCACTGGGACTGTTTGGGATCTGAAACTGTAAATGGTATAACCTATAACGGAAGAGTTTATGGTTCTACTGGAGTTACATATCACTCAGGTTCTGATTTTACTCCATATGAACTATTACAAGAACCACAAGTTATTCAATGGGTATGGGATTCTATTGGAGAAGAACAAAAGATTAATTTCCAAAACAGTGTTCAAAACCAAATTAATAATCAAATCAACCCTCCTGTAGTTATTCTTCCATTACCATGGACTCCTCCTTACATTTCTATACAACCAATTGGAGGAACGTTTGTCACAGGTTCAAATGTAACATTGACTGTTATCCCCATGATTCTTGATGGAATGACATATCAATGGAAAAAGAATGGAACCAATATCAGTCAAGCTGTGAGCTCATCTTATAGTATAAATGATATTCAAATGAGTGACGCAGGTGATTATGTCGTCGTTGTAACTAGTGCAAATGGACAATCTGTAACAAGTAATGTTGCTACTGTCACTGTAATAACCCCTACTCCTCCTCCTACACCAACACTTCCAGTCATTACCGAACAACCTTCAAATCAAACAATTGAAGTCGGAGATGGTGTAGCATTTAACGTAAATGCAACTGGAGAACCACCAATCGCATATCAATGGTATAAAGATGACGTAGAAATTCAAGGTGCTACTGGAAACACTCACATCATTCAAACAAGCACATTAACTGATGCGGGTAATTATAAAGCCACAGTAACAAATGCAGCTGGTTCAATTACAAGTAACACCGCTACATTAACAGTAAATGAACTAAATCCTTAATTGATTTAAGTATATAAACACTAAAACCCCATCAAATTAATGATGGGGTTTTTTCATTTTGAACAACAACACGAACACCGACAAAATTGGAGCAGGTCCGAACTTCGCATTTCGCCTTCTGATCTGGTAGACCAGCGTGCTCTCATTACACTTGACCCGCATTAAATTCAAATAGGAAGGACTAATGATTACCTCCAAGTTTCATAATATGTTATGTTATTCATCCACAATCCACATGGTTAATTACTCCTTGTGTTAATGATTGATGGGACTGGTTTCCCACAACGACCAACGATATATCATATATTTTAGCTACGATGTCATTACGCTTGGATTTCGGTTGATCGACCTAAATCCGCCATAGATTTACACTACATATTGATACTCCAACCAATAATGGTTCTTCACCACTATTGTGCGTTACCCCTATACAAAGGTTGTTCCGCCACTATCTTAAATTGTTAAAGAACCGTCAAAAAATGGTAGGGATGAGTGGATTCGAACCACCGCTTTACAGATTTTAAGTCTGTTGCCTCTTCCGCTGGGCTACATCCCCATTACTTACTACTCTTTCATCTTAACATACAATGTTGTATTGTCAAGCATCAAATTGGTGGGTATGGAGGGAGTCGAACCCCCACGCCTTTCGGCGGTTGATTTTGAGTCAACTACGTCTGCCATTCCGTCACATACCCGTAAATCATCAAACTCATCGTGCTTCCTACCTACACTACGCCTCCTCATTGATTTGAGCGAGTGACGGACCTTGAACCCGTCCCTATGCGTTTGAAAAATGGTAGCCTCATGCAGAATCGAACTGCCCAGAACGCCAATCGAGCGATTATAGAGATTATAAGTCTCCCCATGCACCTTACATCTTGAGGCCACTAAATGGTAGCGGGGGGAGGATTTGAACCTCCGAGGCACATAGGCACCGGATTATGAAACCGGCCAGATACCAGGCTTCTGACACCCCGCAAATTGTTTTGTTAAAGAACTAAAATGGTAGCTGGTATGGGTGCTGCCCCCACTTAACAAACCTTATGAGGATTCGTCGTTTGCTGAAACCCCAGCCATTCTAAATGGTAGCGGATGTGGGAGTCGAACCCACTATCTCTCTGGTTATGAGCCAGGAATGATTTTCCGTTTCACTCACCCGCAAATTTTAAAGAACTAAATTATAAATCATGTTGGGTGTATTTATTGAATACTTTGTCCACCCAACAAACAAAGTATACCATGGGCTAACCCCGCAACCAAGAAGTTTTTTAAGAGAACTTCCAACTCTAGGGGC
>SXGQ01410484.1_pt1 | contig 13732 bp, 15 predicted proteins | sample 3178371 | NCBI WGS metagenome assembly SXGQ01 (sample SAMN11356859, study PRJNA531348) | freshwater metagenome | isolation source: freshwater sample F1-20 | place: China: Fuxian Lake, Yuxi | collected 2017-12-25
ATGCAGCATTTGACCGGTTTCAAGTACGCCCGTCAGATGTTGCTAAAGACACGAAAGTGTGGCAGCTCTTCGCCTAGGGGGACGCAAGCCTCCCCCTCGCCCCCTGTCCTTGGGAAATACAAAGCTCCCCGACGCCCCCTGTCCTTGGGAAATACAAAGCTCCCCCCTAGAATCGTGGAACGCCGACCTTGACCTCCATATCATCTACCAGACTTGCAACACCTGCAACACCTGCAACACCTGCAACACTCTCCTGCGCCTTGCTCAGAAGAGTGAGCGGAACGAGGCCCATAATCATCTGTATAACAGTCGTCGCGGATTCGGGTAGCAACTGAATAATCATCGCGACCATGATGGATCCAATAATGAAATCGCGCATCAGACTCTTTATAGTGGGCGCCTTCTCCTCAATAAATTGTGTGCTGCCCGCACCCAGTGCCGAAATAATAACTCCTCCTAAGACCATACCTGTTACTAGGGGGGGCTGCTCTGACATTCTGGCCGCTCGCCAGGAAAAAAAGGGCTCTAGACGCACGCGCCCACTCACAGCTCCTCAAAATCCATTGCGAGAATCCCGTCATCCTTCTTTTCGAGATCCTCGAATCCGTCCATCGGCTCCGGAGGGGCATCCAATATTTGGATGTCATCGGAGCCCTCCTCGATCTCCTCTGCAGGCGCCTCCTCAGGAACCTCAGTTGCAAAGGCTGTATCAGCTCCTGTAAAGACTGGGGTTTTGGGTGCTGCAGGAGCTGCAGAAGCACCGGATACATCTACAGCAGGCTCTACACCGGATACATCGATTACAATATCTGCTGCAGATGTTGCGCCCCCTACAGCTGCTGTCTCTACCTTCTCAGCCTCCTCGGCCTTCTCTTCCTCGGCCTTCTCAGCCTCCTCGGCCTTCTCCTCCTCGGCCTCAGCCTTCTCCTCTGCATCCTCCTCATCCTCATCCGCCTCGTCACGCAGATATTCGCGCAGAATGTTCTTCACAGGCAACAGTCCGCGAATGGCCTGCAGAATACCATCCTGCAGAATGGCCTCAATCTGCCGAAGATTCTTCTGGCGCTCCATAGATGGCGCAATGGTGGAAAAGAGATAGGTGCTACTCCACAGAAGACGCGCACACTCGGACAGAGTCCTGTGCAGAAAATGGTCCAGCTTGGGAATAGTAATCTGCAGCTTCTTCTGCTTCGTTGTCAGGCGAATGGCGGACAGCACCTTTGTGTGCGCAATAAACACGGCAGTCAGAAGCTCCTCCAGATAATCACACTGAGTCGCCGCGCTCAGACTCGCAGTCTCGCGCTGCACCTTATCGACATTCCACTCGGTAATGCCCTCGAGCAGCTGCTGAAAACTCAGCAGCACCTTCTTGGGCTCTGGCTCCTTCAGCTTCGCCTCATCCAGCAAATCGAGAAAATACTGCTGAAGGGCTGGAAGCATATATTGACACAGCTGCTTCGTATATTCTCCCTTTGCCTCCGCATATACACTGATTCCCTCGCCTGCGAGCTCCATCGTATTCTCTAGAGTATCTGCTGGAGTTAGGAAACTATTTCTGGACGCGGCGCGGGAGCCCCTAGAAGAAATTTGCTAATCTGAATCCACGGAGACGAGCCGGACCCAATCGCACGGATACATTCCTGAACGCCCCTATTCTCTGGCCCATAGCTCAACAGGATTGCATCGAGCAGCCTATAGGGGTCCGCACCCTCCTTACGGAGTCGCGTAATGTCGCTCCAGGCCGGAAGAGCAGTCTGCACTGTATCGGTTATGAGAGCAAGATGCTTCGCCACATTCACATTGCGAAGTGTCCTATAGGATGTTTCTGAACGCATTGATACGACATTGCATCTAGAGAGAATGGGCGGGGACAGCTTCCACAGCTCTCGCACCTCCAGACAACACGTCACATTCGGTGCAGCGGTCTCGAGAATACGACGCAGAAATGCCTGGGCCTCCTGGGTCAGATCATCCGCACCCTCTATCCAGACAAATAGGCGCTCCTTTGACCGCACCTGCTGATGCAGCACCTCACGCCCCTCGCGCAAAGAGCGGTCCACGCGCGCATTCCAGCGAAAGAGTTTCGCACGAAATGTTGCGGCCTCTTCTTTTATCCATCGCGACTTTCCTGTGCCAGGTTCGCCGCTAACAAGCAGCGCACCTTTCCAGATTTGTTTTATCGTTGCTGCCGCCATTCCTAGAAGAATGACCGCAGAAAGTTTAGGCCCTTACATATTGGCTAGTAACTCCTGCAGAAGTTTCTCGTCGTGCTCGGCATTAAAGGCCAGATTCTGTGAAGCCATCAGAGGATTTGCATTCACGGATGCGACAATGTCCATCGTATTACGCTCCCTGCTGACATCCAGCTTGAGAGGGACACGTGGGCGCACCTGGCCAATGTCGCCCACACCAGTAGGCAGTCCAGACACGCGATTCACGGCGTTCGCACGGTCATTTATAATATCGGAATCCAGCTTCCTGGTAGTCTGATTGATATCGCCGTCAAACACAGCCAGCGCCCCACCATTTCCGTGCATTGGGTCGCGCCCAGCAGCAATCTGCTCCTTGTTGGGGTTCGTCCGCATATTGTAGGCGGAATCGTGGCTGGTGAAATCCTTGTTGACGGAGTTGGAAGGACCGTAATACTCGGACTTGTTGGTGAGCTGTGACTTCTGTGTAGGCTTGGCGATATCCTCTGGGTCATAGACCTTGAGGCGGTTAGGGGCATCCGCCGCCGCTGCCTGACCGAACCAGTTCCAGTTAATAGTTCCCTCACGCACCGTAGTGCGGGCAATATCATTAGGGTCCCACACAGTAATCGCAGGGGCGCCATTCGCATAGCCAACAGGTGTTCCTGTCTGGCGAATATTGCCCACAGTCTCCTGACGCCTTGTAGGGCGATTAGGGTCATCATAGTGTGTTGTCAGAGCACCGGCCTCCGCAGGCACCAAGTTGAGCCCCATAGTGCGCTCGCTGGTCGCATTACGCTCATTGGGGCGCACCTCGTAGCCGCTGCGACCGTAGTCGGCCTCTGGCGCATCCGTGTCGGCACTGGTATAGGTCGTCATATCCGCATTACGATAGCCGGCCCCGCCGTATTGCTGTGTCATAGGCGTCTTGAAGGAGCCAGTCACGTAGGACTCGCCGAACTCCTGTGATGTTGCAGGACCCACTGCATCCGTATTTGTCTCAGGACGAGTGGTGTGCTTGAGAACCTGCACAGGGCGCACGGCCTCCTTAATAACATCGCCAGTAGTGACGAAAAAGCGCTTGCCAGACTCGTCAATATAGAATTTGTCGGGACGGTATTTGCGGACCTCTCCAGCCTCCTGGGCCGATGTTCCAATGAAATGCTGGCCAGGAACCACGGGCTGCTTATAGGTCAGCTTGGGGTTGTCCGTCGTGCGCAGGTCATCGGTGCGGCGCACGTTATCAATCATATACTGATTCACCTCGAACTGCTGGAATCCACCCTTGCCAGTCGCCGCGAATCCCTCATTCACACCGGGCGCGACGCGCACAGGCTCAAAAGGGCGCTCACCTGCACGGGACCTAGGGTCATTAATACGGCTCTGCACGAAGTCAGTATTGTCCTCCATACCGAAAGGATTGCCATAGGGTGCACGGGCAGTGTCGAACATTGTCTCCACTTCCTTCTTGGCAATCTGGTTGATGCCGGATCCAGTGTAGGAGTCCAGAATACCAGAGTTGGTCTGCGCACTGACGTTCTGGCGCACACGGCCTCCAAAGAATGGCACCATATTGTTGTGTGTGAAGTCGGACGTGGAGACCATCTTACCGGTCAGCTCGCTTGTCACGAAGTCCCCATCGACATAGTTGGGCCGCGCCTCGATTCCGCTGGGATTCATGGCAACATCGGGTGTTGCGGAATCAATCGGCTCAGGGCGAGGCTGCATGGCAGGGTTCATAGGAACCGTGCGTATCGGAGGAGGAGAATAGTTAATCAGAGTTCCCTGGATACCGGGATTTGGCTCACCAGGTGCGGGTGGCTGACTCATCAGATTCCGATACATCAGATCCATCTCCTGGGAGGAAGCCCTTGGGGCGGCTCCACGGGCAGCCTGTGTCAGAGGGTCCTCCGTCGCTCCACGCTGCGCATTTGACTGGAATCCTTCCGCCTCTGCCGTGCCAGAAAGTTTTGTCACAATATATCCCAATCCTGCTAAAGCAAACAGGGCCGCAGCTTCCATACCTACCGTCAAGTGCCATTTTTAAGGATAGATTCTAGCGTTAAAAATGATACGGGTCCGGGCTGAGGCCTACTCGTTGCCAGTCGCCCTATGTGTCTTGAAACGCTCCTTGTCGAGCAGTTTCGATGGAATATAGTGGTCGAAGGGTGTCTCATAGTTGAGCTGGGGCTGGTGGGGCAGGGCCTCCCAGCGATTCCAGCCCGTGGCCCTCAGAGTGCAAGGAGGATTCACCAGGCGCTGAAAGAGCTGGGGAACGGACTCATCGGGGGCGGCCTGAAGAGGAGTGTTATTCATCACATTCGTTTCGGGGTTATACAGCTTGTTATCCACACGGAGACGAGAGCCAAAGCGGTTGATACCCTTCAGATCAGACTCCACATCTGTCTTCCACTTTCCAGCGGGCCAGGAGGCGCCAGAATGCTGAATCCGGGTCGTCGCATCTACGGGATAGCTCACTGGGCAGTTCGCATCCGGGGGATTCACATAGTAGCGCAGGGCATAGGATGTGATTCGCATGTCATCCACCTGGTGGAAGTCGTCGAACTTGCCGCGTGTGAGTGCCTGTTGTTTTACGGATAGGGCCATGGAGGGCGCTGCTTGCTACCGTAGGAGCTGATATTCCAGCTTGGAAAGCTGCAACATTAGTTCGATTTCGATGGGTATTTAGCCCCTGCCAGAAGGAGGCCACTTGGTAGAAGAAGGCGCAGCTCGGCTGTGACCCAGACCAAAGTTGATGCCCCCCATTCTATTTGCAAGGGCATTCAGCTCATCATTTGCGTCCTCTCCGCCCCAGTTCTCGTGAATGGTAGGTAGCGCAGTTGCCTTTGCAGCCTTCTTTGCCTTTGCGGTCTTACTCTTGGAGCTGGCAGATGTATTCGCAGAAGGGTCATATCTCTTAACGGACTTGCGACTGCGGGCGCTGCGCCTCAGCATCGCATTAATATTCATACTATTTGCATTATTGCGGCTGGCAGCGCTAACCTTCACCTTGCGAGGAGCACGACTCTTACGACTCTTAGGCGCAGTATGGGCATTTCCCCTGCGCTTCTTTAGGGCACTAGCAGAGCGAGCATTTCTTGCACGCCTGCTGGCCCCTGCAAAGGCAGATTCACCAACAAATCTGGCACCCTTTTTCCCTATTTTACGCACCTTTTTAGTGCGTGTATGCATTGCAGATGGTGGCATCTCTCTATAAACACCTCAGTATTTTTCAGGTCGCGCACATGTCTCCTTCTCTAAAGGCACTGGGCCAATCACGGATGGATATGCCCACATCTGATACACGGGCAGATGCACTGGCTTAGTGTCAATCTTCAGAGAAATCTTGGGATTTACGCGCTCGATTCCTGCTGTCCTATCGGGAACAGGCAGATGGTGCCTCTCCGTAGAATCGCTGTTGGGGCGGGTGATTCCCAGCAGGTCAGATTCCAGATCGGCAACACTGCCCTTGATATTACTGACGTCATTTCCTCCTACGAGGCCCAGAACATGACGAGCTTCCTTGACATGCCTCACGGCAGATGCAAACTCTGCATAGGCCTGTGGATTCTCCACTGCGTCTATGCGATTCGATTCATCACTTGCTGGGGTAAGATATGCCTCAGAGAGAGATGCCATTCTGATTGGGTCCCGTATTTACTATAATACTTCTAGCAATTCACATCGCGAATGTAGGAGCGACTGGGCAACCCACCACGAATCCAGCCGGGCGAGGCCATCTCAGGAATGAGATTCTCGGGCTTCTGGATATTATTCTTCACTGCGGGAATCAAAGGAACAAACACGCCCTCAAACTGCTGCTCAGTCACAGTGCCACACTCCTTGCCCATGCGCACCTGCTCAGAGTGCAGCAGCAGACTCTCCACCTCGGCATTGCCGCGTCCCCCACCCATATAGGGAACACCCAGGAAAGGCCTCGCCTGTGCCCTGATATTGCACCTATTGTTGTTAAACTCTGGCTGATTCTTCAGCACGGACTCGGAATCAATCTGCTTATTGTTGGAGCCGAAGCCCTCGCGGGCATACATCAGCAGCTCCTTTGCAGCCATAGGATTCACACCCTTTGCATCGGGGACCAGATTAGTAGTAGTGTATGCGCCGGGGCCAACAGACTGCTTGTAATACTGCTCTATTCCACATGAATCATCCTTTGTATGAGTCAGACGGTTAACTTGCATCCTCTTCTGAATGGTGGCGATAGAATAAGCGCTCCTCCAAATAGAATGGCAAAGAAGTCCCAGGCAAAGAGATTCTGCGACTGCGTGAAAAAGGTCCGGAAAACCGTGAAGCTTCGGAAGGGCTCGGGCCGCGGTGCGGCGGCAAAAGAGGGGGCAGCAATCGCAATATGCACGAAGAGTATTCTCCAGAGACGGGGGAAGACTCTACGTAAGTTTTCTTGCAAGAAAGGTCCGAAGCTTCAGACACAGGCGCCTATTAAGGGGTCACGTTGAGCCAAGGAATCACCCCGCCATCCGTTCCGGGAAGGCAAGCCTCGCGACCACCCTCTTTACAGGTCTTACCAGGTATCTTATAGAGCCAGTTTTGGTAAGACTCTTGGTCGTTGGGAATACCAGTGCTGGGCATAGTTATAAATTGCCTCTGGCTCTGTGTCTTTCCAAACACATCGGTCGGGTCAGAGTTAAATTCCGTGCGGAAGAATTCGTCAAGTGAGACCTTCACACTAGGATCCATCACAGACGCCGCCATTGGGCGTCTCGGATTATACTTAATCTCGTCAATCAGCACATTCATAAAAGGGTTCCGGGTGCTAGGCAGAGTTAAAGTGGCCGGTGCAGCTCCCATGCCAATCACGTCATAGACCTCCGTGTAAGAGTTTTTAGCCTTATACTTCTGCTCCTCCTTTGCGGCAGCAGCTGCAGCAGCAGGGTCGCCTGACCCAGAGCTACTAGCAGCATCCGTAAAGCCCTCCCTACTTCTCTTAAAAGTAATCAGCTTCCAAAAGGATGGCATGCAATACAGAGTTGCAATACCCATCAGCACAGGCATTGCGGAAGTCACCCTGGCTCCAACGCTTAGCAGAGACCCGAGCATAAATGCCAGAATATACATCAGCAGAATATGATTGACGATTTCGCTGGCACAATCACCTGCCGCATGATACTTAATAGTAAATCCGGTGTTGAGCATAACCTTTGGGTTTTCCCATACAAATGGATCGCAAAGTGGATATACTGTCATAGCTGCGCGAGCCTTCTATCCGTCAGTGTTAAAATAAGACACATTTCTACTTACCAGCAGCACGCTTCGCCTCCAGCTTCTTCTTCAGACGGTTCCTTACCATCGCAAGACGCCCCTCATTGTCCTGTCCAGATGCACGGGCCTTCTCAGGGTCATCAAACGAGAACGCGGACTTGAAAGACTTCATCATCTCGGCAAACGCCGGGTGAGACTGGAACTCCTGCATGAGCTCCTCCGCCTCCGCAGCCAGCTCCTGTGGCCTCAGCTCACCCCTCTGAATCTTCTCCTGCAGCTTCTTACCCACGCGCATCATTGCCTTCTGCAGCATCTCAGGATTGGAAGAAGATGCCTGCATCAGAATCTCAAATGCGCGAGCTGGGTCGCGCTCCACCGCCTCCAAATCCTCAGGCCGGAGTCCAAAATCCTCTGGCTTGAATTCGCGAACCATATCCTCCGCCAACTTTGCCAGCTTTCCCTTCAGGAACTTCTCAGGCATCTTCGGCAGAGCATTTGTGCCCCCGAACATATCCTTGAACTTGTCCGCCAGAGATTCGAAATCCACCTTGTCCAGACGGCTCCTCCAGTTCTTTGTCACACGGTCGGCCCACTCCTGGAACTTTCCCATGTCCTCCCCATCCAGACCATGCTCATACATTGCGCACAGGTCCAGAATAGAGAGATACTCATACACAGCCGCCTTTGTCTTATGGCCTACCGCCGCCCACAGTGCATCTGTGATACGGACTCCAGGCAGAACCATACCGGGGCAGACAATATTCTCATTCAGCTCTGCATGCTTGGCAACCACCTGCTCGTGATATCTGGCAAGTCTGTCGAGCTCAGGAATCGCCGCTGCAGCTGCGAGCTCCGTACTCAGCTCCGGAAAGGTCTGGCGCAAATCCACAATAAATTCGTCATACTTCTTCTGGAAGGTATTCTCAAGGGACATGGAGTCAGTGGCGGACATCTCTTCTGGTCTTGGAAGAGTGATTACGAAACCTTTACGCCCCACGTGCGGCCCTTGCCTTCTCGCACAGAACACACAGCACCTTCAGATAGTTCCAAATGGCCTTCTGGTTCGCTACGGTCATGTTGGGCCAATGCTTATCAAAGATAAGCAGTGCTGGAGACATCTCATTGAACTGCGCGGAAATCTTGGACTTTGCAAATCCAATGACGACCTCCTCGTCCTCACGCTCAATAGCCTCGCGCAGCTGGCCACAGACATAGTCATGGAAGAGATCGAGAATCAGCTTTGGATTAATCTTCTTTGCTCCCTCAATCGCCTCCAGAGCCATCTTAATATCCCTCTCCTCGGGATATGTGTCTCGGAGCTCCTGAAAGAAGCGAATCAACTGCGTGTTAAAAGCCCCAAGTGCACTCATGTCTTCCTACAAGAAAGACGCGACTGCGCTTTAGATTATTTTGACGCGGCTCGGGCGCAGCCGGCTTATCGCCTTCCCCCGCGCCCCTTTTTTGTGAGATATGGAATCACCAGGCTATATACTACCCACACGATAATAGCCAGTGTAACAACCATCGTAACAACCTGGAAAAACCTGGAAAACTGGCAAAAAAGGCTCATATCCGTTGAAGGGCATGAGTTCAGTGCAACCGCACCTACGCCGAGGCCAAGTCCAGGAGATGCTGTCGCATTAGAAGCTTTCGCACCCTTCATACTAATTAGTGAGTTAGAGCATTCTGGGAACGCCACCCTTTGGCATACCAGCTTCTCTATCGCGCTGATAGGCCTCCATCTGCTTATCGAACATCTCCTCTTTCTTTGACCTGCGCTGGCTGCTAGGTGCCGCAGGCGTTCCAGCCTCCTGGGACATTCTATCGCCCTCCGCCGCCGCACCCGATAAGAAGGCAAATGCACCTGGCATGGTCGTTCCACCGGTTCCTTGAGAGCTGGTATCAGTATCCAGGCCACTGTAGCTGAAGCCCTTGGCGAAACTGACATTCTCCATCATACTGAATGCGGCGGGCTCAGCGGCTCCTGGCTGCGCGGCTGGCGCCCCAGTCTGTCCCCCACCCTCCTTCATGCGCTTCTCATATAGCCAGTTCATGACGTCGGAATCAGTCCTAGGCTCTGCCTCACCCGCAACCACAATAGTAGGAACCTTCTTGAGCCAGCCAGGGAGCTGCGGGCGCGCTGGACCAGGATCCACGCAAATGAATTTGAAATCGGATTTCCACTGAGTCCTAGACAGCTCCGTAATAAATGCCTTTGACCACTGGCATTTATTGCTGTAAAAACATATATTCGTTGCTTGGCCACTCATAGTCTGCCACACCACTATTCATTCTGTATAGAGACACCGGGGAACTCCAAACGCATTCAACGGGACCGCCTAAAATTGAGTTCAGCATTCGTAGAAGAACAACTACTTACAGAATGTCCGCTGTCCGTGCCCCTCCCAAGACTCTCGCCCAGGCCCGCGCGGAAAAGACTGCCGCAGCTGCCGCCGCCGCACAGCGCCGGGCGCCAGCAACAAATATCTTTCGAAATGCAACCCGGGAAAATCCCACCACTATCCGATTCCGTATGGAGCCCACGCATGTCACCTACGCAAATACACTGCGCAGAACAATGATTACGGACGTGGAGACCGTCGCTTTTGCCGCCGACATTGGCGATGACGGCAGAACTGGCGATGTCTCCATCACAAAGAACAGCACCCCCATGAGCAATGAGATGCTGGCACATCGTATTGGGCTCCTGCCAATCCATATCACAAAGCCTCTTAACTGGAACCCAAAGGAATACACATTCAGTCTGGACATTACAAACAACTCTACTGACCTGCTGGACGTCGTGGCCTCCGATATCAAGGTCGTGAAGAATCGTGGGCCAGACGAGGACCCTCTCCCGGTGCCAAGTGTCCAGTTCTTCCATCCTGACCCCGTAACACACGATACCACTCTTCTCACAGTACTCAAAGGCCGTGTGGGAACACAGGAGGCCGAGTCTCTCGTCATGACCGCAACGGCAACAATGGGAACCGGGCGCCAGAATGCCCGTTTCATGCCCGTCACTAGCCGCTGCGCATACGGCTACAGCCGCGACGATGACCCCGAGAAGAAGAAGGAAATCTTCACTCGCTGGCTGACTTCGCACAAGAAGGTGAGCCCTACTGAGCTGGAGTCGAACTCCACCCGAAAGGGTGAGTTGGAGAGAGAGTTCGAGACCATGGAGGTCCAGCGCTGCTACAAGACAGACGAGCGCGGAGAGCCCAACAGTTTCGACTTCATTGTGGAGAGCGTGGGCGTGCTTGACCCAGTCTATATCGTCGCCCGCGCCATTGATATTCTGCAGGCCAAGCTGCTGCAGTATGGCTCCATTGATTCTGGCGATCTGCCTGACTCTATGAAGATTACTCCCGCCGATGCCCGTATGAAGGGATTCGACTTCACTTTCCAGCACGAGGACCATACTCTCGGCAATCTTCTGCAGAGCTGGATGGAGCAGAATTTGATGGACACTGAAATTACTTTCGTCGGCTACAAGGTTCCCCACCCTCTGCGCGACGAGATGGTTCTGCGTGTCGGCGTTGAGAGCGGTCTGGAGACTGGTGCCCGTGCAGCAGTCGCAAAGGCTGCGCGCGAGTGTGCCAAGCTGTTTGGTGAGTGGGCGGCACAGTGGGCATCCGTCACCATCTAAATTCCATCGCACTAAATAGCTAGATATGGAGGGCGGGATTCATATTTTTTGTATTAATCTAAAACATCGCGGCGACCGCTGGGCCAGATTCTCCGCACAGCCAGAGCTGAAGGAATTAATGAAGCACTACACATTTGAGCGCTTCGAGGGAGTCAATGGCTCTGCACTCGATATGCAGAAAGATGAGCGCATTTCCCTTCGCACCAAACGAAATATCCGTGAGCATATCCGGCGAGACCATGAGGAGCTAGCTTCTGCAGGCGGAGTCGGCTGCTACCTGAGTCATACATCCATCTGGAAAAAGGTGCTAGAGAGGCCAGAGCCCTACGCTATGATTCTGGAGGATGATGCCGATATTCCTGAGGGATTTACGGAGGACTTTCAGGAGGCAATGAAGGAGTCATCCCTCCTTCCACAGGCGCCAGATGTATGGTATTTTTCCATTCCTACACCATGGTATTATGAATATAAAGGGAAGTCAAATCCCAAAGATGTAAAGAAATACAATCTTGGTCCATGGACAACAAATACGTGTTCATCCTTTACTGGCTATTTAATAAGCAAAAAAGGAGCAGAAAAACTTCTGGAAACTGCATTTCCTATTGATATGCATGTTGATTTATATTCATGTCTTGCTGGGGACCTCGGCAAAGTCCTAACAGTCTGCCACCGAAATGTAGTAGTAAAACCATATGCTCTTAAGATGTCCGATACGGATATTCAAGTGGCGTCGGATTGTCCTATTTGTAATATTCCAACGAACTATCAACGCCAAGGTATTGTTGTGTTAAATGTGCCGGTATTGATTGTTGCCCTGGCTGTTATGGGCGGAATGCTCTATTTAGGCAGTGGGGGCCGCGTCAGCCGGCGCTGAGGCGGCTACCGCCGCCACTGAAGGCTCTGCCGCCGCCACAACAACGTAGCTGCCTGCATCCATCAGACGCTTCTTCTCGAAATCGCGCAGCCCATTCACCGCGTCAATCGCATTCTGCAGACGCACGGAGTATCCCTTCTCGCGGAGCTCCTGCAGCCACTTTACATGCAAGAGATATACCACTGGACGGTATGCCTCTGGTAACTCCTTGAACTTGCAGGTGTGTCCCTTATGCACATCATTGTAGGCGAGCATACAATCTGCAGTGCGTGCCCTCAGAATCTCCTCGAACCCCCAGAATGTCTGCCTCTCCTCACTATAGTGCTTAAGATAGTCACTCACTCTCTTCTGCTGGCGCAGACGGAAGAAGCGCTCCATCGCCGTTGCCTCCGATCCGCGCAGCTCACGCAGCATGGTGTATGTAGGTGTCCTCATGCGCCAGCGCCCGCCTGCACCGTCCTTAAACACGAGACCCTGCCAGCGCCATCCGCGCTGCACAGCGGTGCGACGGAGAAGGTCCTCCACCTCCTGCTCACTGTGAAAGTTGCGCAGAGGATAACTGGGAATCTGGAGACGGGCCAGCGCCTGAGGCCAGTTTGTCGCCCTCTCAGAAATCTGCACGGCGCCAGTCTCAGTCACATAGCCAGTATGCACGACATTTACACTAGGTGTGACAATCTTCGCAACAATGCGATGCTCAGGATGCTGCACCACAAAGCTGACAAAGGCAGAAGTCGCCTTCTGCTCCTCACGCAGAGTATTGAGAGTGGTCTGCAGTGCATCCGCCGTCTTCAGAGGAGTAGTGGCCAGACACTCGGCAAACAGCTCAGCAAAGCTCTTCTCGCTGTAGAACTTGTTATCGGCGCCCACGCGGGTGCGGGTGGCCAGCTTCAGAACGCCGTCGCCCCCCACCCACGCATTCATCATGAAGCCATCCACGAAATCCTCTGTCGCAGAGAGCTGCACGCCGAGTGGAGGAAGTCCCTCGCGCCCCTTTGGAGGGGCAACACATAGAGGAGTATTTGCCACAGTATCCCACACAACGGAGCGGAACAGGCCACTATAGAGGTCCTCGACAGTGGATGTAGGCTTCTTGTTGTAGCGCACAATGGCTGGTGCGCCATCCACCACGCGCAGACCACCGCCCTCAACAGACTCCATATGGGCCTTCAGATCCTCCCAGACAGGGAAACGCTGCTTAAGAGACTCAAAGTGATTCACAGAGACTGACATAGTATTGTGTTATACAACCGTTGCTAGGGCTTAGGCCGTCAATTTTCAAGTCGCAAAGCTTTGCGCGCAGTAACAACAGACTTCTACTCGCCGACCTTTGTAGAGGAGTAGGCATGGCCGCGAACATAGAGCAAGAAGAATCTCCTGAGTTTGAGCTGGGAGATAGCGTGTTTATCGACGGAGGAAAACTCGACCAGACACGCGGACGTATTTACTATATGGACGAGGATCTCATTCGTATTCTACCTGTTGGTGTCTCCGACAGACTCGTAGATATTCCGCTCGTCGATGGCGATTTCAATGAGGCCCTCGGTATCCAGAATTTTTACCTCCTTTCCAAACGTGCAAATCCGGCGTTTGTTGCCCAGGTCGATATGCAGGTCGATAATATTATAGATACGTTCGATGAGCAGGGCGCCCCAGGAATCGAATACACTGTAAAGGAGATTAATGAGGACGAGGACACGGCAACACTGCTCGACGAGACTGGCGGTGAGAAGCGCATTGAGTTCGACTTCCGCGGTATTCCACGCGACGAGCCATTTGCAGTTC
>SXGQ01854063.1_pt1 | contig 13732 bp, 14 predicted proteins | sample 3178371 | NCBI WGS metagenome assembly SXGQ01 (sample SAMN11356859, study PRJNA531348) | freshwater metagenome | isolation source: freshwater sample F1-20 | place: China: Fuxian Lake, Yuxi | collected 2017-12-25
GATCCGGGGACTGGCCGGGGCTCAAGCGCGTGCGGCGGCGTGGCCCGGGCGAGATCAAAGTCGCACTATACAGGTAGACGTGGCGTGCAAAGGCCAGGGGCACGCGGGTTCAAATCCCGCCACCTCCACCAATTTATTACGTCGGGCTCGGTGCGGAGGGCAGCGTGGGTTTCGGCGTGGCCGGGACACGCTCCATCCGGGGCAATGCTGGCCTTTCGACCCCGGTGCTTTGGCGCGGGGAGAGGCAACGGATTACCCTTCTGGACCGAGGGTCCTCAACCCTTACTCCACCTGCCGCACGGGCAGGCCGGCGCGCGACCAGTCGCGGAAGCCGCCGACGTTGGCGGTGCGAAGGCCCTTTTCGGCGAGCGCGGCGGCGACGGTCTTGGAGCGGCCGCCGCTGGCGCAGTAGAGGAGGATCTGCTTGCCCTTGTTCTGCTCGAGGAAGGGCTTCCATTGCTTCTGGTCCCCGTCGAGGTCGCTCTTGGGTAGCAGGGTCGCGGACGCCGCCACGCCTGACGCCTTCCACTCGGGCGCCTCGCGTACGTCGACGAGCACGGCCTTGCCCTCGGCGACGAGCTTGGCGGCATCCTGGGGGGTAACGTTGGCGACCTCGGCGGAACAGGCCAGAACCGGCAGCAGGAGCGAAGCGAGAAAGGGACGGAGGATGAATTTCATGCTCCGAGAAAGAGGCGAAGCGGAGGGCCCATTGCAACCCGCCGCATGGTCCGCAATGAGGGTTGGCCCCGGGGCTGGAAAGTCGGAGGATACGGGAATGCTTCCGTCGCGCTCGGGATCGCTCCCGCTCTTCCGCCTGTTGGGCGTGCGGGTGTACCTGCATTGGTGGTGGTTTGTATTCGCGGCGTTCGAGATCGCCCTGCGCAGCCGGGCCTACTCGTCCTACACGTGGAACATCGCGGAGTACCTTGCGCTCTTCCTGATCGTGCTCCTGCACGAATACGGTCACGCGCTCGCCTGCCGGCAGACGGGTGGCAAAGCGGATGAGATCATCCTATGGCCGTTGGGTGGCGTCGCGTTTGTGCGCCCGCCGCCGCGGCCGGGAGCGGAGTTGTGGAGCATTGCGGCGGGACCGTTGGTCAACGCGGTGCTCGTGCCGGTCATCTTCGGTCTGATCTGGGCGCGCACCGGCCTCGGCTGGGGCGCGGGCTCGGCCGACTACCGGCAGTTCCTGCAGGCCCTGTTCTGGATCAACTCCGGGCTGCTCGCGTTCAATCTTCTGCCGGTCTACCCGCTCGATGGCGGGCAGATCCTGCGGTCCCTGCTGTGGTTCGCGGTCGGACGGGCGCGCAGCCTTAAGATCGCCACGATCCTTGGTATGGCGGGGGTGGTCCTGCTCGCGGGAGGGCTTCTCTGGCTGCAGCCTCACCGCTGGCTTTTCACGCTGCTGCTCGCGGGTTTTCTCGCCTCGCAATGTCTCGCGGGGCTCCGTCACTCGCGCCTGATCCTCGCCCTGGAGAAACTCCCGCATCACACGGCCTTCCGCTGCCCTTCCTGCCGGCAGGCCCCGCCCGGTGGCCCCCTTTGGCCCTGCCCGTCCTGCGGCAATGGTTTCGACCCGTTTTCCACGGGAGCCGTGTGTCCGCATTGCTCGGCGCGGCGCTCCGAAATCCCCTGTCCCCACTGCGGCACCGGCAGCCCGCTGGCGACGTGGGGCGGCGGCCGCACGCCGCCGATCATCGACGTGTGACCCGGCGCGGCGGAGCCGCGCCGGAAGAGAGGAGGGACCCTCCTTCGCCAAGCGTACGGAGGGCAGGAAGCGACAGTAAGCGAGGAGGAATAGGCGGAAGGAGTTTCCGGGAATCCGAGGGTGGCGCCCTCGGCTACATCAAACGGGTTTCATGACGAAGGTCGGACAACCGCAGTGTCGTTCAGGACGGCTTCCGAATGGCTCCGCGAGGGGGCAACCACGGATGGGCGGATTCACACGGATCCATTCCCTTGGTCGTTTGGTCTGTTGTGCCCTTGGTCCGATAACAGCCCTTGGATCCTCACGAGCGGGTGAATCACAAATGGACACCAAGGGTCACGAATGGCGGCGGCTTGGGTGTAGCCGCGGCCGCCCGCCGCGGATCGTGCTAAAACCGGGACGGCCGAAGGCGGATTCGATTGCCTTGCCGACCCACGGCGAGACTTGGGACTCGTCATTTGAGCCAGCTGCGCAATCCGAGGTTTCCTCGGCTCGGTTTTTTAACCGCGGATTTCGCGGATGGCGCGGATGAACGAGACGATGGCGTCCGAGGGGAATCCTTCCGGGGAAGCGCGAGCCCGAGGTGCTTGGGTACGGAGCTCCGTACGCCGCTTCCTCGAAGGCGGTTGGGGCGGCCGCCGCGCCCCGGCGGGGTGTCATTTCGCCGCTACGGGCGCCGGTTCGAACCATTCGCCGCGCAACCAGTCGACAAGCAGGCCGAGTTCAGCCGGGGGGAGCACCTTGTCCTCGCTGAAGAGGGGCATGCGGTCGTTGCGGTCGCCGTAGAACCGCGGGTGCGCCGGGTTGCCAATGAAGTCGAGCAGCCACTGGCGCGAGCCGTAGCCGGTCAGGTCGGGGCCGACGGTCTCGCCCTTGCCGTGGAAGACATGGCAATCGGCGCAGTTCATGCGGGTGCCGACCAGCGCCTCCTTGCCTTCGGCGATCAGCGCGGTGTCGCGACGGTCGCGATCCTGTTGCGATTTCAGCCCCGCCTCCGCGGAGAGCGCGACGATGGTCTTTTCGAGCAGCTTGCGGTCCTCAGGCGGGAAGCCCGCGACGTCCTCCCGCACGTATTTGACCATTTTGCCGGCCTTGAACTTGGTCGCGCCGAAGTAATGCGGCGTGGCAACGCGTTCGGGATCGAGCAGCCCCGTGAGCCACTCGCGGCTGGCGAAGCCCTTCAGGTCCGCCGCTGACGCCGGGTCCTTGGGCTGGCCGCCGAGGCCGTCATGACCGTCGAAGCGGTGGCAGCTGGCGCAATGTTTCGCGAACAGCTTCGGGCCCTGGGTGAGCGGATCGTTGCGCAGGAGGCCGACCGCGCCGGTGGGCGGAATGCCGGCGGGCGAGCGCGCAAGCTCGATCACGCGCCGGGCCTCGCGCTCCGCGGTTTTCACGGCGATCGCGTGGTCGGGATTCGCGCGGTCCTCGGCGATGGCGAGCCAGGTGAGCCAGCCGGCGCCGACGAGCATCACCCACAGGAAACCGACGTTGAAGCGGTGGCCGAGCCTCCAGTTTCCGAGGAAAGGCATGGCCGCTAGCAGGCCCATCAGCAGACCGGGAATGATGATCGCACCCCAGACCTCGGTGCCGCCGGGAAAATACTTCAGGAACTCGAACAGGAACAGAAAGTACCACTCCGGACGCGCGGCCGGGAAGGGCTCGGAGGGGTCGGCGGGGGCCCCGAGTTCGGCGCCGCGTGTGCGCATCACGAGAAACACCACGACGGCAAGCACGGCGAGGCACGCGACGGCGTCGCGCAGCACCTGGTCGGGCCAGAACGCGGCGTCGGGCCGGCGGCGCGGTTCCTTCGGCGTGAGGCCGTGCCGCCGGAAGAAGTAGATATGGCCGACGATGAAGAGGATGATCGCGCCGGGGATCACCCCGGCGTGCAGCGCAAAGAAGCGCGTGAGCGTGTGGTGGCCGTAGTCGGCGCCCCCGACGACGAGTTGTTGCAGCTCCGGGCCGATGAACGGCGTGATGGCGACGATGTTGGTGGCGACCCTTGTGGCCCAGTAGCCCTTCTGGTCCCAGGGAAGCAGGTAGCCGGTCAGTGACAGCCCGAGGGTGAGGCACATCAGGATGATGCCTGACCAGAAGTTGAATTCCCGCGGCGCTTTGTAGGCGCCGTCGATCACCACCTGCATGAGGTGGACGGCGAGGAGTATCGTCATCGCCTGCGCGGTGTAATGATGGAGGCCGCGGAGGAACCAGCCGCCCCACATCTCGTGCTGGATGTAGTAGACGCTCTCCCACGCCGTCTGCGAACTCGGGCTGTAGGCGAACCAGAGCGCGATGCCCGTGATGACCTGGATCGTGAAGCAGAAGACCAGCGTGCTCCCCCACACGTAGCGCCAGCGCGCCCCGCCGGGCACGTTCTCGAAGAGGACCTCGTGGGCCAGCTTCCGGTAACCGGTGCGTTGATCGAGCCAGTCGAGTGGTTTCACGGGGCGGTCGTCAGACGGGGATCTTCTCATGCACGCCGGCGCGGAAGTTCCGGAACTTCACCCATACCTCGGTGCCTTTGCGCACCTCGGTCTCGAGCGTGTCGAGCGGGCGCGGGCTCGGGCTTTTCGGGTCGAGCACCTTCCCGTCGAGGGCGAAACTGCTGTTGTGGCACGGGCAGTGGTAGTTGTTCCGCGCGCTCTTGAAATCGACGAAACAACCCGCGTGCGGGCAGACGACGTTGAGGGCCCGGACCGCGCCGCCCGCGACCCGCTGGAGGTAGACGGCGCCGACGGGCACGTCGGGCGTGCGGTTCCAGGCGTCGACGCGGGTCGCCAGCACGGGAAATTTCCGCGGTTCGCCGTTCTCCGGGACCGCCGCGAGGTTCGTGACGAAGACGGCGCCGCCGTCGGAGGACTTGCGGCGCAGCGGGTCGAGGAAGACGAGGAGGCCCGAGGCGGCCGGGATGACGATGGTGATTCCGCCGATGACGGTGGCGGCGGCCTTGGCGAGAAAGTTGCGCCGGTCAGGGGCGGGTGGTGTCGGGTGGTGTTCCATCGGCTGGGTCGGGCCGGCCGCGGCGCGGCACGGGCGGTCGATGAACCGGCGGTTCTGCGAAAAAGTAAATTCGAAATCCAGCCGGCATGCGGCGGTTTGCCCCAACGTCGAACCGGGGAGCCTACGACTGGCCAAAGAGCGGGCCGCGGGTATGTTTCTCCCATGACCACCGTCACCACCTGCTCCAATCCCGCCGAGGCCGAGTTGCTGCACACGCTGCTGACGGACCGCGGCATCCAGGCCTTCGTGCTCGACGACGCTTTCGGCGGGGCGATCCGCCTGCAGGTCGCCGACGAGCAGGCGGAGGAGGCGCGCCGCCTGCTCGAGGAAGTGGCGCAGGCTTCATCCGCGGAAGACGCGGAGGAGCCGGAGCAGTCCGCCTGAGCCGGGACGCCGGACGGCCTCGCTCGCGAAACCGCTCGACGCTTTTCGTCCCCGGCTTCAGCCACATGCCATGAGCGTCCTCAAGGCCCTGCGGCAGCGTGTCGCGCCGGAACTCAATTTCCTCCTGACCGACGACCCGGCGGAGCGCGAAGGCGCGATCGACGGCGGCTGGCGTCCGCATCTCCACGCGTACCACGCGTTTCTCGTCGCGCGGATGTTCGGCGCGGCCGCGGAGCTCCGCACCGGCGACATCGCCGTGATCTCCGGCGCGCTGCCGCCGATCACCACGCTCGACCGCGAACCGAAGCACGCCTGGTGCGCCGTAGGGGGCGTCACTCCGGTGGATCTTGCAATGACGCTCGCGCGTTTCCCGCAGGCCCCGCCGCTGCGCTCGCCGGTGACCGGCGAGGGCCCGAACGGCGACTGGCAGGTGCGGCACTCCGAAGATGAGTCGATCCTCGACCAGAACATCGAGGGCGCCAACGAGCTGATCTACATCCCGCGAGGTCCGGCGCTTGATGACGTGACCCGGTTGCTGGATGAACCGGGCAGCTTCATCCCGGCCGCGGAGGAGCCCGAGGGGTGGTTAGCGCGCCACGGGGCGGGCGTCCACGCCGCGATCGCGCTACACTGTTTCCGCTGCGCGGGCAGCGGCGGTCGCAGCGTGCGCAACGAGGCCTCGAGGGATGAAGCGGTCGCCGCGATCGTGGCGCGGCATCCCGACGCCCGCGCGGAAATCCTCCGCTTGATCGCGGTCTGAGCGCGGGCCGGTGCGGATACCATGTGCGGACGCTACGTGCTGAAGCGGGCCGATCTGGAGGCCTTGCTGCGGAAGCTCGGCGTGCGTGATCCCCGGGAGTTCGCGGACCGTTTCAATATCGCCCCGACCACGGTGGTGCCGGCCCTGCGGCGCCGCCGCGGCGCGGCGGCACCGGAGGTCTCCGCGTTGCAATGGGGCCTCGCGCCGATCCGCGCGAGTGAGCCGGGTGCGGCGCGCCTCGCCAACGCCCGGGCCGAGGGGATCGCGACCCGGCCCACGTTTCGCGACGCCTTTCGTCACCGGCGCTGCGTCGTGCCGGCGAGCGGCTTCTACGAGTGGCGCACGATCGGCGGGCGCAAGTTTCCCTGGTATTTCACCCGCCGCGACGGAGCCCCGCTCCTCTTCGCCGGCATCTGGGAGAACCCGCCCTCGTCCGGAGACGCCGGGCCGGGCACGTTCGCGCTGATCACGACCACGCCCAACCCGCTCGTCGCGGAGGTGCACGACCGCATGCCCGTGATCCTGCCGGGGGAAAGTCTCGCGACATGGTTGGACCCCGAGCCGGGTGTGCCGGAAAGACTCCATCCCCTGCTGGCGCCGTTGCCGGCTGAACTCATGGCGGCATGGCCCGTTTCACCGCGCATGAACAACGTGCGGTATGAGGCGCCGGATTGCGTTGAGCCGGTGCCGCCGCCGAGGCCGGCCGGCGAGAATCCCGACGATCAGCTTTCGCTGGGTTTGGCCTGAAGCGATTCCGCCGAAACCGGAGTCTCACCACAGAGGGACAGAGACACCGAGTAGGCGCCGGTGGCGTGCCCGCTCGCTCGTTCTCGCGGCTGGTGGCCTCTCTCTGCGGCCAGGCAGAGGTTGGCCGCCAAAAGGCGCAAAATGCGCAGACGTGCCTCGAGCCCGCCTGCTCCGTTTCTCCGCGACTCGGTGGTGAAGCGGCCCGGCGATTCAGTCAGACCTGCCGAACCACGTTTCGCTCGCCACGCCGAGTGCCTCGGGCGGCACCCGGGAATCCGTCGGCCGACGCGCGGATCACTTCGTGTCCGCGGCGCCGAAGACGGGTTTCTCGAGCGTCGGGCGGCCGCCGATCCAGCGGGCGAGCCAGGCCTGGAACTCCCAGTTCCAGTAGATGGAGTTCTGCGGCGTAAGGATCCAGTGGTTTTCGTCGGGGAAGATCACGAGGCGCGAGGGCAGCCCCATCGCCTGGTAGATGCCGTACAGCGCGGTGCCGTTCACGTAGGGCACGCGATAATCCTTCTCGCCGTGGATGATCAGCATCGGCGTGCGAAAGTTGCGCGCGTAGGTCGTGGGATTGTTGCGCTGCATGCCCTCGGGATTTTCCCACGGACGACCGCCGAGGACGTTGCTGAAGCCGAAGCTCGTGATGTCGGCGCCGAATTGCGTGATGAAGTCGTTCACGCCGGCGTGGTTGATCAGGGCCGCGAAACGGTCGGTGTGGCCGGCGACCCAGGCCGCCATGTAGCCGCCGTAGCTCCCGCCCGCCGCGGCCATGCGCTTCGGGTCGAGGTTGGGCAGCTTCGCGAGCAGGTAGTCGGTCGATTTCAGGATATCCTCGAGCGGCTTGTCACCCCATTGGCCGAGGATGCTCTGCGAGAATCTCTCGCCGAAGCCGGTCGAGCCGTGGCGGTTCACCCAGGTCACGACATAGCCCGGCGCCGCCATCACCTGCGAGTTCCAGCGGGAACTCCACGCATCGCGATTCATGGTGTGGGGTCCGCCGTGCATGAGCTGGAGCAGGGGATACTTCCGGGAGGCGTCGTAACCCGGCGGGTAGTAAAGCCAGCCGTGCACGCGCGCCCCGCCGGCGCCCTCGAACCAGTACTCCTCCGAGCGGCCGAGATCGAGCTGCGCCAACAGGTCATCGTTGAAGCGCGTGAGGCGGCGCGCCTGTCCCGTCGCGCTATCGAGGGCGAAGAGCTCCTCGGGCCGCGCCGCCGTGCTGTGCAGAAACACCACGGAACCGCCGCGCGCGTCGAGGGCGGAGGCGGTTCCGCCGCGGTGCACCGCGGTGAGCGCGGCGCCGTCGGCGCCCATTTTGAACACAGGCACGGAGCCTTTGTCCTCCGCTGTCACCCAGAAGGAGGCGCCGTCGGTGGCGAAGGCGGTGTCGGCGATCGAGAAGTCGTGCGCCTCCGAAAGCGGGGTGTTGCGGCCGGACGTGAGTTCATGCCGCCAGAGTTTCTGGAACTCGCCGCTGTAGTAAGGCGTGTCGAGCCGCTTGAAGATCAACGAGCGGCCGTCGGGCGCGAAGCGCGCGTCTGAGTCGTCGCCCTTGTTCTCGGGCGTGAGGTTGCGGGGCGAGCCCGAGCCGTCGGTCGGCACGAGGTAGATGTCGTTGTTCAGGTAACCGGCGTAGGGCGGGGGAGTGGAGTTGATGGTGATCGCGGCGAGGCGGCCGTCCGGCGAGAGGTCGAAGGTGAACTCGCCGCTCACCGTGAAGAGGTGCGAGAATCCTGGCGTGAGATCGCGGAGGGCGCGGCTCGCGAGGTCGAGGTGCACCAGCCGGTTCGCCAGGCCGTCGGTCAGCCACGCGTCCCAATAGCGGAACGCGCGCGACTCGCTCACCTTGGCGCTCACCTTCGAGTCCTTGCGGCGCTTCAGCTCCTTGCGCATCGCGGCAAGGTCCGCCGCCGCGAGTTTACCGGCGAGTTCCGGGATGACGCGGGTGGCGAAGACGATGCCGCGGCCGTCCGGCATCCACTTCGGAGCCGAGACCGCGAGGGGCAGCTCGACCACCCGCTCGGGCTCGCCGCCGTCGAGCCGCAAAACGTAGAGCGCCGCGTTCTCGTCCTCCCCGCGTTTCGAGGTGAACGCGATCCGGGTGCCGTCCGGGCTCCACGCGGGGGAGCCGTCGCTCACCGCGGCCGTCGTGAGGCGTCGTACCTCCGCCGTCGCCACGTCGGCCAGCCAGAGGTTCGCCGTGGCCTTGTTTTTCTCGACGGACCACTCCTGCACCGTGAACACCACGCGGCGGCCGTCGGGCGAAAGGGCCGGGCTGCCGACGCGCTTCACCGCCCACAGGTCATGCGGGGTGATGAGGCGCTTCTCCGCGGCGCCAGCCACGGAGACTAGAAAAGCGAAAACGGCGAGGAGGAGCCGGTGGGGAAGTTTCATGCGGCGACGCTGCACCGCCGCGCCGCCGAGTCAAAGGGGCGGAACGCTCCGCCGCCTCAGCGGAACTCGTTCCACTCCGGGGTCGAATACTGCTCGGTGAGGGCCTCGAGCTCGCCCTCCGGGAAATCGGGCCAGGGCGTGGGTGTCGTCTCCGCGCCGAGGGCCGCGGCCAGCGCGTCCGAGAAAAGGTCGGCGAACTCCTCCCACGGCACCGCATCGCCGGCCGCCGGGCGCCAGACCGATCCCTGGAACAACAAGCCGTCGCGGGAGCGTTTCTGCGCGGCGCCGGCGATCTTCGCGCCGGTGACGGCGTGCACCACGTCATGGACCTCCGCGCGTTGGAAACACACGCCCGCCGGCCCGTCCTCCTCCGCCCCGGGATCCGCGGCGGGCTTGGTGACGGCCGGTATCCCGTGCGCGCGCAGCACGGTCGCGAGCGCCTCGTGCACGGCACGGTAGCTTTCCGACGCCCGTTGCTCCTCCAGCGCGTGGCCGCGCGGGATCACCAGGGCATAGGTCCAGTCGTCGCGGTGATCGACCACGCCGCCGCCGGTCGGACGACGGCACAACTCGGGCGGCCTCACCTCGTCGGCCGCGGCCGAAGCCAGTTGTTCGCGCACGAAGGCGATCCGCTGGGAGTAGCCGAAGGTGAACGCCGGTGCGCGCCAGCCGTAGTGCCGGAAGCGCGCCACCGCGGGGCGCGGGTGACGCCGGAGCAGCAGGAAATCCGCCGCCATGTTCTCGGCGGCCCCCGCGGTGCGCACGGGCAGGATCTCGAGCGTCATGGCGATCGCCGTCAGGTCCCGAGGCCGTGGTACCACGCGCGTACCGGCGCGGGCACGTGCAGTTCTTCCAGTTGCGCGGCGAAGGACTGCGGACGGGTTTTCAGGCGGCCCGTCAAAAGCGAGCAATCCAGGGCGAGGCAGGCCTGACGCGAACGCAACGCTTCGGGGTTATCGGCGCGCCGCACGGCCTCGAGCGGTGCCTGCTTGGCCGTGAGTTTAAAGTGATCTCGGATGCGCGCGCCCATCTCGTGCCGCGAGAGGAGCTCTGTGCCGGCCCAGTGGAAAAGCCCGCGAGTGTCGTTGCGCTCGCAAATCTCGAGAACCACATCGGCCACGTTGTCCGCCGTGCAGGGCTGCCGGAACTCATCCGTGAACAACCGCGGCGTGCGGCCCGCCGCCCAGTCGGCCAGCAGGCGCTCGTGGTTGCTGCGCGCGCCGCCCGGACTATTGCCCATCAAAAGAGGCAGGCGCAGTACCGTCGCGAAATCGGGCGCCGACGTGAGCACGGTCTGTTCGCCGGCGAGCTTCTGGCGGGCGTACAGGTTGATCGGGCGCGGGGCGTCGGCGGAGGTGTACGGCGTGGTCCGCTCCCCGTCGAAGACCTGCTCCGACGAGAGGTGCACCACGCGAGCGCTTACATGATGACCCAGCCGGCCGAGCAGGCCGGGCAGGGTGACGTTGAGGGCCTGCGCGCGCGCCGGATCGGCCACGCATTGCTCGGGCACCGAGACCGCGGCGCAGTTCACGATCGCTTCCGGAAAGGCATCCAGCACCGCGGAGGTGGTCGCGCCCTCGTCGGTGAGGTCGAGCGGCACGCGGGTCGACACGCCTTCCAGCGAACCGGTGTGCTTGCCGGTGATGCCCACCACGCGATGGCCGCGGCGCGCGGCGGCACGCGCGAAGGCGGAGCCGACGAGGCCCGAGGCACCGGTGACAAGAATGGTCATGGCAGCAATTCGGGCGACAAGTGCCAGCGCACCACCCAGCGGCGGCCCGCGCCTTCCAGCGCGATGACGGCTCCCTTGCGCACGTGAAAGCACACCGGATCCGGCGCTCCCGTCACGAGCAGCGAGGCCAGGGAACCGAGAAACGGCTCGTGGCCCACGATCGCCAGCGGATCCGGGGCGGACCGGAGGCGGGATGCGAATGCGCGCGGATCATCCTCCGGCGCGAGGCCGTCGACTTCCTCGAGCGGGGCCGTGATCGGCAGTCCGGCTGCCACGAGTTCGGCGGTCTCCCGCGCGCGGACGAGGGTGCTGTGCCATACGGCGGCGGGTGCGAAGGCATCCGACCGCCCCAGGAATTTTCCCAGGGCCCGGGCGTGGGAGCGGCCGGCGGGCGTGAGGCGCCGGGCCGTGTCGGGGCTGGCGTCCTCCGCCTTGGCGTGGCGGATCAGGAAGACGGTCACGGCGCGAGGCGCTCCACCGTCCAGCCGTCGCTCGACCGCCGGTAGCGCAGCCGGTCATGCAGTCGGCTGCGCCGGCCCTGCCAGAACTCCACGGTCTCGGGTGAGAGCCGCCAGCCGCCCCAATGCGGGGGCAGGGGCACTTCCTGGCCCTCGTAGCGCCGCTCGACCGCCTTGAAGCTCTCCTCCAGCTGCGCACGACCGGGGATGATGCTGCTTTGCTGCGGACCCCACGCGGCCAGCTGGCTGGCGCGCGGGCGCGAATGGAAGTACGCCTCGCTCTCCTCGCGCGCCACGCGCGTCATCGCGCCCTCGATGATGACCTGGCGCTCAAGCGCGATCCAAGGGAACACCGCGGTGGCGCGAGGATTCAGCTCCAGCTCGCGACCCTTGCGGCTCTCGTAATTGGTGAAGAAGACGAACCCGCGGCCGTCGAGCCCCTTGAGCAGCACGGTGCGTGCCGACGGCCGGCCTTCGCGCGTCGCCGTCGCGAGCAGCATGGCGTTGGGCTCGGGCAGCTTCGCTGCCTCCGCTTCCTGGAACCATTTCTCGAACTGGCGGAAAGGTTCGCGCGCGAGATCCTTCTCGGCGAGGCCGGCGAGCGAGTAATCCCGTCTGAGATCGGCGAGGGTCACGCGCGCACCGTGGGCGCGGCGCGCGGGGGTGTCAAAAGCTCAGCGCGTGAAGCGTGTGATCACCGCGGCGTGCCGCGGAAACGCGGTGGTGAGCGCGGCGCGGTCGCCCAGCGCGAAACCGGCGGGCGTCCACGGGGGCGTGACCGTGCAACCCAGCAGCGCATAGCCGTGGGCCGTCGCCGCGAGGCGCGCCCCCTGCCAGTGGCCCGCCGGGACGGCGAGCTGCGGGATCTCCCCGCGCGCCACATCGGTGCCGAGCTGGTGAAGGGTGAGGGCGCCGGTCCCTGGATCGATCCGCACATGTTCGACCGGATCTCCGGCGTGAAAATGCCAGAGCTCGTCCTCCGCGATGCGGTGCAGGGCCGAGAAATTGTCCGCGGTGATAAGAAACAAGATCGCCGAGCCGTGCTGGCCCCGCCACGTCACCCGGAAGAACCCGCCTTCCTCCGGCAGCGGAGCGAGGTCGAGGATTTCAATCAGCTGCCGGGAAGTGGCGTGCACGCGTTGAGCCGTAGGCGCAGGTCCCCGTGGGCGGCAAGCGGTTCCTCCCTTGCCGTTCATCCCTCCAGCCTGGCCCCGGGTTTGGTGCGCCGAGCGGAGTCGGACCACGTTTCACAAATGACTCCCCCTCATGCCTATAGGAATTCCGCCCGGGTAATCGTGGGGTAGTGGCAGGCGCCCCGTTGGACGCCGCCGTGGCCGGCCGCTGCAACCCCCACCCGCGGCAACCGGCTTTCACCTTCCGGTTACGTGGGGCCAGGGCGATTTTTCACTCGTTCCGAGGCGGCTCTTGGTCTTCTTTCTCCCGTTTCCATGAAGCACTTCCTCAAGGAAACCGATTTCGGTCGGTCCGAGCTCGAGGCCCTGTTTCAGCAGGCGCGTGAGCTGAAGGCCACCCGGGGTCGTCACGCGCGGCCTTTGGAAGGCCAGACTTGGGCGCTCCTGTTCTCCAAGTCTTCCACGCGCACCCGCGTCTCCTTCGAGGTCGGCATCCACGAGCTCGGCGGCAACCCGCTCTTCCTCAATCGCAACGACATCCAGCTGGGCCGCGGCGAAACGGTGGCCGACACCGCGCGCGTCCTCTCCCGCTTCATCCACGGCCTCGTCATCCGCACCCACGACCACGGCGAGGTGCAGGAACTCGCCGCCCGCGGCAGCATCCCGGTGGTCAACGCCCTGACCGATCTGCTGCACCCCTGCCAGATCTTCGCCGACGCCTTCACGTTGGCCGAGCGCTGGAGCAAAGACGGCTCCGACCTCACGGGTTCCCTGCGGGGTCGCAAGATCGCGTTCGTGGGCGACCGCGGCTGCAACGTCGCCAATTCCTGGATCCTGGGCGCCAACCTGCTCGGCATGAAAATCTCGCTGGCGGGCCCGCCGGGTTTTGACGCCGCGCCGGAGTTCAACCAGCTGCTCAAGGAGGAGGGATTCCCCAACGGCTACGAGTTCACCACCGACCCCTGGGCGGCGGTGAAGGACGCCGATGTGATCTACACCGATGTCTGGGTGAGCATGGGCAAGGAGGAGGAGACCGAGGAACGCATCCGCGTGATGACGCCTTTCCGCGTCACCGAGGAGCTCTGCGCCGCCGCGAAGCCCGGCGCCTTGTTCATGCATTGCCTGCCCGCGCACGCGGGTCAGGAGGTCACCGAGCAGGTGCTCGAGGGGCCGCGTTCGATCATCTTCGACCAGGCCGAGAACCGCCTGCACATGCAGAAGGCCATCCTCGCCGCGCTGGCGGCGTCAGCGCGGCGCTGAGGCCGCGGGCCGACCATCCCGTTTCACCATGAAAATCGTCCTCGCTTACTCGGGCGGTCTCGACACGTCCGTCATCGTCAAGTGGCTCCGCGAGACCCACGACGCGGAGATCATCACCTTCGCGGCCGACATCGGCCAGGAGGAGGAGCTGAA
>SXGQ01881573.1_pt1 | contig 13732 bp, 17 predicted proteins | sample 3178371 | NCBI WGS metagenome assembly SXGQ01 (sample SAMN11356859, study PRJNA531348) | freshwater metagenome | isolation source: freshwater sample F1-20 | place: China: Fuxian Lake, Yuxi | collected 2017-12-25
GGATAACAGCATCACTACGAAGCCCACACAACTATCACGTCACAGAGGGGCTCGAGCGCGTTAGCCACCTTCTACATGCCTACGGTGGGCACCGGCAGGCAGCAGGCTGCACTGTGCAGCAAAAGCACTGGGAGAAGCTCATTGCCAGCCTGGAAATAGACATCACCTCATCTCTCATACGAGCAGATCTCTGCCCACGCATAGAACTCGATGGCGAAATCTGTCTCAAAGATGTTTCCATGCAACTAGCGGATTCTCTCTCGCAGCTTGAGCCATTTGGACAGGGGAATCCCGAACCGCGCTTCCTCCTGAGGAATACCGCTATCAGCGACTTGCGACGCGTCGGGGACGAGGAAAAGCATCTGCAGATGCGGGTAAATGGGGTCAAAGGAATTGGCTTTGGATTGGGTGCACTCAAAACAATCCCAGAGGAACCCCTCGATCTCGTTTGCCGCATCGGCATCAATGCGTGGCAGGGAAGGAGAGAGGTGCAATTGTTTGTTGATGATTTAAGAATATCCAAGGCAATACCTGAGCAAATGCATGAAGAATTAAGAATGAAGAATTAAGAATTTCGATGAACAAGCGAATCGCTTACGCGATTCTTCATTCTTAATTCTTCATGCATAATTTCCTACACTGGTACCAGATTTCCTTCTGTCTGGAAGACATCCGTCACGATGACATTCAGTGCAGTCGCGATTTTGAACGCAAGCAACACAGAAGGATTGGTCTGACCGCGTTCGATGCTCATGATGGTCTGCCTACTTACTCCGGTGCGTAGTGCCAGCTCCTCTTGGGTCATACCCCGTTCAAAACGGAGTCGCGTGATGGTGTTGAGGAGTTGCACGGACGACCTAGTGGCAAAGGAAGGGAATTGACGCCATGACCGCCGACTGGAGCCGCCTGCCCTACGAGCTGCTCGAGCGGATCTCCACCCGCATCACCAACGAGGTGGAGGACGTCAACCGCGTGGTCCTCGACATCACCAGCAAGCCCCCGGGCACCATCGAGTGGGAGTAGTCACCCCGTCGCGAGACGGGTAGGGACGGGGGCTCAGGCCTGGTAGACGTCGGGCACGCCGTCGCCGTCGTCGTCGCGGGTCTCGCGCTCGTGGAGGCGACGGTACGTGCGGTTGCGCGACCGCAGCACCACGACCGCCAGCAGCGCCGACGTGAGGGACCCGAGGAGCACGCCCACCTTCACGTGCTCGTCGGCCTCGCTGCCCGGCCCGAACGCGAGCTCGCCGACCAGCAGCGCGACGGTGAAGCCGATGCCGGCGAGCAGGCCGACGCCGATCAGGTCAGTCCACGTCAGGTCGTCGTCGAGCTCGGCGCGGGTGAACCGAGCCGTGAGCCAGGTCGCGGCCAGGACGCCGAGCGGCTTGCCGAGGACCAGCCCGGCGACGATGCCCAGGGTGACCGGGTCGCGCAGGGCCTCCACGAACCCCGACGCCCCCTCGACCGCCACACCGGCGGAGAAGAACGCGAACACCGGCACCGCGAACAGCGAGGACACCGGGCGCACGACGTGCTCGAGGTGCTCGGCCAGGCCGGGGCCGGACTCGCCGTCGCGGCGCAGCACCGGCACGGTGAAGCCGAGCAGCACGCCCGCGACCGTCGCGTGGACGCCCGACTCGTGCACCAACGCCCACGCGACGACGGCCAGCGGCACGAGCAGCCAGGGTGAGCGGACGCGGCGCTGGACGAGCAGCCCGAACAGGCCGATCGGCACGAGGGCGGCCGCCAGCCAGAGCACGTCGAGCTCGGCGGTGTAGAAGAGCGCGATGATCGTGATGGCCAGCAGGTCGTCGACGAGGGCCAGCGTCAGCAGGAACAGCCGCAGCGCCGTCGGCAGGAACGACCCCACCACCGCCAGCACGGCGACGGCGAACGCGATGTCGGTGGCCGACGGGATCGCCCAGCCGACCAGGCGTCCCTCGGGGTGCAGTCCGTTGATCGCCAGGTAGAGAGCTGCCGGGACGGCCATGCCGCCGACCGCCGCGACGATCGGCACCGCGGCGCGCGAGGGGTCGCGCAGGTCGCCGGCCACGAACTCGCGCTTGAGCTCCAGGCCGACGACGAAGAAGAAGATCGCGAGCAGGCCGTCGGCGGCCCAGGTGCCGAGCGAGAGGTCGAGGTGCAGCGCCGACGGCCCCACGACGGTGTCGCGCAGCCGTGCGTACGCGTCGGTCGTGTTGGCGGCGACGAGCGCGACGAGGGCCGCGGCGACGAGGAGCGCGCCGCCGAACGTCTCGGCGCGGACCAGCTCGCCGATGCGCTGTGCCTCGGGCCAGGAGCCCCGACCGAACAGACGGGGGCGGGTGGTGTTCACAGAGGATCGTCCTCCAGGGGTCGACGACAGGACGCCGACCAGACTTCCCGGCACACCAGCTCCCATCCTACCGTCGAATCGCGCGGGGTCGGTGGGCGAGGCTAGCCTGCGGGGATGCCTGACGTCGCGCTCGCCGCACCCAACGAGGCCGCCGCCGACGCCGGCGCGCTGGTGGCTCGCGCGGGCGGCAACGCCGTCGACGCGGCGCTCGCCGCCGCGCTGGTGACCATGGTCAACGAGGTGGGCCTGGTCTCGCTCAGCTCGGGCGGCTTCGTGACGGTGCAGCCCCAGGACGGGTCGAGCCCGGTCACCGTCGACGGCTGGATGGACATGCCCGGTCGTGGAGCGGAGGCCGCGCGCGGCTCGGGCACGTGGGACGTGACCACCGAGTACGGCGGCGGGGTCACGGTCACGATCGGCGCCGGCTCGGTCGCGACCCACGGCGCGGTGGCGGCGTTCGAGGAGGCGCACCGCCGGTGGGGGAGCGTCCCGTGGCGCGAGGTCGTGGCACCGGCCGTCGACGTGGCCCGGGGAGGCTTCCGGCTGGGCTCGGCCTCGCGCTACTACCTCGACTACGTGCACGACGACATCTACGGCTGGGACCAGCAGAGCCGGGCGGCCGTGCACGACGTCGACGGCACGGTGACGCGCGGGCTCGTGGTGGTCGCCGACCTCGCGGCCTCGCTCGAGCTGATCGCCGAGGAGGGCGCCAGGGCGCTGCACGCCGGCGAGCTCGGACGACTCATCAGCGACGACGTCGTCGCGCGCGGCGGTCTGCTGACCCGCGAGGACCTCGAGGCGTACCGGCCGGTGGTGCGGCCCGCGTTGCGCGTGGAGCTCGGCGACTGGACGCTTGGCACCAACCCGACGCCGGCGATCGGTGGGGTGTGCGTCGCGGCCATGCTGCGCCTGCTCGACGGCGTGCCGCGCGGCGTGGCGGACGGACGGTGGTCGACCGCCGACGTCGACCGCCTGGTCGAGGTGCAGCGGGCGGTCCTCGGGCACCGGCTCGACGTGCTCGACCACAGCGACGACCTCGTCGCCGACGCCCTCGCCTACCTGGCGTCGGTCGACGACACGGTGCGCTCGTCCGGCTCCACGGCCCACGTGTCGGCCACCGACGGCGACGGCGGCGCGTGCTCGGTGACCGTGTCCTCGGGCTACGGCTCGGGGATGGTGGCCCGCGGCACCGGCATCTGGCTGAACAACTGTCTCGGCGAGCAGGAGCTGAACCCGCGGGGGCTGCACGGCCTGCCGGCGGGCACCCGGCTGCTGTCCAACATGGCGCCGACCGTGGCCCACCACCGCGACGGCGCGGCCCTGGCGATCGGGTCGCCGGGGGCCGACCGCATCTCGACGGCCGTCGCGCAGGTCGTGGCGGGCTTCGTCAACGGCGGACTGCCCCTGCAGGAGGCTGTCGACCACCCGCGGGTGCACGTGCACCGGGCCGGCCGGCCCGACGAGGTGGTCAAGGTCGAGGAGGCGGCCGACCTCACGATGTACTACGGCGGCGTGGCCGCGACCCTGCTGCGGCGCGACGCGACGGGCGCACTGCACCTCGAGGCCGCCGCCGACCCCAGGCGCGACGGCGCGGTGCGTCTGGTGCGCAGCGCGTGACATCGTCGCTGTCACGGTCCTACGCTGCGGGCATGAACCTCGTCGGCCTCGCCACCCTGCCGTTGCGCGTGACGATCTCGGCCACCCGCACGACCCTGGCCCTCGGCCAGCTGGCGTCGCCGGACGGCCCGATCCTGCGCGAGGGCGGGTACGGGACGAGGATCGCGGTGCTGATCGGCGAGGACGGGCTGCTCGAGCAGCTGGGTCGGCTGCTGGCCGACGACCGCGGCATCGTCGCGCTCGGCAACCTGGTCGCCGACATCACGGCCGAGGACCGGCCCGTCGGCAAGGCGTTGCAGCGCGACGGTCTCGTCGACCGGATGGCGTCGGAGGACGGCCCGTTCGTGCGACTGCTGGAGGCCGGGGGTCCGCTCGACCGCGCCCTGGCCGAGGACGGCCCGCTCTACCGCTTCCTGGCTCCGGGCGGCTCGCTCGACCGGCTGCTCGCGCCCGACGGCCCCTTGGAGCGCCTCACCGCACCCGACGGCCCGATCGACCGGATGCTGGCACCCGGTGGCCCGCTCGACCGGCTCCTGGAGCAGGACGGCACGCTCGAGAACGTGCTGCGCCCCGGTGGTCTGCTGGAGCAGCTGCTGGAGGAGGAGGGCGTCCTCGAGAACCTGCTGCGTCCGGGCGGGACGCTGGAGCAGCTGGTCGCGCTCGGGTCGACGATCGACGCGATCGTCCCGCGCCTCGAGGCCCTCGGCAGCGCGATCCCCAGCCTCAACCAGGCGGTGTCGGTGCTCAGCGGCGCCGTCGAGCCGCTCGGCACGCTCGCCCAGCGTCTGCCCGGCGGCCGCCGGCGGGTGCTGTCGTCCGGTCCGTCGGGGTCGACCCCCACGAACGAGCTGTACGGCGAGTGAGCGCCCCCGCGCGGTCCGACGTCGTCGGCCGCTGGCTCCCCGAGAACGGCCCGGACCGGGCGTTCGTCGAGCTGCGCGACAACGGCGACCTCGCCGGGCACGACGGGTGCAACCGGTTCGGCGGCGAGCACTGGTCGCTCGAGGGCGACGTCGTCACCACGTCGGGCACCCGCGTCTCGACCCTCATGGCCTGCGACGGTGTCGACACCTGGGTGGGGCGGGCCGTCTCGTTCCGCTGGGACGACGGCACGCTGCGTGCGACGGGACCCGACGGCGCGGAGCTGGGTCTGCTGCTCACCGACCCGGACACGTCCGCGCGGGGCTGACCGTCGTGCCTCGACGAGGGCTCAGACGTCCGCCGGTCGTGGTGGTCCTGGTCGTCGTGGGCGCCGCGCTCGCCGTGGGCGGGTGCCAGGGAGGGGCGTCGGACCCGGCTCCCTCGGCGTCGCCGTCGCTCCCGACGACGGGACACGACGTCACCCGGGCCGATCTCGTGGGGCTGTGGTCGGCGGGCCGTTCGGGCTCGCGCCTGCCGGTGGAGGTCGAGCTCGGGCCCGACGGCGGCGTGTCAGGCTCCGACGGGTGCAACTCCTTCAGCGGTCGGCGCTGGTCGCTCGACGGCGACCGCGTGCTGCTGAGGGGCAGCCAGGTGACGTCGCTCGTCGGCTGCTCGACGGTCCCGGGGGAGTGGCTGGCCCGGGCCGCCTCGTTCCGGGTGGAGGACGGTCGCCTGGTCGCCCTCGACCGTCGCGGTGACGCGCTCGGGTCGCTGAGCCGGGCGGGCTCCTGAAGGCTGTCCGTTCGGCTTGCCGACGTCGAGGTCCGTGCGAGGCTCGACGCATGGACATCGTCATCATCGGAGGCGGTCTCGCGGCCGCGAAGGCTGCAGCGGCGCTGCGCGAGAACGGTCACGACGGCGCGCTGACGATCATCGGCGACGAGGACCGTCTGCCCTACGAGCGTCCGCCGCTGTCGAAGGACGTGCTGCTCGGCGAGGGCACGCTCGACGACGCGGTCGTCCAGCCGCAGGAGTGGTACGCCGAGCACGACGTGCGGCTCGTGACGGGCACCGAGGTCGAGCGGCTCGACGTCGAGGGCCACCGCGTGCACCTGGCGGACGGCCAGGTCGTGCCGTTCGACAAGGCCGTCATCGCGACCGGCGCCCGGCCCGCCGTCCCCGACGCCATCGCGGGCGGTGCCGACGCCTTCTTCCTGCGCAACGCGGCCGACGTGGAGCGGCTGTCGGCGGCGTTCGCCGATGCGTCGTCCGTCGTCGTCGTGGGTGGCGGCTGGATCGGGCTCGAGGTGGCGGCTGCGGCACGTCACCACGACCTCGAGACGACGGTCGTGCTGCGCGACGACGTGCCGCTGGAGAAGGTCATGGGCGAGCGGATCGGCGGCTACTTCGCGTCGCTGCACACGTCGCACGGCGTGACCCTGCGGTCGGGTGAGCGGGTCGACGCGGTGACCGCGCGCACGGTGAAGCTCGGCGGCGGGGAGGTGCTCGAGGCCGACGTCGTCGTGCTGGCCGTGGGTGCGACGCCCAACGTCGAGCTCGCGCAGGAGGCTGGGCTGCTCGTCGACGACGGCATCGTCACCGACGAGCACTTCGCCACCAGCCACCCCGACGTGTATGCCATCGGCGACGTCGCGGCCACCCTGCACCTGGGTCGCGGCCACGCCGTGCGGGTCGAGCACTGGGACGACGCGGTGCGCCAGGGAGAGGCCGTCGCGCAGGTGCTGCTCGGCCAGGACGTCGCGTACGACTGGGAGCCGTACTTCTTCACCGACCAGTACGACCTCGGCATGGAGTACGTCGGCCACGGCTCCGGCGACGACGACGTGGTCGTGCGCGGCGAGCTCGACGACGGCAGCGGCGAGGGCGAGTTCATCGTCTTCTGGCTGCACGACGGCGTCGTGTCCGCCGCGATGAACGTCAACATCTGGGACGTCCAGGACGATCTGCGCGCCCTCGTGGGCCGTGAGGTCGACCCCGACCGCCTCGCCGACCCCTCCGTCGAGCTCTCCGACCTCGCCTGACCCCCGTCCGGAGATTCCCAGGTCGACCTGGGAATCTCGCCCAGGCACGAGAATCTCAGCCAGGCACGGCTTGCTCTCCGTGCTTCGCTGAGAATTCCGTGCTTCGTCGTGAGATTCCCAGGTCGACCTGGGAATCTCGCCTCCGGTCAGACCTCCGCGACGTGCACGACGGCGTCGCCGCTGTTGACCACGGGGGCCTCGGTGCGGCCGATGACGACGCCGGACCGCTCGGCGTGGACGAGGCGGACGCGCTTGCCGAAGGAGTCGAAGAGGCCGCCGAGGCGCTGGCCCTCGCTGACGTGCTCGCCGAGCCCGACCTCCAGGTGCAGCATGCCGGTGCCGCGGGCCCGGACCCAGCTGCTCTTGAACGACGCCTGGCTCGGCGTCGGGGGCTCCTCGTCGAGCAGTTCGGTCATGCCGAGCGCGGCGAGCACCCGACGGACGCCGCGGACGCCGGCCTCGATCGCCCACCCGTCCATGCGCCACGCCTCGCCGGCCTCGTAGAGGAGCACCGTGGCGCCGGCCTCGCGGGCGGCGGCGCGCAGCGACCCGTCGCGGATCCGGGCGTGCAGCATGACGGGGGCGGCGAACGCCTCCGCCAGCTCGCGCGTGCGGGCGTCCTCCAGGTCGGCGCGGATCTGCGGCAGGTTCGTGCGCCGGTCCGACCCGGTGTGCAGGTCGATCCCGACCTCGCACTTGGCCACCACCTCGGTCATCATCAGGTGCGCGATGCGCGACGCGAGCGACCCGCGGGCCGATCCGGGGAAGGAGCGGTTCAGGTCGCGGCGGTCGGGCAGGTAGCGGTCGCCCGTCATGAAGCCGAGCACGTTGACGATCGGCACGGCGATCAGGGTGCCGCGCATCGTCTTCGGGTCGAGATCGGCGAGCACCTGCCGGACGACCTCGACGCCGACCGCCTCGTCGCCGTGGATGGCGGCGTCGACCCATACCGTCGGGCCGTCCTCGCGCCCGTGCACGACCCGCACGGGCAGGTCGACGTCGGCGCCGGTCACGAGCCGGGTGATCGGCAGCGACACCGACTTCACCTGCCCCGGACGCACCCGGATGGGGCCGATCTCGAAGGACGGGCGCACCATCACCGCCCCCGGTTCCGGCGGCGCACGCGCACGGGCGGACGGCCACCGAGGTAGGACGCGCTGGAGTCGACGAGGAAGCCCTGCGCGAGCGCCTCACGGCCCACGAGCATCCGGAACCCCATCTCGTCGCGTCGCGACAGCGTCACCTCGGCGGGCACCACGCGACCTGCGAGGTGCAGGTCGATCATCACGACGTACCGCTCCTCGACGTGGCCGGAGCTCGACCGCACCTCGCGCAGGTCGAGCACGTCGAGCTCGACCTGCGTCGGGTCCTCGTCGCTGCCCTGCCACGGGTGGATGCTGAACCGGACCCGACGTCCTCCGTCGTCGTCGAGGTCGAAGGCGTGCAGCGACGACGTGCGCGCGCCGGTGTTGATCTTGGCCTTGACCCACGGCACGCCCAGGTCGGGCAGACGGACCCACTCGCGCCAGCCCACCAGCGTCGGCGCCGGACGGTCGGCGTCGGGCCCGCCAGGGGGAGCGGACTGCGGGGCGGAGGTGTAGGAAGGGGGTTGCGTCAACCGTCCGTCCTTCCAGCTCGGGGAGTCCATGAAGCTCGCGATCCTGTCACGTGCGCCTCGGTCGTACAGTACGCAGCGCCTGCGCACCGCGGCGCTCGACCGTGGTCACACCGTCAAGGTGCTGAACACCCTGCGCTTCGCGATCGACCTCTCGGGCGACGAGCCCGACCTGCAGTACCGCGGCAAGCCGCTGTCGCACTACGATGCCGCGCTGCCCCGCATCGGCAACTCCATCACCTACTACGGCACCGCCGTGGTGCGGCAGCTGGAGCAGATGGACGTGTACACGCCGAACACGTCGTGGGGCATCCAGAACTCGCGCGACAAGCTGCGCGCGAGCCAGATCCTGTCGCGCCACGACATCGGCATGCCGGCCACGACGTTCGTGCGGGACCGGGCCGACGTGATCCCCGCGATCGAGCGGGTCGGCGGGGCGCCCGTCGTCATCAAGCTGCTCGAGGGGACCCAGGGCATCGGCGTGATCCTGGCCCCGGAGATCAAGGTCGCCGAGGCGATCATCGAGACTCTGCAGAGCACCCGCCAGAACGTGCTCATCCAGCACTTCGTCGCGGAGAGCAAGGGTCGCGACATCCGTGCGCTCGTCGTCGGCGACCGCGTGGTCGCGGCGATGCGACGCGTGGCGAAGGGCGATGAGTTCCGCTCCAACGTGCACCGCGGCGGCTCCGTCGAGCCGGTCACGCTCGACGCCGAGTACGAGCGGGTGGCCGTGCGGGCGGCGCAGATCATGGGTCTGCGGGTCGCCGGCGTCGACATGCTGGAGGGCGACGAGGGGCCCCTCGTCATGGAGGTCAACTCCTCGCCCGGCCTGGAGGGCATCGAGGCGGCCACCAACCTCGACGTCGCCGGGGCGATCATCGACCACATCGACAACCAGGTCGCCTTCCCCGAGATCGACGTCCGGCAGCGGCTGACCGTCTCCACCGGCTACGGCGTCGCCGAGCTGCTCGTGCAGGCGGCGTCGGACCTGGTCGGCACGCCGCTCGGCGAGAGCGGCCTGCGCGACCGCGACATCTCCGTCCTCACGCTGCAGCGCGGCACCCAGGTGATCCCGAACCCGCGCCGCTCGCACGTGCTCGAGGCCGGCGACCGGCTGCTGTGCTTCGGCAAGCTCGAGGAGATGCGCTCGATGATCCCGAGCCGCCGCAAGCGGATCCGCAAGGTCAAGCGGCTCCCGAAGGACCCGATCCACGAGGGGTGACGGCTCCCAGTACGTCGGCTCACGCGCCCTGTCAAGGCCATCCACCTCAACTCTGAAGAAGTCTGTCGCACTCCTGCGAGCCCCTCCATCGTGTGGGGACCGGCACCTCCCAGGTGCCGAGATCGGAGGAGACGTGATGCAGAGACGGGCGATGACGGTAGTGGTGTCGTCTGCGGCGTGTGCCCTGGCCCTGGCGGTCGGACCCGCCGCAGCGGCGGAGGGTCCGGACGGAGCCCACGCCCCGCCGGCCGAGGCGCAGTCCGTCGACGACCTGAGGGTCGTCGACACCCCCGAGGGCGACTATCTCCTGGAGGAGTCGTTCACGCTCGACGGTCGGCCGCTGTCGACGAAGCGGACGTCGCTCGACGGCTCCGCGAGCACCGAGCCGTCGACCCTCGCGAACCGGGGCGGGACGGGTGGCACGAGCACGGCGTCGGGCTGCCGCAAGGTCACGATCTCCAACCGGGCGAAGACGGTCGTCGGCAAGACGGCCTACCGCTACAACACCTGGACGCGCTGGTGCTGGACGCGGTCGACCGAGCGGATCCACCGCGGCGTGAAGACCGGATGGAGCATCTCGTCGGTGGACGGGTTCCAGTACTGGCGGGGCCAGGTGCGCAAGGTGACGAACTTCTACGACGCAGGAGCGAACAACAACCGGCCTCGGAGCGGTTTCCGGCACTACCGACAGGGTCGGTTCGAGAACTGTGTCGTCAAGTACGGCTGCATCCAGACGTCGTACCCCGCCAACTCCCTGCGGTCGTACTCCAACGGCAGGTACCGCTACGCGTTCTCGGGCACGTGACCGGGCGCCGGCAGGTCCTCGCGGTCGCGCTCGTCGTGGTGGTCCTGCTCCCGTTCGGGCTCGTGGGTCTGGGCGGGAGCGTGGGCTACGGCGCGATCGAGCTGGTCGCGTGGCTGGTCGTCGTGGCGGCGCTCGTCGTCGCCTTCCTCACGTGGGGCCGAGGCCCCCGCAACACCCAAGGAGCTCGGGACCAGGACCCGAGGAGAAAGGATCAGAGATGAAGCGAATCACCGTTCCCGGACGAGGTCTGGCGGTCGCGGCGGGAGTCGCGGCCCTGGTGGTCGGCGGCGCGGTCGCGGCGGTCGGGGTCGACGGACCTGACCCCTCCTCGATCGACCCGGCGCAGGCGGAGGTCACGATCACCGACGAGACGTCCACGCTCGACGGGACGCCGACCGGCACCACCGTCGCGACGTACGACGTCGAGGGACACCTGCTCGACCGCCAGGTCAGCGAACCCTGAGCCGTCCTGCCGGGCCGGGCGGGCGTGGCGACCGGGCGGGGAAGATCCGGACGGTCGAGGACGTTGCACCGCTGACGTGAGTGCTCTTCTCGAACCCGTCACCCTCCGCGGCGTCACCGCCCGCAACCGTGTCTGGCTGGCGCCGATGTGCCAGTACTCGTGCTTCGCGCGCGACGGCGTGCCGACCGACTGGCACCTGGCGCACCTCGTCGCGCGGGCGTCGGGCGGCTTCGGGCTGCTCCTCACCGAGGCCACCGCGGTGGTGCCCGAAGGCCGCATCAGCCCTGAGGACACCGGACTCTGGGACGACGTCCAGCAGGAGGCGTGGGCACGGGTGGTCGCGGCGGTGCACGAGCAGGGCGTGCCGATCGGGGTCCAGCTCGCGCACGCGGGACGCAAGGCGTCGACCTTCGCCCCGTTCGCCGACCCCCGCGCTGCCGCCACCGGCGAGGGCAGCGTGCCCGTCGAGGACGGCGGCTGGGAGACCGTGGCGCCGTCGGCCGTCGCCTTCCCGGGGTACGCCACGCCCCGCGCGCTGTCGGTCGAGGAGGTCCGCGAGCTGCCGGCGCGCTTTGCCGACGCCGCCCGCCGGGCCGACGCCGCCGGGTTCGACGCCGTCGAGGTGCACGCCGCCCACGGCTACCTGCTGCACCAGTTCCTGTCGCCGTTGTCGAACCAGCGCGACGACGAGTACGGCGGCTCCTTCGAGAACCGCACGCGGCTGGTCGTCGAGGTCGTCGACGCGGTCCGCGCGGTCTGGCCCGACGACAAGGCGCTCGTGGTCCGGTTCTCGGGGACCGACTGGCTCGAGGGCGGCTGGACGTCGGCCGAGACCGCGCGACTGTCGCGCGAGCTCGCCGACCACGGTGTGGACCTCGTCGACGTCTCCAGCGGCGGCCTGCTCCCCGCCGACATCCAGGTCGGGCCCGGCTATCAGGTGCCGCTCGCGCGCGAGGTGCGCGACGGCTCCGGCCTGCCCGTGGGCGCGGTGGGCCTGATCACCGACCCGCAGCAGGCGGAGGAGGTGCTCGAGCGGGGCGACGCCGACGTCGTGCTGCTGGCGCGGGCCGCCCTGCGCGAGCCGGGCTGGCCCCAGCGAGCGGCCCACGAGCTCGGCGAACCGCCCGCGGGCCTGTACCCGCCGCAGTACGAGCGGGGCGTCTGGCGCTGACCCCGTCGCCCCTCCACCATGAGCGGGTGGACGACGCGACCTGGACCTTCGACGCCGAGCTGTGGCGCGACGGCGCTTGGCACTTCGTGACCGTGCCCGACGACGTCTCCGACGAGGTGGAGGAGCGCTTCGGTCCGACGGCCGCGGGCTTCGGCTCGGTCCGGGTCGAGGTGACCGTCGGCGCGACCACCTGGCGCACGTCGGTGTTCCCGTCCGCGCAGCAGCGCGCGTACGTGCTTCCGGTCAAGAAGGCCGTGCGGTCCGCCGAGCGCCTCGACGAGGGCGGCACGGCGTCGTTCACGCTGCGCGTGCTCGCGCACTAGGGTGACGGCGTGCTGCACCGCGACGTCCGACGCCCGGCTGCGTGGGCTGCCTGCGCCGGCATCGCCGGGTCCGGCACGCTGGTGCTCGTGCTGGCAGGCCAGATGCTGCTCATGAGCACGACGCCCGTCGAGACCGGCCCCGACCTCCCCGCGTCGGCCGCGGACGCCATCTCGGCGTCGGTCCGTCGCGACGGTCTGCTGCTGGCGCTGGTGAGTCTCGTGCTGGTCGTGGGCGGGGGACTCGCCGCGCGGCGCCTCCAGCCGGACGGGCCCGTCCGCGCCTGGTGGGGCCTCGCCGCGGTCGTCGTCGGCGTGCTGGGCTGCGTCGTCGTGCCGTGGCTGGTGCTCGGACTGGTCTGACGCGTCGGCTCCGGCTCGGGGCGGCGGGCCCCGTCAGCGGTAGGTGAGGCGCCTCAACGGGGCCCGGTAGCGCGGCCGACCTACCTTTGGCCCGCATTCCGCGGCCCACCTACCGCCCAGCGGGTGAGGTCCGGGGACGGGTCGGCGCGACGGTCTAGGCTCGGGTGCGTGGAACGGACCGACGTGGGGCGCAGCCTCGGCTGGGGCGTGGCCCTCGGGGGTGCCCTGGGCACGACCCTGACGCTGCTGTTCTCCGTGGCTGCTCGCTACCTCCTCGGCACGCAGGGCCTGGCCCTGCCCGGGGAGACCTCCGACGCGACCATCACCGGGGACGACCTCGGCCGCTACGTCCTGGTGACCGCGATCGGCAGCAGCGTGGTGCTGGTGGGCTGCCTCGTGGCCCTGTGGGTGCTGCGACCACGGAGCCTGCGCGGCTCCGTGATCGCGCTCGTGGTGGTCGGCGTGCTGGTCGGTTTCGCCGCCCTGCCGTGGGTCGTGAACACGGCCGCGGCGCTCGCCATCGGCGACGTCACCGCCTGACGCGCCGACAGTCCACCGGCACGGACACGCCCGCCGATAGGATTCTCAGGTGACCGACGCCCCGCTGCCCGACAGCCCGCGCCAGCTCGACACCGTCGCCCACGCGAAGGAGACGCCCGAGCGCGAGCTCCCGTGGGCCGAGCTGGGGCTCAAGCCCGACGAGTACGAGCGGCTCGTCGAGATCCTCGGCCGTCGCCCCACCGGCGCCGAGCTCGCCATGGACTCGGTCATGTGGAGCGAGCACGGCTCCTACACGTCCTCCACGGTGCACCTCACGAAGGTCGGCGAGCTGCCGCAGGAGACGCCGCTCGGCAAGACGCTCGCCGGCATCGGCGAGACTGCCGGCGTCATCGACATCGGCCAGGGCTACGCGGGGACC
>SXGQ01300996.1_pt1 | contig 13730 bp, 8 predicted proteins | sample 3178371 | NCBI WGS metagenome assembly SXGQ01 (sample SAMN11356859, study PRJNA531348) | freshwater metagenome | isolation source: freshwater sample F1-20 | place: China: Fuxian Lake, Yuxi | collected 2017-12-25
CGGCGTCCCCGTCGATGTCTATGACGGCGGCAATTACACGCTCGGCAACCCCACCACCACCCAGCCCGACTGGAACACCCGGAAATCGAATCTACGCCTCGATCTCGCGCGGGAGTTCGCGGCCGGTTTCCCGCTCACGCTCAAGGTCGGCGGTGCGCTCGACACCTACGTGAGCGACCAGCGGCGCTACGGCAAAACCTGGAACTTCCGACCCAACGGCTCCACCAACGCCGCGGACCGCCTCGCGAGCCGCTTCGACGTGTTCGACGCCGCCTTTCTCGCGGAGGCGCCGACGCTCTTCGGGCAAAAGGTCCGCTGGATCAGCGGCCAGAAGCTCTTCGATCTCTACCGGGCGAACCCGTCCTGGTTCGTGCTCGACGAGGCGCAGGTGCACCAGGACTTCGTCAACAATTCCCGCCGGCTCCGGGAGACGATCACCGCCGGCTACGTCCGCACCGACGCCCGGCTCCTGCACAACCGCCTCTGGATCGTGGCCGGGGCGCGCTACGAGCGCACCGCCGATCGCGGCCACGGGCCCCTGAACGACATCAACGCGCAGTTCCAGCGGAACCCGAACGGCTCGCTCGTGGACGGCAACCCCGCCTTGGCCGGGATCCAGCGCGTGCCGCTCTCGACGGACCCGCTCGCGCTCCGGCGCCTCCGCTACGTCGAGCGCGGCGCCGCCGCCGACCGCTCGTACGACGGCCTGTACCCGAGCCTGAACGCGTCCTTCAACCTCACCGAGAATCTCATCCTCCGCGCGGCCTACGCCCACACCCTCGGCCGGCCCAACATCAACAACATCATCCCGAGCACCAACATCTCGGAGCCCGACGTCGCGACGCCGCTCATCACCGTCAACAACGCCGGCCTCAATCCCTGGAGCGCGAGGAGTTACGACCTCTCGCTCGAGAGCTATCAGATCAAGGACGGCTTCGGCTCGATCGGCGTCTTCCAGAAGAGCATCACCGACTTCTTCACCTCCGTCACGACCGCCGCGACCCCCGAGCTCCTCGAGCAGTACGGGCTCGAGGGCGATCCCTCGCTGCTCGGCTATCAGGTCCGGACGCTGGCCAACGGCGGCGACGCGAAAATCCAGGGCTTCGAGTTCAGTTACCGCCAGTCGCTCACCTTTCTCCCCGCCTGGGCCCGCGGCCTGCAGGTGTTCGTGAACTTCACCAAGTTGAACCTGAGCGGATCGCGCACCGCCGACTTCTCGGGCTACAACCCCGAGTCCATCGCCGGCGGGATCAACTTCGTCCGCGGCCGCTTCGCGCTGAAGACCACCATCAGCCACCTCGGGGACACCCGCACCGGCGCCGTCGCGGCCAACGCCACGACCCCGGCGAACACCTTCAATTACCAGAAGAAGCGCACGCGCATCGGCGCCAACGCCACCTTCAGCCTCTCCCGCCGCTATTCGCTCTACGCCTCCGTGGTCGATCTCGGCGGCTTCGTGCAGAACCAGCAGCGCTACGCGCCGGATACCCCGGAATACGCGCGGCCCATCCGTTGGCAGGAACTCGGCTTCTACACCAACATCGGAGTGCGCGGGTCGTTCTGAACGTTATCCGATGCGCCTCTGCCCCATCCTCCTCGCCGCGGCCGCGCTCGCTCTGGCGGCCGGGCCGGGGCTCCTCGCCGCCGCGCCTTTCCTCGAAAGGATCGACGTGCACGAGGAGCATACCGGCGGCTTTTTTTCCTACCGTATCCCGAGCCTCGTGGTGACGGCCCGGGGCACGGTGCTGACGTTCTGCGAGGCGCGGAAATTCTCGGGTCTGGACTGGGGCGAGATCGAGATCCACCAGCGCCGGAGCACCGACGGAGGCCGCACCTTCGCGCCGGCCCGCCAGGTGGCCCATCTCGGCCCGCGCCTGCCGCGCAACCCCGCCAACGCCGCGCAACCACCCGGCAAGGTGATCGGCGAACCCGGCCAGCAGACGGTCAACAACCCGGTCCCCATCGCCGCCCGCGACGGCACCGTGCACCTGATCTACTGCGTCGAATACCTGAGGGTTTTCCACCTGCGCAGCACCGATGACGGACAAACCTGGAGCCGGCCGGTGGAGATCACCGCCGCGGCGGACCGGTTCCGGCCGGAATGGGATTGGCGGGTGATCGCCACGGGGCCGGGCCACGGACTGCAGCTGCGCGGCGGCCGTCTGATCGTACCGGTCTGGCTCGCGAAGGCCGACGACGGCGCGCACGGCAATTCGGTCGTGGCCACCCTCTTCAGCGACGACCACGGTGCGACGTGGCGCCGTGGCGAGATCGCGGTGCCCCGGAAAACGAAAGACACCCCGGGCACCACCGAGCCGATGACGGCCCAGCTGGGCGACGGTCGCGTCATGCTCATCGCCCGCAACCGCGCCGCCCCGCACCGCAAGATCGTCACCTACAGTCCCGACGGCGCGACCGGCTGGACCCCGTTCCAATTCGCGGACGCCCTCGTCGAACCGGTTTGCCAAGCCAGCCTGCTCGGGTCCGACGATCCCGCCGCCCCGGGGAAAACCCGGCTGTTATTCTCCGGCCCGGATTCGCTGGAGCGCGCCGACGGCAAAGCCGCGCCCGGCGGCCGCCGCGACCGGCGGAATCTTTCGGTGAAGCTCAGCCTCGACGACGGCCGCTCGTGGATCGCCACCCGCACCCTCGAACCGGGCCCCAGCGCCTACAGCGACCTCGCGGAGCTGCCCGACGGCACGATCCTCTGCCTTTACGAGAGCGGACGTCCCGGGGCGACCCGGCCTGGTTCGAAACGCACCGACTGGCCCTACGCGCGCCTCACCCTCGCGCGGTTCAATCTCGAGTGGCTGACGGAGCCCGGGGAGGCCCGCTCCCCGAAGCCCTGATGCGGCGGAGGCGGCCCGCATTCCGTCCGGGGAATCCCGCGCCGCGCGGCCTTGATCGGTCGGAGCACCGGGACGGGCGGCGACATTCTCCTTGAGGCGCACCGGCACCGGAAGAATCTTCCCCGCCGGCTCATTCATGAACTCCGAATCCCAAGCTCCCGCCGGAAAACCGCCCCGACGGAGCGCATGCGCCGCAAAGTCGCGCGAGCAGGAGATCGAGCGACTCCACCGGATGTCCGTGAAGGAACGTATCTCCGAGGCCCTCGGCATGGGAGAACGCTTTTCCTGGATCAAACCCGCCCGGCCCGGGAAAGCGGAATGAACGGCGCGAACGAGCTGCTGCGAAAATCCGAGGAAGTCCTCGCGCTGCTACAGCGCCATCGGGTGGACGCCGTGGTGATCGGCGCCGTTGCGCTCGCCGCGCACCATTACGTGCGGATGACCAATGACCTCGACCTCGGGGTGAACGCCGAAATCGGCACCCTTCGCAGGATTCTCGTGAGCCTTCGGGAATCCGGACTGCAGGCGGAACTGCGCGAGCCCGACCAATCCGACCCGCTGGGCGGGGTGATCGATGTGCGAGGATCGTTCGGGCTGATCCAGATCATCAGTTACGCCAACCGCTTCCCAGCCGTGATTGAGGACGCCTTGCGACTCTCAAACCTTCCCGTGGAGGAAGGCAGCCCGCTCCGCGTTGTTCCCCTGCCGCATCTGATCGCGCTCAAGCTGTATGCCGGCGGATACAAATCGAAGGCGGACATCGTCGAGCTCCTCATCCGAAACCCCGAGCTTCATCTGGATGAAGTGCGAGCGGTTTGCGCCCGTTACCAATTGGAGGGCGTCGACGAATTGATCACGGAAGCGCGCTCAGTCTGAGACACCGGAGTCCGCCCCGACTCCGATCTCATTTAAAAATCTCCCTTACCCCATGAACCGACTCCTCGCTCTCCTCACCGCGATCCTCGCCGCCACGTCGGCCGTCGCGCTCCGAGCCGCACCGGCCCCCGAATTCTTCGACGTGTTCCCGGCCAACTCCAATGGCGTCACGCGCCACCGCATCCCCGGCATGGTCGTGACGACCAAGGGCACCGTGCTCGCCTACTGCGAGGCGCGGATCAACAACAGCTCCGACTGGGGTGAGATCGAGATTCACCTCCGTCGCTCCACGGACGGCGGGAAAACATGGGATGCACCCCGCCGGATCGCCCATCGCGGCGCCCGCCTCGAGGGCAACCCGCGCAAGAAATCCGGCGGCGAACGCGAACAGACCGTCAACAACCCCGTCGCCATCGTCGACCGCGTCACCGGCGCGATCGAGTTCGTCTATTGCGTGAACTACGCGCGCGCGTTCGCGATGCGCAGCACCGACGACGGACTCACCTGGACCGATCCCGTGGACATCACCGCCAGCTTCGAGCCGTTCCGCCGTCACTACGACTGGAAGGTCATCGCGACCGGCCCGGGACACGGCCTCCAGCTGAAGAACGGCCGTCTCGTCGTGCCCATCTGGCTGGCCTACGGCGCCGTCGGGGACCACAAGCCCTCCGCCTCCGCGACAATCTACAGCGACGATCACGGCCGGACGTGGCGCGCCGGCGACATCGCGTTCCCGAACTCCGGCGATTTCGGCGATCCCAACGAGACCATGATCACCACCACGGCCGACGGCCGCGTGCTGCTCGTAGCCCGGAACGTCTCCAAGGCGAACCGTAAGCTCGTGGGTGTAAGCGCCGACGGCGCCACCGGCTGGAGCACGCCGCGCTTCCACGAGCAGCTCTGGGAGCCGATCTGCATGGCGAGCATCGTCGCGCATCCGTCGCGCCCCGGCATCCAGCTCTATTCCGCGCCCCATACGCTCGCGCGGGACGCGTCCGGCCGCGAGATCCCGGCGGGCCGCGGCAAACGCGAGAACCTCTCGATCAAGCTCAGCCGCGACGACGGCAAAACGTGGCCCGTCAACCGCACCCTCGAAGCCGGTCCCTCGGCTTACTCCGACCTCGCGGTCCTACCCGACGGGCGCGTGCTCTGCCTCTACGAGGCCGGCAACGACATCCGCCTCGCGCGGTTCGACCTGGCTTGGGTTGAGGGTGGCCGCTGAGTCGTTCGGGACGCATCACGCGGGAGGCCAAACCGCTCCCGATTCAGCCCGAACGGGCACGTCGGCCGATGCAAACCGGCGGCTAATAATGCCGGACCGCAACGTCACCGTGGGCGAACCGTCTTGCTCCAACGACCCGGGCCGAACGTAGGTTCCGCCCTGGTCTCACCATGCGCCTTACTTTCGCCCGCCCGGTCCTCGCCTGCTGCCTCCTGCTTGCCGCCGGTTGTCAGCACGCGCCGCGGGCGTCGGTGCCGGCGCGAACCCGTCCGCCCGCCTACGCCCTCGCGGTGACGGTGCGGGGCGGCCTGCATCCATCGCCCTCGCAGTGGGCCGTGATCCAATCGACCTTCGCGCGCGCCCTCGCCGCGAACGGACTGGTGCTCGTCACCGATACGGGTCTGGCGGACCGGATCCTGCGGATCGATTTCATCCCTGATCCGAAGGATCCGGAAAACCGCGGGCAGGCGATCATCGTGGGCGTGCGCGTGAACGAGTTGCGCGAAATCACCTTCGCACCCTCGCCGCTCGCCGGCGGAGCCTACCCTTTCCCGTCTTCATTCGGCTGGAATAGCTACGCCTGGGGCGGCCTCTACCCCGGTTTCGGATGGGATTCATACTACGGCTACGGCAACGCCTACTTTGATGGCTACACCTACGCCACGCCGACGCTGAACCCGCGCCGTCCGAAACCCGCGCCGGGCTTCTGCCCGACGGATTTGGCGCATCATCCCCGTCACCCCCGCCCGCCCGACGGCCCTTCGCCTCATCGCCGGACCGTGCCCCCCGCGGAGGCCCCCACGCCACCGCTTCTGGCGGCCGCGGAAGCGGCGCCGGCGGCGGCTGCTCCCCGGGTCTACCCGTCATCCGACCCGCGCGAATTGGTCTTTGCGGACGACGTGCGCCGCCACGCTTTCAACCGACCGGGCGGATGGGCCGCTTCCGGCGACCCAGAGCACCGCCGATTCTCCGCCGAACGCTCCGTCGACTCCGGGGATTCGTCCACGGCCCCCGCCAGACGTCCCAGGATCTGGGGCGATCCGGAACGCGGTTACGCGCGGGCCGAGAACGCCCCTTCCCGGGAGGGACGCGTCCGGGATGAGAATGCCCGCTACCGGACAGACGATGCGCAGCAGGAGCGCACCGCGCATGATTCGTCCCGGACGTCCTACCAGAGCTCCCATTCCCACGCGTCATCACCTTCGTCCCCCTCCTACTCCGCCCCGGCCTACTCGGCGCCCGACCCGGGCGGGGCGTCCTACTCGGCGGGTGGCGCGTCGACGCCGGTCGGAGGTTCCGGTCCAGCCGCGGCTCCGACCACCATCAACACCGAGGAAAAATAGGCCGCAGTCACGCGCGCCTCGCCGGCCGTGGCCGCCTTTTTTGTCGCGCGAATCCCGGCGCGCCTTACGGATCGTTACAGGCTTCGGGTGCCGGACCACGGCTCAGCGAAGTTCTAACCACAAACCCCCCATGCCCAACAGAGCATCCTACCGGGTCAGCTTGCTGCTGACCCTTCTGACCACATCGACCGTCCCGGGCTTCGCCCAGGCCGGGACCAAACCCGCCGGGGACGCGATCCAGTTGTCCGAGTTCAACGTCTCGGCCGAGCGCGCCTCCGGTTACCGAGCCCAGAGTGCCATCACGGCGACCGGGTTCGGGGCCAACATCCTCGACGTGCCCGTCTCGATCAACGTGCTCACGAGCGAGTTCGTCTCCGACTACGGCGCGAACCTGCAGAGCGAAGTGCTCCGGCTCGTGCCGGGCGTGATCACGAGCCCGAACTACGAGTCGCAGATGATCATCCGCGGCTTCAACGGCCTCCAGGCCTACCGCAACGGGCAGTACCGCCGGCAGCTCTACTCGACCTGGGGCATGGACCGCATCGAGGTGATCAAAGGTTCCTCTTCGATCTTCTTCGGCCTGGTGCGCCCCGGCGGCGTGGTGAACTACATCACGCGCAAGCCGGAGTTCAAAAAGACCGGCGGAGACGCGAGCGTGAGCTTCGGCAGCTGGGAGTTCAAGAAGGCCGAGGTGGGCTATAATCTCGGCGGAGAGAACTTCGCGGCGCGTTTCGGCGCCGGCGGCATCGACGCGGGCGGCTGGCGCAACGACGACTTCAAGAAGGAACACTACCTCGGCGGCACCGCCGCATGGAAGGTCTTCAAGGACGGCATCGTCACGCTGGACCTCGAGACCGTGCGCCGCGTGAACCAGGACCGCGAGTCGGCGGCCGTGCTGCGCAGCAACTCGCGCTACCTCGGCAATCCCGCCGCGGTCACCAGCGGACTCGCGCCCCGCGCCTGGCTCAACGCCAACGGCCTCGCGAGCGCGCCGACGTTCGACATCTTCGCGCCGGTCTTCCCGGCTGGCGACCCGTACGGCCGCAAGGTCACCATGGGCAAGGAGACCTACTCGTTCTACCAGTCGTACACCGTCGACCTTGATTACACCCAGAAGATCGGGTCGAACCTCGTCTACCAGCTGCAGTGGAACTACGCGATCGACGACTTCGAGATCCTGCGCTCCATCGGCGGCGACCAGGAACCCTTCGCCGACGGCACCGTGCGTTTCCGTTTCGGCAATTTCGCCAACTACCGCGACTCCTACAACTTCGACAACAAGCTCACGTACCGCTTCACCGTGGGCGCCTCGCAGCACACGCTCTCGCTCGGTCAGGAGTCCCAGCGGGTCAACCAGGACACCCCGGGCTGGTTCGATTCGGCCAGCCGGTTCCAGGACGGCCGCTACGGCGCGTTCGCCGTCTGGAATCCGCGCACGCAGGCCCTGCGCAGCGCCCCGTCCGAGCGCGCCGCCAGCGCCGAGACCTGGAACATCTACCGCCGCCGCGCCGAGAAGCAGCTCGGCTACTACCTCGGCCTGCAGTCCGAGCTGTTCGACGGCCGCGTGCGCACGATCGTCGGCGGCCGCCGCAGCGAGTACTCGCGCGTGAGCTACTACGAGCGGACCGTGACCAATCCCGAGATCGCCACGCCCACCACGAGCAAGACCACCCCGCTTTTCGGCGCGCTGGTCAAACTCACGCCCCAACTCTCCGCGTTCGCGATGTTCTCGGAATCCCTCGAGCCGCAGCTCGGAGCCGACGCCGACGGCCGCGGCCTCTCGCCGGTCTCCGGTCAGGGTTACGACATCGGCCTGAAGAGCGCGCTGCTCGAGGGCCGGCTGGCCGGATCGATCTCCTTCTACGGAGTGAAGCGCGAGAACATCGCCTCGCGCGACAGCGCCCGCGAGGTCGCCAGCGCTCGCCAGCCGTGGTTCATCTACGGCGACGCCGAGGAGTCCCAGGGCATCGAGGTGGACATGTCCTACAATCCCCGCGCCAACTGGCAGATCCTCGTGAGCTACTCGCACATGACCAAGGCGGAGACGGTGGCCTCGACGGTGCCGGCCCGCGTCGGCCTGCCGCTGGCCGCGGTGCCGAAGGACGTGCTGCAGCTGTGGACCAAGTATGACTTCCGCACGGGCCCGCTCGCGGGCTGGTCCGTCGGCGGCGGCCTGCGTGACAGCTCCTCCGCGCGCTTCGCGGCCGACCAGAACGTCATCGCGACGATGCCGGCCTACACGACCGTCGACCTGTTGCTGCAGTACCGCTTCAAGCTCGCCGGAAAGGATTCGCGGGTGCAGCTGAACGTGAAGAACCTCGCCGACCGCGAGTACCGGGAGAGCGGCTTCGCCGCCTTCGGCGATCCGCGGAATGTGGTTCTGTCGCTGAGCACCAAGTTCTGACCTTGCGGCGTGCGCCGCTCTGCGGGCGGCGCACCGTGGGTCGGGAAAAACAAAGGCCCCGCGCGCGGTTGCGAGCGGGGCCTTTTTTGCGGACCAGCGTGGGACGTCAGCTCTGGTCGAGCTTGCCGCCCGCCTTCCTCCAACCGTCGATCCCGCGGGAGTAGTGCTTCACGTTGGTGTAGCCCAGCTCCATCGCGGCCATCGCGGCCGACAGGTAGGCGCTGCAGTACTCGTTGCCGCAATAGGCGACGATCAGGGCGCCCTTGTCCTTGGGCAGCATCGCGGCGAGCTTGGCCTTGGCCGTGGCGTAATCGATCGCGCCGGGGATGCGGCCTTCCTTGAAGGACCCGGTGCCGTTGGCGTCGAGGAGGGTCACAGCCTTGGCGGCCACGGCTTTCTGGAGGTCGGCATGGGAGATGTCCGGCACCTTGGAGGACTTGGCGAAGGCCGCGCCGGCGAGGCCGAGGGAGAGGAGGAGGGCGGTGAGGAGTTTCATGGCTGGAAAAGTGTAGAAGCCGTGTTTCGTTTCGCAAGTTTCGCTCTCCGGCGGTTCCGGCCAAGCCCCGCGAAGCGGCCTTGCCGGCCGCTCAAACGGCTGAAACCGTCTTTCTCCCGCGCCGCCGCGAAGGGCTCAATCCTGGCGCGATCCCACCCCAACCCCAGAACCACCATGTTGCGCCGAACCCCGGGCAGCTTTGCGCTGCACTGCCTCACGTTTCTCCTCCTCGCCGCCCCCCTGCCGTCCCAGCCCGCCTCGGGCACCATCGAGGGCCGGGTCCTGAACACCCGCAACGGCGAGTACCTCGAGAAGGCCCGCGTGACCGTCGTGGGCACCCGGATCGAGACCTTCACCGACGCCACCGGCGTCTACCGTCTGGACAACGTGCCCGCCGGCACCGCGCAGGTGCGGGCGTTCCACACCGGCCTCGACGCGCAGACGCGTCCGGTGGCCGTGACCGCCGGCGGCACCGTCCAGCAGGATTTCGATCTGCTCGACTCCGGCGTGAAGCCGGTCCCGGCCGCGAAGGACGGTGCCGTGGTAAAACTCGACCAGTTTGTCGTCGCCAACTCGCGCGAGATGGACGGCGCGGCCATCGCGATCAACGAACAGCGTTTCGCGGCCAACATGGTGAACGTCGTGGCCGCCGACGAGTTCGGCCACGTCGCGGAGGGGAACGTGGGCGAGTTCCTGAAATTCCTCCCGGGCATGTCCATCGACTTCGTCGGGGGCGACGCCCGCACGATTTCCATGGGAGGCGTGCCCTCCGGCAACGTCCCGGTGAGCATCGGCGGCTTCAACCTCGCCAGCGCGGCGTCGTCCGGGACCGGGCGGACCGTGGAACTGGAGCAGGTCTCGATCAACAACATCGCCCGCATCGAGGTCTACCACTCCCCCACCGCGGAATCGCCGGGCTCGGCCCTCGCGGGCGGCGTCAACATGGTGCCCCGCGGCGCCTTCGAGCGCGCCCGGCCGCAATTCAGCGGCAACGTCTACCTCCTGTTCCGGGACGCCGAAAAAAGCCTGCGGAAGACACCCGGCCCCATCCGCGAGGCCACCCGCAAGATCCACCCGGGCTTCGACTTTTCCTGGGTCGTGCCGGTGAACAAGCGTTTCGGCTTCACCCTCTCCGGCGGCCACACGTCCCAGTACACCCCGCAGGATTACGTGGTGAACACCTGGCGTGGCGCCGGCAACGCCACCACCGTGGCCGCGAACGCCACCAACGGCTATCCGGCCACCACCCCGGACCATCCCTACCTCTCGAATTTCTCGATCCGCGACGGCACCAAGGTCACCATCCGCTCCTCCGCCGGCGCCACGCTGGACTACAAGATCTCCACCCACAGCCGGCTCGCCTTCTCCTTCCAGTACGCGTTCTTCGACGCCTACTTCAACAACCGCACCCTCGGCTTCAACACCAACCGGGTCTATCCCGGCGACTTCAGCCCGGTCCTCACCAATGGCGCGGCCGGCTTCGGCACCATCACCGTCGGCAACGGCGCTCGCCAGAAGGCCGGCACGACCTACATGCCCTCGCTCCGCTGGATCCACGAGGGCCGGATCTGGAAGATCGACGCCGGCGCCGGCCATTCCCAGGCGAGCAACCACTACCGCGACATCGACAAGGGATTCTTCAACGGCGTCTCCACCCAGCGCTCCAACGTCACCGTCGCCTTCGCGGACATCTTCTATCTCCGGCCCCGCGTCATCCGCGTCACGGACGGCACCTCCGGCGAGCCCGTGAATCCGTACCTGCTCGAGACCTACGCGTTCACCTCCGCCACCAGCGACTGGTGGGAGTCCCTCGACGTCCAGCGCAGCGTCTTCGGGAACGTGCGCCGGGACCTGCTTGTGCGCGACGTCCCTCTTTCGCTGAAGGCCGGTTTCAACCTCCGCAACTCCATCCGCGACATCCGGGGTGGCGTCACCAGCTTCAACCACGTCGGCCGCGACCGGGTCGGGAGCACCAACGCGAGCCTGCCCACCAGCGACGACGGCGCGGGATTCGCGGTGGATCCTGTTTTCTCCCAGCGCATGGGACCGTGGGGCTTCCCGCGGATCCAGTACCCCAGCAACTTCACGCTCTGGGAGTACTACCAGGCCAACCCGGGCCACTTCACCAGCGACGAGAACACGGTCTACCGGAACGGGGTCGGCCGCTCGAAGCGCGCCGAGGAAATCATCTCCGCCGCCTACTTCCGTTTCGACGCCGCGCTTTTCCGGCGCCTGAAGATCGTGGGCGGCATCCGCGCGGAACAGACCAACATCAAGGCGGAGGGCGCGCTCACCAACCCCACCGGGAACTACCAGCGCGACGCCCGCGGGGAAGTCATCCCGCGACGCGATGCCGCCGGCAACATCCTGTACACCGGAACCGGGGCGAATCGCACCCCGCTTCCCGCGCTCCTCGAGCAGCCCACGCTGCCGAACCCCGCCGGGCCCGGGACGATCTCCAACGCGCTGGCCGTCTCGCGGCTGACCTACCTCGATCGCCGCCAGCGCGTGAACAAGGAGTACCTCCGCTGGTTCCCGAACCTGAACGCCAGCTACGATCTCCGCGAGAATCTCATCCTGCGCGGCGCGCTCTACACGTCCATCGGGCGTCCGGGTTTCGACCAGTACGCCGGCGGCCTCACGCTCCCCGACACCGAGCTGCCGCCCAACACCGGCAGCAACCGGATCGCCGTGAACAACGCCGGCATCAAGCCCTGGACCGCCAATTCCGCGATGATCCGGCTGGAATACTACACGCAGGGAATCGGCCAGGTCTCCCTCAAGGCGTTTCGCCGCGACTTCAGCAACTTCTTCGCCAGCGTCACGTATCCGGTGGCCGGCGAGGAATTCCTCTCGCTCTACGACCTCGACCCCGAGACCTACGGGGAGTACCCGGTGGCGACGAACTACAACCTCCCGACCCGCGTGCGGATGGAGGGCCTGGAAATCGACTACAAGCAGTCACTCGGCGCGCTCGCGCCGTGGCTGCGCGGGACGCAGGTCTTCGCCAACGTCTCGGCCTTGCGCACACGGGGAGACGCCGCGGCGAACTTCTCCGGATTCACCCCGCGCACCTACAACTGGGGCTTCAGCTACTCCCGCCCCGGGTACACCGTGCGCGCCAACTGGAACTACCGCGGCCGCTCCCGCCTCGGCCAGCTCTCCGGCGCGAGCGTGGAGCCGGGGTCGTTCGACTGGCGGAGCAAGCGGCTCTACCTCGATCTGAGCGCCGAGTACATGTTCCACCGGCGCCTCGGCCTCTTCGGCTCGATGCGCAACGTGCTCGACGCGACCGAGGACGTGGAACGCCACGGGCCGAGCACCCCGGCCCACGCCCAGTTTCGCCAGCGGGAGGATTTCGGCTCGCTCTGGACCGTCGGCCTCAAGGGCACGTTCTGAGCCACCCCGGCGGTTGCACCCGCGCGGGATCGCGGTTTCGTCGGCCCGGTCGTCCCGTATGCGCCTCCTGCTCTTTGTCTGCTCCGGCAACTTCTACCGGTCCCGCTTCGCGGAGGCCGTGTTCAATTTCCACGCCGCGCGCCTCGACACGCCCTGCCGCGCGTTTTCCCGCGGTCTGGCCACCCATCTCGTCGCCGGGGCGGGCGACCTTTCACCCCACACCCGAGACGCGCTCACCTCGCGCGGCATCCCCCTGCACCAGACCGGCCGGTCGCCGATTTCGCTGACGCGGGATGATCTGACCCGCGCCCATCGCGTCATCGCCCTGAAGGAGGAGGAGCACCGGCCCCTGATGCGCACCCAGTTTCCCGACTGGGAGCATCGCGTGGATTACTGGACGATCCACGACATCGACGCCGCCACACCCGCTGACGCGCTGCCCGGCCTGCAGCGCCGCGTGCTCGAGCTGCTCCAAGAGATTCGCGCGGCGGGCTAACCTCGCCCGCCCCGTTGCGTCGAACCCTCGCCTGACTTTCCTCCGCGCCACTCCCGCGTGAAGATCACCGCCCCCATCCTGCTGATCCTGCTCGCTGCCCTCGCCCGCGGGAACGCCCCGGCTGCGGAACCCCCGCCCTTCACCGCGCGGGAGCTCGCCCAGGGCTACCGCGACGGCGTGGTGATCGCCAAACCGCGGGCCGCCCAGCGCGCCGCCGCCGACGCCGCCGAGGCCCGCGAGGGACTCCGGCTGCGGCGCCGCTGGGACCGTCTCGACGGCATGCGCCTGCTCGAACTGCCCCCCGGCGAAAATCCCCTGCAGGCGGAGGCGCGCCTCCGCGCCACCGGGCGCTACGAGTTCGTGCAGCGGGACACCATCCGTGCGGCGCAAGCCGTGCCCAACGACCCGGATTTCGCCTCCCGGCAGTGGCCGCTGCGCAACGACGGCTCCAACAACGGCATCATCGGCGCCGACATCGGGGCGACCCGGGCCTGGGACCTGCGTACGGAGGCGCCGGGGATCATCGTCGCGGTGATCGACTCGGGCGTGCGCTACGATCACGCGGATCTCGCCGCGAACATGTGGACCAACCCGCGCGAGATCGCGGGCAACAACCGGGACGACGACGGCAACGGCTACGTCGAC
>SXGQ01198904.1_pt1 | contig 13729 bp, 12 predicted proteins | sample 3178371 | NCBI WGS metagenome assembly SXGQ01 (sample SAMN11356859, study PRJNA531348) | freshwater metagenome | isolation source: freshwater sample F1-20 | place: China: Fuxian Lake, Yuxi | collected 2017-12-25
GATCGCGTGCTCGGCTACGAGGCCAACATGGCCGGCACCAGCTTCATCAAGCCGGGCGACGCCGGTAAGCTCCGGTTCGGCTCGAAGATCGTCAACCTGGTTGGCGATCGCACGCAGCCCGGTGGACTTGCGACCACCGGCTATGACGATGAGGGCGTGCCGTCGGAACGATGGCACCTGGTGCGCGACGGCCTGTTCGTGGACTGGCAGACGACGCGCGAGCTGGCGCCGCTGGTGGGCCAGGCCAAGTCGCATGGTTGCCTGCACTCGGACGATTGGTCGAGCGTGCCATTCCAGCGCATGCCGAACGTGTCGCTCGAGCCGGCCGCCACCGAGGTCACGCTCGAGGATCTGTTCAGCGACATCAAGCGCGGCATCTACGTGGTCGGCCGCGGCGTCTCGTCGATCGACCAGCAGCGCTACAACTTCCAGTTCGGCGGCGCCGTAATCCGCGAGATCACCAACGGCAAGCTCGGGCCGATGCTGCGTGATGCCGCGTACCAATCGCGGACCCCGGATTTCTGGGCGTCGTGCGATGGCCTGGGCGGACCGGCGACCTACCGGTTGTGGGGCACCTCCGCCGACGGCAAGGGCGAGCCCGGCCAGACCAATGCGGTGAGTCACGGCTGTCCGCCGGCGCGGTTCAGGAACGTCACCGTCCTCAACACGGGAGCGGCGTAATGTTGAACCGCGAAGACGCGCTCAAGATCTGTGAGACCGTGCTGGCGCACGCGAAAGCCGCCGGCGCTGAGGACGCCAGTGTCTCGGCACAGAGCTCGGTGGAGTCGCATGCGCGATTCGCCGACAACCGCATCACGACCAGCGGCCGCGCCGAGGATGTCGGCATCACTGCCACCGTGTGGGTGGGCCGCCGCCGCGGCGCCGCGACCGGCAACGCTGCCGGCGCAGATGCGCTCAGGATGCTGGCCGAGGAGGCGGTGCAGATTGCCCGCGTCTCGCCGGTGCATCGCGAGCACGTGCCGACGCCAGGCCCGCTCGACTATGCCGAGAGCCGCGCGTTTGTCGCGGCCACGGCGGATCCCGATCTCACGGCGCGGGCCAAGGCGCTGGACGGCGTGCTGACCGCGTGCCGCACCGCCAAGGTCACCGGCGCCGGCTTCCACAGCGCGCGGGCCTCGGCCACCGCCGTGGCGACGGCAAACGGCAATCGCCGCTACTTCCGCGACAGCGAAGGTGGACTGAGCATCACCGCGCGCACGCCCGATGGCACCGGCTCTGGTTACTACGCCGGCGATCACTTCGACCTGTCGAAGCTGAACGCGCCGCACATCGCCGAGCAGGCCGTCGGCAAGGCCGTGCGCTCGCGCGAGCCCAGGCCGATCGAGCCGGGCGTCTACCCGGTGATCCTCGAGCCGCAGGCCGTTGCCGATCTCGTGGGTTCGCTGACCAACGCCTTTGACGCGCGCACTGCAGACGAGGGCCGCAGCGCGTTCTCGGGCAAGGACGGCAAGACGCGGCTGGGCGAGGCCATGTTCAGCGAGCGGCTGAACCTGTACAGCGACCCGATGCATCCCGACCTGCCGGCGGCGCCCAGCACGAGCGACGGGACACCGGCAACGCGACTGTCGCTGATCAAGGCGGGCGTGGTCGAGAACCTCGTCTACTCGCCGTTCTGGGCACAGGAGAAGAAACGCGGCGCGACGCCCGGCCCGGTCAACTACATCCTCGAGAGCACGCAGGCGCCGACCTCGCGCGACGACATGATCAAGGGCATGGCGCGCGGGCTGCTGGTGTCGCGCTTCTGGTACGTGCGCCAGATCGACGGCCGCTCGATCATGCTGACCGGCCTGACTCGCGACGGCCTGTGGTGGGTCGAGAAGGGCCGCATCCAGTATCCGGTGCGCAACCTGCGCTTCAACCAGAGCGTGCTGGCCATGCTGGCGCCGTGGAATGTCGACGCGATCGGCGTCCCGGAACGGCGGTCGCCAATGATGGTGCCGGCGCTGAAGCTGTCGGGGTTCGCGTTCACTTCCGTCTCGGATGCGATCTGACGCCACCCTGGCCCTCGCCGGCCTCCTGCGAGCGCCGCGGACCACCCGCGAGGGCGGACCGTAGCGGCGGGCCGCCCGTTGCCTGTTCGATCGAGCTGCTGGTGACGGATCCGGAATAAAATCTTAGTCCGCCGGCAGCCGCAGTGGCCGCCGCTTCATAAGCATTTGAGATTGTTCGAGTTTCACCGGGGATTGGTCGCGGGATGAACGAGATCGCGTGGTTGGTGGTTGGCGCGGCGGTGGGGGGCCTGGTCCAGGGCATTTCTGGATTTGCTTTCGCGATGGTCGCCATGGCCATCTGGGTGTGGGGCGTGGACCCGGCGCTGGCCGCCGTGATGGCCGTGTTCGGCGGCCTCACCGGCCAGGTCATCTCCGTGATTCGGGTCCGGCGGGGCTGGCATCTCGACTTGTTGTGGCCCTTCGTGCTGGGCAGCGCCATCGGCATCCCCATTGGCACCGGGATCCTGCCGATGCTCGACGCCAATCGCTTCAAGCTCGTGCTCGGCTCGCTGCTGGTGGTGTGCTGCGCCGCGATGCTGGCCGCCGACAACCTGCCCCACTTCAAGAGGGGCGGCCGCGTGGCCGACGCCTTGGTCGGGCTGCTCGGCGGCGTGATGGCGCCGCTCAGCGGCTTCAGCGGCCTCGCGCCGGCGCTGTGGTGCACGCTGCGCGGCTACACCAAGGACGCGCATCGCGCCGTCCTGCAGAACTTCAACCTGGTCGTGCTGGCCGCCACGTTCGCGTCGCTCGTGTGGTCGGGCCGCGCCCACTCGGGCCTCTTGCCGCAAATGGGCGTCGTCGCCGGCTCGCTCGTGATCCCGTCGATCTACGGATCGCAGATCTACATCGGCATGAGCCCGGTGGCCTTCAAGCGCGGCGTGCTGTGGCTGTTGCTCCTGGCCGGGATCATGATGCTGGTGTCGTCGCTCAGGACCATGGCCGGCTAGCCTGACGCGCCGAGGCCCTGGCGACGGCGGGCCGGGCCGCCCCACGGCGGGCGCCAGACCTGGCCCGCTTGCCAGGCCGCTGGTTATCTGCCCATCGCCTGGTTGATGGCGTCCACCGTCAGCCGGGCCCGCAACTCGACGATCTTTCGTCCCATCTCGAGCGTCTTGCTCATCGGCAGCAGGCTGACGCCGTTGATGGTGGTGAGGTTGGCCTTGGTGCGCTCGTCGATGCGAATCGACTTCGGGTCGTAGAGCGCCATCAGCGCGTCGATGCTGTACTCGTCGTGGATCCGGTCGGAGCCCTGGCTGGCGCCGATTTCAATCTGTTCGGCGATGCCGTTGGCCTGCACCAGCTTCTGGACCGAGGTGTAGTCGTAGTACTCGGGGATGTAGAGAAACCGCGTGCCGGCCGCCGTGAACTTCTCGTCGAGCGTGGCCGCCACTTCTTTCATCGGCGCCTGGTTGCCGCCGCTGTCGCCCATCAGGATCACGGTGGTGAAGCCCATGCCCTTGAGGCTCATGGCCATGTCGGTAAGCACGGCGCGATAGGTGGCCTGCGACAGGAACACGCTGCCGGGCGCGACGCGCTCGCCGTCGGGACGGCCGGGTTCGAGCGTCACGATCGGCGCCACCAGTGCGTTACCCAGCTTGCGCGCGATCGCATCCCCCACCACCTTGAGGATGAAGTTGTGCTTGCCGGTCGCCAGGTACGGGCCGTTCGATTCCACGCCGCCCGTGAGGATCAGGCCGGTGGTCTTGCCTGCCTTGATGGCGTCGCGCACTTCCATCCAGGTGAGTTCTTCCGTCCACACGCTGTCGAGCGCGGCAATCGGCCGCGGCGCGTTCAGCTCCGCCTCGCGCCGCTTGGCGGATTCGGCCTGCTGCTCGGGCGTCATCGGCGGCCGTTGCGGACGGGCCGGCGGGGTTTGGGCGGCTGCGCTGACGGTGAACAAGCTGACAACCAAGAGGACGCGAATCAGTGACGTCATAGCGGCTCATCTTACTTTCACAGGGTGATTTTTTGTCACATGGGGTAATAATCCCCGTCATGAAGCGCGCCACCACGTTTGCTGCCCTGGTCGCCGGATTGTTCCTGCCTCTCGTCGCCCACGCCCAAGGCGCGAATGCGGCGGTCGCCACGGGGTCGCCGACGGCCGACCGGCTGCCGATCTACGAGATCGATCCAACCTGGCCGCCAACGCTGCCCAACGACTGGATCCTCGGCGACATCCGCGGGCTGTTCGTGGACGATCGCGATCACCTGTGGGTCATCCACATGCCGTCGAGCCTGACCGACCAGGAGATCGGCGCCGCCTCGAAGCCGCCGATTGCCGACTGTTGCCTGCCCGCGCCACCGGTCCTCGAACTGGATCCCGACGGCAAGGTGCTGCGCACATGGGGCGGACCAAGCAAGGACTACACGTGGTTCAACCAGGAACACGGCATCTACATCGACCACAACGGCTTCGTCTGGACCGGCACCAGCAACGGCATGCACGTGATGAAGTTCACGCAGGACGGCAAGCACGTGCTGACCATCGGCGAGCCCGGCGTCAACAAGGGCAGCAACGATCCGGATCACCTGGGCGGGCCGGCGAATTTCTATGTCGAGCCGAAGACCAACGAGCTGTTCATCGCCGACGGCTATATCAACAAGCGCGTCGTGGTCTACGACGCGGCCACCGGCAAGTACCAGCGGCACTGGGGCGCATACGGCAAGGTCCCGGACGATACGCAGAAGTACCAGTATCCGGTGAAACTGGATAGCCCGCCGCAGCAGTACTCGACGCTGCACGGCCTCGTCGGCTCGAAGGACGGGCTGATCTATGTGTCCGATCGCCGCGGCAATCGCATCCAGGTGTTCCGCCAGAACGGCGAGTACTTGATGGAGCAATTCGTGCGCCCGGAGACCGGCGGTTCGGGCAGCGGCTTCAGCCTGCAGTTCTCGCGTGACGCCGAACAGAGCCTGCTCTACCTGATCGACGGCACCAACCAGCGCGTGTGGATCCTGCGCCGCAAGGACCTGGCGATTCTCGACCGCTTCGGCAAACCCGGACGGCAAGCCGGCGAGTTCATCCGCGCCCACATGGTTGCGATCGATTCGAAGAACCGGATGTACACCGGCGAAGCCGGCAACGGCCGCCGCATGCAGCGCTGGATTCTCAAGGGCACGCGTCCGGCCGCAAGCGTGAAGCCGCCCGCACAGGAACGCTGAGCCAGGAAGCTAGCCCTCTTGGCGGGTCAGCGGTCGCGCGGGCCGGCGGGCTTGCGCTCAGTGGCGCGGAAGCCGCGCAGCATGTTGGTGAGCGAGTAGTTGCCTTCGTGGCAGGCGAACTCGTAGATCCGCGCGCCCGATCGCGTCATGGTCAGCTCCCCTTTCCAGGGCTGCGTGAACGCGGTCGGGTTGTCGATCTCGAACTGGTACAACAGGGTGTCGGCGTCAAACAGGCTGAACCGCTCGACGATGCGCAGGTTGCGGTCCCAGCCGAAGTTGCCGCCGGCATCGCCATAGAAGCCGCCGCCATCATCGAAGTTGGTGGTGTCCACGACCAGGGTGTTGCCCTCCCAGCGCCCGATCGAGTCGCCCGTGGTCGAGCGGATCCGGGAGGGCCGGTGGCCGCGGCCATCGACGTGAATGATGCGCGCGTCGTGAATCATCTCCGCGTGCACCAGCACCGCGGCGTCGGTCTGCACGATCTGGTAGTTGCTGTTGTACGAGTACGGCAGCATGGGCGGCCCGGCGGTGAGAAATGACAGGCAGCGATCCTGGAGGCCCAGATCCTCGGGGTTCTCGAACCTCTTCAGTGCGTCGAGCTTGCGGCGCTTGACCTCGGCCGCTGCCGGCGTGAGCGCGGGGATGCGGCCGTCAGCGGGTTCGGTGATGATCGAGGTCCGCAGCGTCTTGACCACGCGGGTCCCGAACTCGCGGTAAAACGTGTTGTAGGTTCCGGTGCCGGTGCGCGCGGCGCCCGGTGCCGGCTCCTCGTTCCGCTGCGCGAAGTCGCGTTCCGATTTCGCGGCCTCTTCGCGCGTGAAAAACGGCTTGTCCCTGAACTCACGCGGCCGCTCGAGCGGCGTCGCGGTAGCCGAGTTCCAGATGCCCTCGAAGTTCGGACGCCGGTCCAGGTTGCCACGCTGGCCCGCCACGAGGACTGGGGCGAGCACGAGGAGCGCCATCAACCGAACCAGGAATTGCATCGCCCCGATTCTAGATGGTCGGCCGCCGTATCGGAAGTACACACATGGCGTGTAGAAACCGGTGGCCCAAGGGGTTCTTCAGGCGGTCGTTCTTTCGCGACTACGTGCAGATGTTGAGCTTGCCGGTGTCTGAGGCCTGCGCGCAGTTCGCGCGGCTGTTTCCCGATCAGGAAGAGGTCACGCCCCCCATCTCCACCGCGGCGGAGCCGAGCCGTGCGTCTCGTGCTGCCGCCACGTGGCGGCGGATTGCGGATGGGGTGACACAGGTGTTCGGGCGAATCGCCGAGAGCACGGCTGAGGCGCCGCATGAGGAGCCGCACGAGCGCACGTGGACGACCGATGCGCGCCGCGTCGGGCCGGCGCCCGCGCGGGAGTTCCGCATGCGCATCAAGCTGCCGCGCTAGCCTACGGTCTTCCGCCCAGTCCGACGCTGACAAAGCCGGAGAGCCGCAGGTGCGGCTCCCAGCCGAGGCGGGCGTCGATGCCGGCCGCGACACGCTCGCCTATCGGCGCGCGAATACCGCCACCCGCCGTGAACGCGCCTTCAAGAGAGGAATAGGGCCCGTTGGCGAAGTCTTCGCCGGTCCTGAACATGCCCCCGCCGACGACGATGAACGGTGTGACGCGGGACCCGCCATTACGCGGCGCCAGGACATCGAAGGTCAGGTTGCCGGTCACCACCTGGTGGCTGTGCGACTCGCCGGCGATGAACGTCACTTCAGGGCCGATGCTGATCCGTGGCGACAGGTACCACCGGAATCCTCCGCCAACCGGAAACTCACTGACGATCCCATCGTCCGCAAACCCAACCCAGCCGGCGGCCAGCTCGAGGGTGGGCGACGGGCGATCCTGGGCGGCTGCCGGGAGCGCCGTCAGGATCAGGGTGGCGACGACGACCGTGATGCGATGAGCGGTGAGCGGATGCGCAGTCATGTGGGCCTCTACCAAGCGAGCTGCAACGCAGCTCCAGATCGGCGCGCTGGGGCGGCCGGCTGCCAAGAAGACCTGAATGGCCCTTTGCAGCCGTGTCTGCCTAGGCGAGCGCCTTCCCGTACAACGCGAGCAGGCGGCTCCATGCCTTCTCGGCTGCCGGCTCGTTGTAGACCTGCGTATCCGGCGGGCACCAGCCGTGGGCGGCCTGGTAGACCTCGATCTCCGCTGCCAGCTTGGCCTTGTCGAACGTTTCCTTCAACACGGTCTTGTCGTTCGGCCGCTGCGTGTCGTCATTTTCGGCGATGGCGATCAGGAACGACGCCTTGGTGGCGGCCGCCAGCAGATGCGGGCTGTTCGGGCCGCTCTTTTCGTTGACGAGCCCGCCGCCGTGGAACGACGCGACCGCGCCGATGCGCTCGGGCACCGCCGAGGCCGTGTGGAACGACATGGGGCCGCCCATGCAGTAGCCCTGCACGCCGATCTTCCGGTTCTTGTTCACCTGCGGCTGCGCGTCGAGCCAGGCGACGAACGCCTTCGCATCCGTCATGTCCGTGTCCGCGCTCATGCCTTTGCGGAACGCCATCATCTCCTTGATCGGCGTGGCGCCCGTGGCGGTGGGCTTGCCGGCCCGATAGAACGGGTTGACCACGAGCACGGAATACCCGGACCCGGCAAGGCGCTTGCCCATGGTCCGCATCGCTGGACGGAGCCCGAAGATGTCGGGCCAGAGCAGCACGGCGGCTCCCGAGCCGGACGCAGGATGCACGAAGTACGCGTCGCAGGTGCCGTCCGGCGTCCTGATCTCCACGTCCCGTTCGCTGGTCGCCTGCGCGTTGGCCAGCTGGGGCAGCGCCATCACCGCGCCGGCCGCCAGGATCACGCCGAACTGCCTTCGAGTGACCAGCCCCCTGGCCTCGTACTCCGCCACGCTTTCCGCAAAATGGTCCTGATCGCACATGTCAGCTCCTCACGTCCCAGGTGAATCGGGTGGATACGTGCAGCAGTACATACACCGAAAAGCCGAACCGCGTTACGGCTGGCGAGGAGAAAGAGGGCAGGCTGGCCTGCCACTAGCCACAGACGCCAGGAATCTTCGACAGCACCGATTCGAGCTCCAGCCCACCGCAGACCGCCGTCCGCGAGGCATCAATAGACCCCCGGCTTGCTTTTCTTGTAGAATTCCGGCGTTTTGTCCATCGCACCACGAGCTCGTGTCTCTTTATCATTGCTGTCACTGCTGATCGCGCTGCTCGCGAGCGGGGGGACCGCTTGGGCGCAGGAGCCCGACGCTGAGGGCTCGAAAGATCATCCGGTCTTTTCGCGCCTCCAGGGTTATTACATCAACAGCTACGACGAGCAGGAGTTCTCGGTCTACGAGTTCGGCCTCGAACCACCACGCCGGATCGAAGGACACTACTGGAACATCCAGTATGTGCTCAACGAGGGCGCCCGCAAGGCAGGCGCGCTGCAGATCGGCCGCAACTACACGAACCTGATCAAGCAGCGCGGCGGGGCGATGCTGCGCGAAGACCTCGATGCGTCGGGCGGCACCACTGTCGCGCGGCTCCCCGTGAAGGGCGGCGGGCAGTTATGGCTCGAGGTCCACGTCAGCAACAGCGGAGAGGTCTACACGCTCCACGTCATCGAGGAACAGGCGATGAAGCAGGAGGTGGCCTTCACGGCCGAGTCGCTCGCTTCAGCGCTGAACACCTCCGGCAGCGTGGCGATCCGCGACATCCTCTTCGACACGGGTAAGGCAACGATTCAGCCATCGTCAGCGGCGACGCTGACGATGATCGCCGACATGCTCAACGCGAATCCTGACCTCGCCCTCGAAATCCAAGGCCACACCGATAACGTGGGCACGGCGGCCGCCAACCTGGCGTTGTCCCGCGAGCGCGCGGCTTCGGTCAAGGCGGCGCTGCTCAAAGCCGGGATTGCCGGCGAGCGATTGGCCACCGCCGGTTTCGGAGATACCCAGCCGGTAGCTGATAACGGCAGCGACGACGGGCGCGCGCGAAATCGACGCGTCGAGCTGGTCAAGAAATAAGCACCTCATGGCGGCGGGGCGGGGCCGCACAGGCGATAATCGTCGCACCAGATGAAATACGCTCTCGTCGTTACAGTCCTGCTGGCGTCGGTGACCCTCGCCGCCGGCCGGCAGCCGCAATTCAAGTCCGGCGTGGAAGTCGTCTATCTCGATGTCACCGTCCAGGCGCCGGATGGTTCGATCGTTCGCGGCCTCGCCAAAGACGACTTCCTGATTTACGACGAGGAGGCGCCCCAGGACGTGGCCGTCTTCTCGGCCGAGCCGGCGCCGATTAGCGTCGGCATCCTGATTGACACGAGCGGCAGCATGACCGGTGAACGCATGGCCGCCGCAATTCGGGCCGCGGACGCGCTCGGGCGCTCGCTGCAACCCGGCGACCAGTGGAGCATCTCCACCTTCGACAGCACCCGGCGCACGATGATCACCTGGCGCCCGTACAGCGCGGGCGTCGTCAACTCATTGAGAGCCATGCCGACCTCCGGCAGCACGGAACTATTCAAGGCCGTCCGGGAGATGGTGCCGTACATGAAGGACACGCCGCATCGCAAGCGCGCGATGCTGCTCATGACCGACGGCATCGACAACTCGATCATTGCCGCCAGCCGCAACGGTCTGCGCGATCCCTTCGAGGCCCCCGGGCCGCTCGAGAACTCCGCCAGGGCGCAGACCGCCCTGCGCGAAGGCGAAGTGTTGCTCTACGCCCTCGGCGTCAACGTGGCGGGACGGGCGGGCGCCGTGCACGTGCCGTCGCTGCAGCGGCTGGCCGAACCGACGGGCGGGTCGGTCATCATCGCGTCAACGATTCGCGAGGTGGAAGGGGGGGCGCAGCGGGTGGCCGAAGAACTGCGTCAGCAGTACACCCTGGGGTTCTATCCGCAGAACGCCGGCGACAAGGCGTATCACCGCCTGAGGGTCGCGACGAGACATCCCGACCACCGCGTTCGCACGCGCGCCGGATACCTGACCGCCAATCCACAGTAAGGCCGCCTACGGCTGCGCTTTTGCGAACGCGCCAAAACTGGCGAGGGTCGACACGGCCGGGTCGAGCAGGACCGCGGCCGGCTCGGTGGCGGCGGGAAAGCGCATGGTCGTTTCGCGGCCATCGACAGCCATCTGACGTGCCGCCGGGAGCCCGCCGGCCGCCGGCACCAGGCCCACGCCAAGGGACAGGCGGTACGGATCTGCCGATTGCGTCTGCCGGACGGTGACCACCACTTCCCTTGCCGGGGCATCGTAGCGCCACGTCCCGGACAGTTCCGGCACGCCGGCGCGGTTCAGCCATTGCCGGAAGAACCACGCCAGGTCCTGCCCGGACGTCTGCTCCATGACTTGCCGGAAGTCGTCCGTCGACGCGGTGGTGTTCATGTGGCGCCGGTAATAATCCCGGATGCCGCGCCAGAACGTCTCGGTGCCCACCTGTTCCCGCAGCATGTGCAGCACCCACGCGCCCTTTTGGTAGACCAACGGGTTGGTCGGCTCGCGCACCGCGTCGTCCAGGTTGACGTGCACGACCGGCGTGTCCGGCAGGCTGGCTTCAAGCTTGAGCACGGTGCCCCGGCTGCGGCGCAGGCCCTCGGCAAAGGCGTCACGGCCCTCGGCATGTTCGGTGTAGAGCAGCGTGAAGTAGGTGGCGAAGCCTTCGCTCAGCCAGATGTCGTTCCAGTCGTTTTCGGTGACGGCGTTCCCGAACCACTGGTGGGCCACTTCGTGAACCACCGGGCCGTTGCCGGCGGTGATGCCTTTCTCGCCGTAGAAGATGCTGCTGGCGTGTTCGGTGCCGCCGCCCATGCCCGCCGCCTCCACGTGCGCGAGCTTCTGGTACGCGAACGGGCCCACGTAGTCGGCATAGAACTCGAACGACCGGCGCGCGTCCTTCTCGAACAGCGCGAAGCCCTTCTCGGCGTCCTGCGGAAACACCCAGTACTCGAGCGGCACTCCGCGGACGAGGCCGGCATGCCTGACGGCAAAGCGCGCGACGCCGACGGCATAGAGCCACGACGAAATCGGCACGTCCTGCCGCCAGTGGGTGCGGCGCTGGCCGCCTGGCAGGTCCCGTTGTTCGAGCAACGCGCCGTTGGCGATGACCTGGTAGTCGGCCCGCGTCGTGATCAGGAACTCGCCGGTGGCCTTGTCGGCCACGTGGTCGATCATCGGCAGCCACTGCCGGGCGCGGTTGTACCAGTTTTCGCTGAAGGCGGTGCGGTCGCCGTGGATGTTGTTGATGAGACGCAGGCCGTCGGCGGGAATGCCGCGATACGTGATGGTCACCGTCACCTCCTGGCCGGCAGCGAGGCCGGCCGGCAGCGTCAGCCGGAGGCGGTTGTCACGGTGCGTGAACGGCACGGGCCCGGCCGGCGAGGTGACGCCGGCGACGGTCATGCCCTTGCCGTCGGCGCGGGGTGTCGCAAGGTCGAGCGCAAGCTCGCGCAGGCCCGCGGTCAGCACCCTGAAGGTGGCCGTCGTCTCCCCCTGGATCTCATTCGAATCGCCGGTCAGCAGCGTGAGGCGAAATACGTAGTGACGGGCGTCGATGCCGGGCTGCCGTGGATAGGTATCGGCGCCGGCGCGGCTGCTCCCCACGAGCGTCAGCGCGAGCATTGCCAGGACGAGACGGCTCCGGAGCGGCATCATCGGCCAATCATACGCGGTCGCCCCGATCGCTTGGAGCGGAGATCGGCGTGGGGCTCTGGCGAGAGTGAAGTGGTGGCCGACCTGGACTCGCACTAAGTCGCGAGGGCCGAAGGCGAGCGAAGCCGAGCCCGAGGACCATGAACGGAGACGAAGTCGAAGTGAGTGGCTCCTCGGGCTGGACTCGAACCAGCAACCCTCCGGTTAACAGCCGGATGCTCTGCCATTGAGCTACCGAGGAATACAGGCAGGACTTCTCTTGTTGAGAAGAATCCCCATCGTAAAGCAGAACGGGGGGCCGCCGCAAGCATTCCGGCCATCAAGCCTGGTCCCATGGGCGAGGTACGGAAAGCGCGCAACATCCGCGCCGGGGGACGGCTGATGCAGGAGCTCAATCTCCCGGAATAGAATCGACCACATGGCGACGTCCTCGGCGACCGAACGCGTGCCAGGTCCCTCGACGTGGCTGCCCGGCGGCGCGTACTGGGCATTCCGCAAGGACCCGCTCGCTTTCTTCAGCGGCACCGCGCGCACCTACGGCGACATCGCCGCCTTCAAGTTCGGCCCGCAGCAGCTCTATCTGATCAGCCGCCCGGAGTGGATTGAAGACATCCTGGTGAAGTCGGCCGGCAAGTTCGCCAAGGGCATTGCCCTGGAGCGCGCCAAGGTGCTGCTCGGCAACGGCCTGCTGACCGCCACCGGCCAGGACCACCTGAAGCACCGGCGCATGATCCAGCCGCTGTTCCACCGGCAGCACGTGCAAGGCTTCGCCGATACGTTCGTCCGTCACGCCGCGCGCTGGCGCGACCAGGTCACGCCCGGCGCCGAGCTCGACATCACCCGGGAGATGAGCGGCCTCACCCTCGGCATCATCGGCGAGACGATGTTCTCCAGCGATGTGCAGGGGGATGCCGACGAGGTGCGCGAAGCGCTGACCGACGCCGTCGCGAACTTCGCCTACGCGTTCATTCCGGGCCTGGACTACCTGCAGAAGCTGCCGCTGCCCATGTTTGTCAGGATGCGCGCGGCGCGCGCGCGGCTGGACCGGGTGATTCACCGGGTGATTGCGGAGCGGCGCCTGGCCAGCGGCGCGGCCGGGACTAGAGTCCCGGCCCTCCGGTCCGATCTGATCTCGATGCTGCTCGCGGCGCGCGATCCCGAGAATCCCAACGAAGGCGGGATGGGCGATACGCAGATTCGCGACGAAGCCATGACCATCTTCCTGGCCGGGCACGAGACCACCGCCAATGCCATGGCGTGGACGTGGCACCTGCTGGCCGCGGCGCCGGAGGTCGAGGCGCGATTGCACGAGGAGCTGGGCCGCGTGCTCAGGCAACCCCAAGACGGAGTTGCCTCCACCTACCGGATTCCAACCATGGCGGATGTGCCGAAGCTGGAGTGGACGCGGGCCATCATCTCGGAATCCATGCGGCTGTTCCCGCCGGCGTGGACCATGGGCCGGCGCGCCCGCGAAGACCACCCGCTTGGCAGCCACACCATCGAAAAGGGCGCGCTGGTGATCATGAGCCAGTGGGTCGTGCACCACGACCCGCGCTGGTGGCCGGAACCCGAACGCTTCAAGCCGGACCGCTGGCTCGCGCCCACCGAGCGGCCCAAGTACTCGTACTTCCCCTTCGGCGGTGGCACGCGCGTGTGCATCGGCGAGGCCTTTGCCTGGACCGAAGCCATCCTGCTGCTCGCCACCATCGCGCAGCGATGGCGGTTTACCAGGGGCACACATCCGGCGCCGACGACCGAGCCGAGGATTACGCTCAGGCCGAAGGAGTTGAGGATGACGGCTGAACCCAGGCCGTCATAGGGGGCGTCATAATGGGAGTCAGATGCCTGTCCTCGTCGCTGAAGATCTCCAAAAGACCTATACCAGTGGTGAAGCCAACGTCACGGCGCTGGCCGGCGTCTCGTTTGCCGTCGAGAAGGGCGACTTCGTCGCGCTGATGGGC
>SXGQ01199006.1_pt1 | contig 13725 bp, 21 predicted proteins | sample 3178371 | NCBI WGS metagenome assembly SXGQ01 (sample SAMN11356859, study PRJNA531348) | freshwater metagenome | isolation source: freshwater sample F1-20 | place: China: Fuxian Lake, Yuxi | collected 2017-12-25
AGCATCTTCCAGATGGCTTGTGAATAGTCTCTACCGTCGAGCGTGCTGAACATAATGCTTTGGTATTCTTGAGGCACGAAACCTAAGATCCAGATGGCTTGTTCTTTTCGTTCGGCAAACACAATTTCTTCGTTTAGTCTATCGAACCACTTTCTTGCTTCTTTTTCTTTCATGACGTAACCAAACTTGAGAGCTTTTTCCCACTGTCTTACCCAGTCGAAAAACTCATCAGGTACCTTCTCCAAGATATCGTCGAGAGGCTCGTCTTTCATCAGGCGCTCCCATATGTCGATGTTTGACACTTGGGTTATGATCCGATGTAGGCGAACGTATTCTTCGAACTTTATCTTCATACGAAAACCCGAGTTGAATCTTATGACGAATCCTTCCTTGTTGGGCTCATTTAATGACTTTAGATGTTCCCAACCATTTTCGGAATGGTATGCCTTAACCAGCTCAAAACTGTCTCCGAGATGTTCTTCTAAATTCTTGAGAGGGATCTCAGTGCCTCCACTGGTATGGATAACTCCCAAAAGTACCAATCGTTCTTCTGCTCCGTAGTCAACGACTATGCGGTTCTCTGGGTATATGATCTCGAACATGTGAGTGTGACCGCAAGCCAGATCGTGGTACGGAAGTTTCTGTAGCATTTCCCAGCCTTTCACGGCTTGTTCGGATGTGAAAGAACCTCTTGACGCAAAGACAGGCTGAAGCGTCTCGGTCTTTTCATCGGCGTACCAAAAGAAGATACCTAACGATCCATCCATCTTCTCGAAGATTTCGTAAGACTCACGAGTCGGTACTTGTTCGGCTACTTCCTCATAGTTGAAGAACTTAGGAAACGGCCTTGCCACTATCTCACCTTTGGAGTTTAAGACAAGACCTCGGCACATCAATGTGTACTTGGTCCAGCGTGACTCGTACTGAGTCTTCTGTGAGTAGTTGTAGATTGTTAAGTCAAGAGTCGGGTGGACTTGCGAAACAAGCCACCCTTCTTCGACCATGTTATCTAGGATAAGTTTCATTACGCAGTTTGTAACATTGTGATGGATGCGCGAATCTTCTTAGCGATTGCGTTTCCAAATACTGGGTGTGTGTACTCCGAACCGTTCTCTACGAGGACCGCAGTTTTGTGGCTGATCTTTTCGATCGTGTAAGTCTTACCTTTGCAACGAGGATCATCGATGACCACGGTGGCACCTACGCCCAAGGTACGTTTGATGTTCAAGCGCTTTTGCGCGATGCGAATGTTGATTTCGTTTACGATCATAGAGTTGATCGAACGAAGGTCGCTGTCAGACAAAGAATCCATTGTGGTTCCTAACGCGGTGATGATTTTTGAGTAGCTCATTTTGAATAATTTTTTATGTTATAGCAAAATTAACCAAAACAAACTTCCCGAGCAAATTTTTGTCCGGGAAGTTATTAACAATTTGTAAATTTTTTTAAGATAGACTCTCAGGCAAGTAGAGTAGAGTTGGATTCTTCTTCTGAATGTCTGGTATTTCACCATGCAGCGACATCCTGCCACTAAACTCCATTGCATCAAATCTCTTGGTAATGAAGTGATAGCCGTTCTTGGTAGGAATGACTGCTTCAATCTTTGGTCCATCGGGCTCAACAGAGTCAATGATGTGAGCAGCTCTATGGACAGCTATCTCGTCCTTGGTGTCAATGTCAACGATCCATCTCTTCTCCTGAGTTTTGATCTGACCAACTACGGAGTCGAACAAACCTTTTTGATTGGTCTGACCGTTGCGGATGCGTTCGGCTAGAGCAACCATCATGTTTAATGAAACGTCGTGATGGTTTTGCTTTTGAACGTGAATGTACGCACGGGCCTTGAACATCTCGCACAGTTGCTTGATTTCGTCGTAACGCCTCTCCAAGTGGTCGATGCTCTCGATGCAATAAGTCTTGATGGTGCGTACCGACTGGTGATTGTCTCGTTCACCTTCAGGCTGGTCCTTCTTACGCTTGAAAACGTAAAGCATGTAGAAGTCTCCTGGCTCCGAGTAGTTCAAGAGAGGCTTGATTAAGTCTAGGTTATCGATCATTTGCTTTCTTTGATTAGTTCTACCATGTCGTTGTACGCCAGATCACATTCGTGCGATTCCGAACCGCCTTCTTCGATTTCTGAAACTGCTAAGTAGTAGAAGTCTAAGATTTTGTCTTTAAGATCAGGATTCTCTGCGATGAACTTTTTGGTTTCTTCTTTAAGTTGAGGTAAATTCATAGTATCTTAGTTTAGGTAGTTCATTAAAGATTCGTAAACGAAGTCTCCGTCTTCGCAGAGTTCTTCGAGCTGTTCTTCGGTCATCGGTTGACCGTCATAGTCTGCAGAGACGATGTATGCATCGCAGTAGTCAGGATAGTCAGAGTGGTCGATTCCGTCGAACTCTATGTTTGTGATTTTGTTATAGTCAAGTGCCATATCGATTAAATTATAGAGCAAAAATAACCAATAGAAATGATATTAGCAAACTTTAGATGACTGAGTTATTAACAATTTTCGCGGTAAGTAATATCCGATACAGTCCAACCTAAGACTCCCATAGCGTGTACGTAATGAGCCTTGTCGAACCCACGCTTGTTCCTGGGCGAAGGCAGGACGTGAATGAAGTGGTGGCGCTGTTTGTACAGCATGTCAGAGTCATCGTCAATGATTATGTAGTTCTCGACACCCGACTCGCGAATGATGCGGTCTTGTTCTTCGCGACTCCAGTTGATGTGATGGAACTTTAGGTCGTTCTCCAGGTAATAGTCGATCTCCAGACCTCTTGGTATGTCAATGTCTTTGGACCGCAGACTGGGCGTGATCCCTATGATCTCGCCTTTCATCTCTTCGAGTTCCCATACTTTCTTCATGAACTCGATACCGCTCATCCGCCAAGTAGAGCTGATGACGATCTTGGCATCGGTTTCTTCGATAAGCTTGTTCAGCCATTCTTTGCTCCAAGAACAGAACCTCTGGTAGTGGTCCTTGCGACCGTCTTCCCAGACCCACTCTTGGTATTGGCACTCACCTGCTCGGTAAGCTTCTTCACAGTTGAGAACTCCGTCGATGTCTAAGAATATGACTTTCATTAGAACGGGTTTGTGATTATGCATGTTTTTTATTCATTGTTAGTTTGTCTACGAACTGAGAAGCCTCTAGGAACGTTTTGATCGCTTGTGTTTCTGAGTATGCGTTACCATTTTGCTTAATCAGGCAAGTCACTCCAAGGTCTTCTATTTTCGTGCCAAGTGGCCCCCAGAGCAACCAGTATTTGGGTTTAGCGTCAATGCGATTGTCTTTAATACCTTCGGCGGTTTGTGTCTTGTGTGCTTTGACCAAGACTACCTGGTTCTTGGCGCCTTCGAACTGTACCACGAAATCACAAGTGCTGAGTTTGCTGTGGACGATCTTCATTAGTTTAGACTTGGTGTTAGTACTTGTTGGACGATAAGTTCTTTTTCTTGCTCTTGGATCTGGATGTACTTCTTAAGCATGACGATGATTTCTTCTTTTTCGCCGATGACTTCGTTCTGTACCTTGATGAGTTTTTGGTAAGACTCGATAAGGGCGGTCAGTTCTTGTAGTTGCATTATGTCCATGTATGTTAATTTTAAGTTTTATTCTCAGGAGGAAAATTGGTTCTTATTTGCTACGTTCGTAGGTAGTGAACTCAGACTCAGGAACGTATACGAGTTCTTTGCGAGCCCGTGTGATTGCCACATAGTGGATGTTGGCTTCTTGTTCCTGTTCCCAGGATTTCTTGACCCAAGGAGCAGGCATCGTCTTGGGTTCGACGATAAACACTCGGTCAGCTTCCAGACCTTTGGCCTTGTGTACTGACGACAGGCAGATGCCTTCTTTCTCGTCGGCAAAGATCTGTGTTATGCGGTCGATCACTTCTTTGACCGTCTTAAGACCGTGAGACAGAGCGTCGATCGCGTCGAGCTTTTCCTCGTAGGTTTTCACCAGTACGCTGTTCTCAGCGTCTTCTATCGGAGTTCCTCGGGAAACCAGCTTTTTCACGATGCGGCTGCGTTCTTGCCACAGAGATTTCATGGCAGCGTCCAGATTGTCGCGGCGAGTCTTTTTCAGCATGTTCGTCAAGTTCATGCCGATGTCCTTGCCTTTGACGTATGCCTTTTCGCCCTGACCCAGGAGGCGGATACACAATGTTATCAGCGGGCGGTTGACGCGAGACAGGATCATGTCGTTTGATTGGAACTCAGCGATCTTACCGTCGAAACGGACGATTCCGTCTTCGGCATCGGGCAAGGCTTGGATGTGAGGTACCAATTCTTGAGCGTGGGCTACGATGTTTTTCGCGCAGCGGTAAGTAAGGCTCAGAGGAAGTTGTGTAGTGTTGGGTACGTTCGACAGTTTCTTGAAGCTCTCGACGTCGGCGCCGGCGAAACCATAGATACACTGATGAGGATCACCCACGGCAACGAAGCGGCCTCCGGGTTTCACGGCGCGTTTCATGAGCTCCTGTTGAGCAGTAGATAAGTCCTGGCATTCGTCGATGAATACCCAGTCGTATTGGTCACCACGAAGGTTGTGCTTCACCGGATAGTAGATCATGTCGTTGAAGTCGTGCGTACGAGTATTCTTGTCAGTGATGTTCTTGACCTGGATAGCGTTGTCGATCTCACCGTTGAATATCTCGATGTCGTGCTTCATAGCGAGTTCGTAAAGATCATCGGCGTTCTCGACCAAGTTGAGCTTGGCAAGTTCGACCAGACGTTTCACGCGGCCGATGTAACCGCTGGCGATCTCTGGATCTACGCTCCAGGTAGGGTACAGACTGTCACAGACCTTCCAAACCTTGTCGGCGTCGACCCACGATTTGAGGTTGCGGCGAACCACCTTGGCTCCGTATGAGTGGATCGTCATTACATCGACGTTCTGCTTATTGACTTTTGCCAACTTGTTGCGAAGTTCTTCGACGATGTGGCGGTTGAACGCGATGAATATCACCTTTTGATTGTCCGGAATGAGCTCCAGAGCTTTGGTGATGGTAAAAGTCTTACCGGCTCCGGCAACTGCATTGATCACAGCGTTGCCTGAGCCGGTTTGAATGAATTGGAAAACTGATTTTTGATAGTCCGAGAATTGGAGGTTTGCCATAATTAAATTGTTATAGCAAAATTAACCAATAAATTCGACTAATGCAAACTTTTTTTCACAAAGTTATTAACAATTTTATTCTGGGAATTGAACGGTCTGGTGGAGCTGATCGTCCACCCAAACTCCTTGCAGCCTCAAAGGTTTTTCTCCACGTACCAAGGCTACATTGATGTGGCGATTTCTTGCTACGTTTTCCAAGATACCTTCGTGTCTAAGATGTGCTTTCAACATAGGTTCTCCGTTCATGTCGGCTCCTTCGTTATAGTGCTTTTCCAAGTTATTGTAAGTTCCGACCATCTTATAGAAATTCTCCTGTGAAGATATCGAGAAGTTATCATTGAACCAACCCATTACCGGACAGTTGTCAGGAACCCAGATACGATTGCCTACAAGATCTTTAAGAGGACGGAGTCCTTTGACCGCGGAGTCGGTTCTCATCCTAAAGACAAGATCGTATTCTTTACCGCTAGCTTTCAAAAGTTCACCGACTTTCCATTGTGAATAGTACATGCGATGTACGATCTCAGGAGATGTCTGAGCTGGCGCTCTTCTGAACTTCAAAGGGTCTTCTACCATCGTTCTTTCGTCTTCGATCTCAAAGGCAACCGGCTCATAAATGTCTTCGATCTTTTCTTTAAGATTTTCCAAATCAATGACAGCAAGTTTGTCCTCGATGCCTGACCAAGGAGATCTCATGTAATTCTTCTCGGTCTCTGGTTTCCAAAGGTGCATGTAGACGTCTACTTCGCCTTCAGCCTTGACGTCTCTGAGAAATTCTAAGATTTCGTTGTTGTTATAGAATCGGGGCTGCCCGAAGAAACATAATGCGATTTTCATTTGTATTTTTGTGTTAAGATTTCTTTCCAAGGTTGATATCTGTCGTACTGATGCACGATTGTGTAAGGCTCACCCGCTGCGTTGCATACTTGATCGTCGATCATTTGCGGAAGAGGGCACGTCATAACATCAGTAAACTTTTTGTGAGTGCGGAATCTTTCGTAAGAATCGTATTCACTACGACTGCGGGTAGACCACTGAGGAGTGTTCATTGGTATCGCATAAAGAGTGCCTAAGTTGGCGCACCAAGTAGAGTCTCCGCTCGCGATTTTTGTCTTATCATCGAAAACTCTGCGGATAGCCACATTATAGTAACACTGGTCGACGAAAGCGCCTGGATCTTTTCCGTAGTAAGCAAGTTCGGCGGTAGTCCTAAAAAGCTTGATCATCATGTCTTTCTTGCCAGCGATGATGCCCGAGCACAAAGTCTCATAATTCTTCATGATGTCGAAAACTTTGTTTCCGAAATGTCTCTGTAACATATCACCGTTCCAGTCTTCGTGTTTGTACTTGATGCCTTCTCCGCTGGCGATTATGCCGTTTTCTCCCATGTTCTCTCTAACCCATAGTCCTGGATCTCTTTGGAATACCACATCGCGTATGTCAGTAGTCACGATGATATCGTAGTTCTTGCCATGTTCACCACTTAAGATGCCCGCGAAGTCAATGAATCTTTGAGTCGCAATGTTTAAGTCACCGTTTACGGATCCTATGATCACTCCTATATTTTCACTCTTGAGATATTGCGGAACCGTCTCATCGATTGGATCGTATACGATTACGATTACATCACCTTCATAAGAAGTTTTTCTAAGGCTGTTTACCCAAGGTTTTAAGTCTTCCACTTTGTAACCTCCGGCTGCCGCGATTAAGCATGTTTTCATATTTCTGATTTCTTGTGTTTAAGATATTCGAATAGTTCTTGTTCAGTGAATCTTCCCATGTTTTTTTGTGAGAACCACATGTTCTTGCGAATGCGCCCTTTGTTCTTAGCATCGATTTTGGGATTGTTCAGTAAGTGCATACAAGCTGTTTCAGATTCTTGGAATCTTCCAGTGTGAAATGCTGATACTGAGAATTCGTCAAGAGCCAAGAAGTCATACGATGCGTTAGCGATAAACAGCATGTCTTTTTCTGGGAAAGGTGTTTGTGCAGCAATTTTCGAGAAAGAATAAGATTGTTCCATCATGCCTCTCTTTCTTGCCTCTAATCCCAACATCCACACCGGTTCTGAACGCCAAGGACGCATTGCCCAAGCTTGTTGAAGTGAAGGTAAGAAGTCATACCAGCTGTCACCACGATTCACCATGCACCAGCCTATCATATACTGTGAATACCAGACTTCTTCGTCCCACCCACCAGCATCGACTCTTTTGCGATACCATTCGATCGCTAAGTCCCACTGCTGTGTGTCGCGGTAAGATTGCGCAAGATAGAACATGTAACGAGCGTTCCAAGGCTCGTCTTTCAGTCCTTGCACAAGAAGGTGAATGTCTCTTTCGAACTTGTCACTTTTGGATCCTCCATCGGATACATCATCGAAGAAGAAAGTATCGAGACGTTCTCTTCGGCGTGTTCCTCCTTCACAATCGTAGTACTCGTGAGTCACTCCGATGCAGTTCCACTTTTTCTTAGTGTTTAGCAGCCTGAAGTTATAGTAGCTGGTTCCGTGGTTTTCTTGGATAACATCGTATGCATCGACATCAACATTAAGCGTGTTTTTCTTAAAGCCTTTGTCCACCAATACCATGTCCGCGTCGGTAAGCAAGATCCAATCGCCCCACTTCTGTGCAAACGCAAGAGCTTCATCACGGTTATGACCAAAGTTGACCCATGGTCTTTCGATCAGCTCTCCTGGTTTGTCCTTTAGAAAGTTTTTGATGATGTCTTGTGTTCCGTCGGTGGAACCTGTGTCAACGATGCACCAAGAGTCTATGTGTTGATAGACCGACTTAAGGCACCTTTCAATGATCTTTGATTCATTCTTGACGATCATGTTGAGGACGATCGTCTTTCCGTTCTTTTTTATACTCATTAAGTGTAGTTTTAACTAAAGTATATATCTTACTTCTCAGATTGGGAAGTTTGTTCTTTTTTGGGCTTGCGATGGTAGTGACGTTTCGTTTTAGAAGATTCGTCCGTTCCTTCCAAAACGGGTTTGGTCGATTTCTTTACACTTTTGGTATCGACTTTAGGCCCGATAGATTTTTCCAAGTTGGTTTCCCAATCTTCCAGGTTCTGTTCTTTCTTGACAACGAAAGACTTTTTGAGTTTCTTGATTTCGTTGTAGAGATAGTTTGATGCAGAGCTTGCTTGGTCTTCTTCCATCCAAATAGAGACGGTCTTGGTCGGTCTGAAAATGTTGGTTAGGCGTTGCAAGAACGATTCTTTTACTTTTACTTCTACTCTAAATTTGATGTTGGCTCCCATCTTTACTGATGTGAACTCGATTGATCTGTTTTGATTTTTCATATTGTGTTGATTTTATTTTGAATCCATCCCGATTCTTTGATTTTCTCTAAGACAGACTCGGGTGTTATCGTCTTAGTACATTCGAATTGTCGTGGTGTTCCTTTGTGATAGTGACACCACATCCAATCAAATGCTTCAAACTTTACTTCATCTGTCTTGTGAAAGCAACCATGACAGACTTCTTTGTTGATTATCCTTACACAGTCTTCTTCAAACTCGTTCCAAGGTTCGGTGATTCCCGATATCATAACAACTTTCTTTCCCATTGCATGAGCGATCCAAGCAAGACCAGATGATACACCGATGAAGAACTCGGCATGATGAATGAAATTCATAGTATCCTCTATCTTGTTGTTCAGCTTTCTGACAGCTGAACCTTTAGGAACAACATTCCAATTTCCAGGAATGCCAAACGATTCATGTTGGTCTATGCAAACTGGAGTAAGCCCTTCTTTTCTTAGCATCTTACAAAGAATATCCCACCCATCTGGATAATTCCAATACTTACATTGAGCAGTAGAGTGTATGCCTATCGCGACATATTTTGATTTGATAGGTCTTGCTTTTGGTGTAAAGTCAACAAAAGGTTTTCTAAAAGTCCAATTTTCAAATCCCAAGTCTTTTGCCATACCTGCTTGCAACGGCATATCGAAATGGTAAGAAACCGTTATTACATCGTCGTATGATTCCGAGGTGTCTGGGTTGAAGATAAGCGAAGGATAAGAATCTTTAAGTATGTTTGACCAACCACAGTCAACGTAAACATCTCGAGACTCTCTTTTCTGATATGCAAGAACCGCGGGCATACCGCCGATCGTATCTCCTAATGATCTTGTTGTGAATTGTACAAGTGTTCTCATTAAATTTGTTTTAAGTCACCTGACTCCCATTCTTTCAGATTGTAAGCCCTTGGGTCTACATCTTCATTGAAGTCAAAGTACAAGATAGGATTGCCTTCTTGAGATTTTCCTACCAAGCTCATTCCACAGCCTTCGCAAAGAACGGCCATACCTTCGTCTTCGCCCAGTCCCTCCAAGATTTCATAAACATCGATCTCAGGCGTAACGTCTCCGTACAATTCGTGCGAACATACATTGCAAAAGTCAGCCATTATTCTTCCTCCTCGTTTTTCTTAAGTGTGTAGTTGACGGCTCCTACAGGAAATTCTTTTGCGGTGTCTGTTGAAGTTGAGTAAAAGATGGCCCTGTTGGGACAAGCAGAACTCATGCAAACATAGTTCATATTCTTGTTAAAGGCGATTCCACAGACTTTGCATCCTGTTGATTGAGGATGTTGTAAAGGCTGGACGTAGGGCGTTGCTTTGTTCATTTCTGCCAAGAACATCTTTGTCTCAAGTTCTTTGATCTGTCTTTTGAGATCAGTAACATCGTCTCCGCCAAAGAATTTGCGGATTCTGAAGATCGTCTCTTTATCAGTTAGCTCTATCGAAGATACGATATCCATCATGTCTTGGCGGTCAAGTAAGTCGCTGAACTTTCTGACGATGTGATAGATTTCGGGTTCTTCTGTGTGAACCTCCACGAAACGGTCGGAAAGGTCAACGATGATGTTGCCTTCCATGTAGATCTCTTCAGCGCCTGGGTACTGAAAGAAGTACTTATCTCCAGGCTCGTGTGACAAGTAAGTGCCCGCTGGGATTAGCAAAGGTTTGTTGTCAGGTCTTACGATAAGAATTTCTTTAATTGTCTTAATCATGGTTATTTGTTTTTGTGTCTTTTACGTTTTCGAATAGATTCTTAATGTCTTGTGCAAAAGCATGTACGTTCGAGTGAAGACCCCAACCGTCCACCAAATGCGCCGTGTACTTGATGCCTTTTTCATCAAGGATCTTGATGACTTGTGCATGAGCTTCTTCGGTTATACATTGAATCTTAGTCGTTGTCATTCTGCTGAAATTATTGTCCATCCTTGGCCGGTATCCGCTCGTAACCAAGTTTCAACGTCTTTCTGTATGATCATGCTGTAAGATTCGAATTTTTTCGTAGTGTTACGAATCTTGACCACATAGACGAACCAATCATCTTCCGGATCTTGTATGTACTCCATCGTATGAGGAGAACCCTTCTTCTTGAGCACGAAAATACGTTTTGCGTGTTCGAGTTCTTCGCGGTGACTGTCTGGATCAATTTTCTTTTTCATCAAGTACTCTTTCTTTGATGGCGGAAGCCTTCGCAATGATTCTTTTGCTATCGAGCTTTTCTACGGTTTCTTCGACCATGCTTTTGTATTCTTTGTCCACGATGTACTCGGATATCAATGAAGACTTGCGGTAGACCGGTGTGATGGTCGCGCTGTTCTCCATCGGTGAAATTTCATCGATACGAAAAACTGAAAGAGCAACTCCGTGTTTGTCTTCGAATGCTTTGGATATGTAGTCGCCGGTTTGGATCGGTACAAGAGCTTGTTTGTCGCGTTCTTGGTTTACGAACACCGCGTTCTTAGCTTCTTTGTTCTTGCTATAGATAACGGTCGCTCTTCTTAGATCTGCGAAGTTCATGAGGCTCTCCCACAAGCAAGGTACACCGTTGCGTGTTCTTGCGATCTTGATTTTCTTTTCTTTAATCGGTTCCATTGTGTTTAATCATTGAACCCAAAAATACTTTTGGATAGTTTCTTTTGCGATTGCGTTTGTGATTTTGAAATTTTCTTCGTTATGCAGTTGATCAACCAATGATTGGACATCGGCGATAAACTGTTGGCCGGTTGGCAGTAGTATATATTGGCCGTCTTTACAATTGAATAATGGCTCTTTAAGCATGAAATAGACGGGATCTTTAAGATCTTCCTGCGATATTTGGTCAGCGATCTCAAAGTGTCTTTCATAAAAGTGAATGTTATCGGCGCAATGATAATAAGTACCGAGATCCAATCCTTCGTGAGTATCTTTGAGCCAGTGCCACATTGTCTGTTGGACGAATGCAAAGAAAGGAGCATCGTATGAAAGACCATAGAAGATATCGTTGGATCGCATCTGTACTTTCATGTTCAGCTTGTTGTCTCGGATCCAGAAGTTGAGATACATAGTGCAGACGAAATCTTTGTTGCCTTCGTACTGATACTTAGGACGGTTCAAGAAGCATACCGCTTGACGAGTATTCTTATCTTTAAGAAGAGCTTGCTTTGCCCATTCTAGCTGTTCATCGAACAAGATGTAACCGTAGTTGGAGTTGATGTAGCCTTCTGGTGTTGCGATACCTTGCCAAAAGTTTGAGAAGTTGTTGATGAACCCGATGTTTGTATCACGCTGCAAGTACCAAGACATTTCGCCCAAAAAGTATTTCCAGTTGAAAGGTCTTGCGTTGAAGTCAGGAATTGCAAAAGTTGGATTGATCGGCATCGTCGTCAGCTCGAGTTCTTTAACTTGTAGTCCGCGAGGAGATGAATGAATTCCTTCTGCGTTGATTCTACGAACCATGCTTTGGAACTGTGTATTCAATGAGTTATCCATTGATGAACTCATTGACTTCTGAATAGATTGCGTTTTGGTCGACATAATTGTTTCCGTCATTTACTTTAATTTTGATTTTCTTTGGAATAGATGATTTTTCAAATGCACTTAAGAATGCATTGATTTCTTTGGTCTTATCTTCAAGCTTCGCTGAATATGATTTGCCATCGTCTTTGGCTGCGACGAACTCTGGATCTGCGTACAGAAGAATCATGTAGACTTCAGTGTTTACGTCAAAGTCATGTTCTTCTTCGAGATTCCAAACCCAGGTCTCAGGTTTGCTGTCTCGATAGATTGTTCCGTAAACGAATTCACCGAGGTGAGCGCGATTCCAGATCATAATCATATCTTCGGGAGCGTGTATGTTCAGCCAATCATAAAAGAAAAATTCTTCGTTAAAAGATTTCTTTTGGTAAGCAGTCTTTTGCTCATTGGTCTCACCTTTGGGAAAACTCCAGTGGCGCTTGATGACATTTCGGTTATCTGCGATTAAGCGATTCACAAGAGTATCTTTGCCCGTGCGATCTGTTCCTTCAATGATGATTAACTTCATACGTTGTTTATATTCAGCTTTCGCTATTTAGTTCAACCTTTTGTGTTCCTTATGAAAAAAGATGGCATTCCGTCTTCGGTGATGTACTCAATGGTCAGATTGTGTTTTTCCACAAACTCATTGACAGCACGAAAAACACCCGGCATCGCCTCTTCTTGGTAGTCGTGTCCCATGATGATTCCGCCTGGCTTGACGACTATGCGAGAATTTTCTAGGTCTTTCTTGACAGCTCTGTAGTTGTGGGCTGCATCAATGTAGACTGCATCCAACGAATTTTGTTCGATCTTGGCGAAGAACTCATCAGAAGTTTCTCGACAGACTACGTTTTTTTCATCAGCGCCAAAGACGGGTGCGATGTGATCTTCGTAGACTTTTTCAAGTGTTACTCTTACGATGTTCTTTCCGTCTTTGTCTCCGCTGTAGGCTCTACCTTTCCAACGGTCTACTAAGAACAGCTGTGAAGGGGCGCATTTCTCAATGATCTTTTCAGAAAAACTTCCCATGAATACTCCGATTTCTGCCATCCTGCTTCCGCGTGGGACCAGGTCAAGCATTTCTTCTCTTGTCTTAATTGTTTTCATTTGTTTATTTGATTGTTAAAACTCCACAGACAGATATCCGTGTAAGCGGTTGTGGTTCTTCAGAAAAGTACTCATTGATTGCTTTGGTTGATCCGTCCCACCAGTTGTAGTCATCGACTATCATGACGGCCTTTTCTTCCAAGATCGGCCACAGGTTGTGCATCTCGTGTTTGGTAGATTCGTACCAGTCTGTGTCGAGACGAAGAAGACCAATTTTCTCAGGCATGTGATCTGGGATAGTATCTTCTACTTTGCCTTTTACATATACAAGGTCACCTTCATATTTCAACTTGTTGATGTTTTTCTTTACCAGGTCGAGAGGTGCGATGCACTTGACAACAGGATTCTTTTCCATTAAGATGTCAGCGTGTTTGTTGTTGTGTGTGTCTTCTTCGGTAGCTTCTGACATACCTTCAAAAGTATCATACAACCAGATCTTTCTCTTCTCGCCCATCTTTTGCAAAGTCATGATCATAGCCATGATGCTACCACCTTGCCAAACTCCGCATTCTACGAAGTCTCCTGGGATGTTGTTTTCTACCGTGTACTTAACGGCGTTGACAAGAGAATTGACTCTTGCGCGGTCTGTCATCGTGCACTTACGCACTATCCTCCAGATTTCTTCAGTCCAAGGATTTTCAAGGTCGACCATACCTTCTTGCAGTTTGTTTATTTGTGAATGAACCATACG
>SXGQ01217376.1_pt1 | contig 13725 bp, 22 predicted proteins | sample 3178371 | NCBI WGS metagenome assembly SXGQ01 (sample SAMN11356859, study PRJNA531348) | freshwater metagenome | isolation source: freshwater sample F1-20 | place: China: Fuxian Lake, Yuxi | collected 2017-12-25
GAAGCCGCTCCATCACGGAGCGACCCTCTTTGACCTGCGTGGCAACGGTCGCCGCGTAGGTCGTGTGCAGCCTGAGCAGTCCGTCGCTCGCGTCAATTCGCGATGCGGCGTCCGCCAAAAGTCGGAGCTGGCTCGGAGAGTGGTCGACGGCTTGGGCGATCGTCATCCCACAACGGACCGCGCAATCCGCTACGAAGTCGGCGAGGCTGACGCCAGCAGGGCCTTGCCCAGTTCGCCGCTTGATCCCGGGGCCAGCCGCTCCTGACGAGAAACCCTTCGTCGGAGCCACGCGAAAAAAGACTCGGAGTTGACCTCTTCACCGGCCGCGAGAATGGCCGCATGGGAGTCGAGTCGCAGGTTGTCGGACCAGCCCGAAGGCTTGTCACAGAGCAGTTCGACGAGCTTGGGCTCGTCATCGATTGCCGCGAGATATTGCGGCAGGAGTCGGATCGGAAGCTGCCGCACCTGCACGGTCTCAGAAGTTCCGTCGTTGAACGCGGCGACCATAGTCCTGCCGCCAAGGAGGGTTTCAGTTTTCGAGTCCATTGTGGGTTTCTATTTACGGGGCAAAGCGTACCAGCCCGCGGGAATCGTCACCCGGTTCTGGCTTTGGACGATCTGGCCGGATGCGTCGGGCACCCACACCTTGGCGCGGACTGGTTCGGCCAGCCGCACCGGATCACCGTTCGGAACCAGAATCACCCGGGTCGCGCATCCCGCGCTCGTGAGCATCAATGCGATCACGAAGCTCATCACGAAGCTGGTCCTGCGGTTGGGCATCTTGGGCGGTCCTGTCCTCGCGGGCGAGCTGCGTCAGCCAGTGCAGCAGCGCCCGGAGGAGTTGCTCGATCCAGTTCACTCCGCGGGAGGAACGGTCGGCTTGGCGTCACCGGCAACGATCAGGCCGATGCCAGCGGACACAGCCGCGATGGTCGCGGTCAGGTCAACATTTGTGACAGCATTGCCGTCGAAAAGCGCCGTGAGAGCGCCACCGACAGCGACTAGGATTGCGCCGACTCCGGCGACTGTGGTTTTCCAGTTTCGCATGAGGATTCCTTTTTTGGTTCTGGCTGCTTGGGTTTCTTAGGACCTCGGATCAGCCGATACAGCATGATGAGCGTGATCGCGCAGGTGCCGATTGCGCCGATCGACGAAGCCACGTCTCCGAGCGGCTTGAGCACATTAAGCAGCATGGACAAAGCACCGGAGGCCGCTCCGATGCTGCCGTCTCGGAGAACGTGGTCGTTGGTCGTCATTTACTCTGCGGGGGCTGGCTGACCGAATGCCTTCTGTGCCTCGGCCATGACCTTCTCGACAAGCGGGAGTGCGACGCGGGCATTCTGGATGCCGCCTGCCTTGGTCGCTACGTCGAGCAGGTTGACAAGGTTTTGGGCTTCGGTCTGGGTGAGTTCGATTGTCAGCTTGGGTTCCATTTGGGTTTCTAAAATCCCGCGGTTCATTCCGCGGGAAGAGGGGCGGTCACAGGAGCAGACTCCCACGGCAGCGGCAGTGACACCGTCGGCGGGTTCTTCGACCGCTCGATCTGGTCGGCCACGTTCTGCTCGATGGCAGCCTTGTCGACTCCGGAGTCCCAGACCCAGCCAAGGACCTCGTCCTGAGTCAGATTGAGATACGGGATGAAGTCAGCAGGATCTGGTGCAGTGAAGCTCGCGGTGCCATAGCACGTCCCGAAGTGGTTGCCGTCCGCGCCATTGCAGCGCCAAGCCGCGGTGATGACGACCCTTGTTAATTCGCCCTGCTTAGGAGCGACGATGAGTTGTTCGATCTGCCAGATTGTGGTCATGGTTTAAGCGTTTGCGATGGTTGTGACGGTTCCAGAGCTTCCTCGGTACTTGAGCGCACCGTTCTCGACGTAGAGAATTCCACCTGAGACGTTTCCGGTTGGTGCTGTCCCGTTGGAGATCTGGACAGTCTTTGCGGAAGAAGATCCCGCAGCGGCAAGGCCCACCAGCAGATTCCCCGAGGCGTCGAGGGCCATTGCTGGGTCCAGCGTGCAAGCGCCATCAGCAACAGGTGTGGCATCCGTAGATCGGTACCATGTATGAGCCTTTCCGACGATGGCATACGCGCCAGCCGCAGCCGCAGTGATGTAGGCGGGGTTCCCAGAGGAGTTGGCGTAGTAGTTGTTACCTAGGATGACTGCTCCAGAATAGGAAGTGACTGCTCCAGTGGTGTTGACCTGAATCGCTTTGTATGCGGATCCCCACGTCTTCGGCGTCACCCCCAGCCCGAGGTTTCCGCCAATGGTCAGCGCCATCTTGATCGAATTGATTCCCAGAGGATCCTCAACAAATTCGAGCGCGTTACTGTTTGCAGCAGCAGATCCAACACGAATTCCCCAGTTGTTTCCACTCGCAGAAATTTGAAAACCTGCATATGCGGACACATTAGCGGACTGATTTTGAATGCGTGCCAGAGTCGATGCTGACTGATCAAGTCTGACATCCAGAATGCGGTTCGGACTCACCCCCAACCCCAACCCCGTCCCATTGAGGGTCATTGCGGTGCCAGCCACCCCGCCAACGTTTGACCATGTGCAGACGCCGTCAGAGGCGATGGAGAATCTGGATGCCGCAGCGGTGTTGTCCCAGATCGTGAAGTCGTTGCCGCCGTTGTTGTTGATGTCGAGGGCAACGATGTACTCCTTATTGGGACGCTTGAGGCGGAAATAGATTCCAGTGTTCGCGGAGTTCTCAATTATCGCACGCGGAGCCGCGCCAAAAGCATGAAGCAGTTCCGCAGGCGTCGCCGTCCCGATTCCTAGGCGGTTGTTGGCCGCGTCCACCACGAGCGTGTTGGTGTCGACCGTCAGGTTACCAGAGACCTTGGCGTCTCCAACAACGTCAAGCGGCACCGTTGGCGAGGCCGTCAGGACACCCACCCGATTGTTGGCCGAGTCGACGAACAGCGTGTTCGAGTCGACGTTGAGATTGCCGGTGACGGCGACGGGTCCGTTGATCTGGTCGCCGGGCTTTGCGATATTCCAAGACATATTCGGGCGGGCTTAGGCTTCGTGGAGGACGACGATCTTGTCTCCGGCTCCGCCATGGACGGCGTAGATCGGAAGGTTGTTTCCGGTGAACCGGCCAGCAGCGTCGTCGGAGCTGATGACCTCGAAGGGGGAAAGGCGGATTCCGGGCTTCGATCCGGAGTCCGTGGTGACGTCCGAGGACCCCTCAAACGAGAGGAAGACGGGCACGTCGGACTGGTTCTGGAGCATGAGCCAGTTCCGCTCTTTGGCCTGAGAGACGAGAGTCGCAGTCGTCCCGATTTGGATTTTCTGGATCATGGCTTCAGAGGATCTTCCATGCTGACCCGGTGTAGCTAAGGGCAAGCACGGCGAAATTTCGGTCGATGGTGTATGTCGTGGTCCCGACGTCCGAGACCTGTTTTGTTCCGCCGTTCACCGCGACGTTGAAGCTCGCGGCTTGACCAGATGTGTCGGCGATCTCGATGCGCTGCGCCAAGCTCGGAGGATCTGGCAAGGTAATGGTGACCACAGAGGCCCGGCTGCCGACCTGCACAAGATAGTTCGTGCCGGAAACGAGGGTCGTCCCGTGCGGCACAGCGATTGGGCTGGCTGGGGTTGTAACTCCGCCAACCGGGGAAACTTCGCCTTGGAGAACGATGTTGGTCGCTCCGTTGTTGTCCCAGTTGTTGTTCGGAGAAGGGGTCTTCGAATCGGCACCGTTTACCGTCCAAGTGTCATCCAAGGTGATGCCGACTTGCGATGCCGGATCCGCGGTGTTGTTTGCGATGTCATTTGCCGGGGTCTTGCTTGTAGATCCGGAGACCGTCCAAGCGGCTTCGAGGGAAGTCGTCTTCGATCCCGCAGCGTCGACGGTATTGTTTGCGACATCATTGGACACCGTCTTGTTTCCGGCCCCGGAGGCAGTGAACGCCTCTTGTAGCGCCGGAGTCTTGGATCCGGCAGCGTCTCCCGTGTTGTTGGTGATGTCGTTCGCAACAGTCTTGTTGCCGCTGGTTGCCAAAGAGAACGTGACGGCTGAAACGCCAACCGTGGGAACATCGGCTTGCAGCACCCAGAACGATCCGGCAGAAGATCCGCCGAGCACTCGAGCTGTCAGACCAGCCGGAAGCTCAACCGGCTCGTTGAAGAGTGCATTCCGCGCAAGCGCTGCCTCTTTTAGCAGGTCGGTCGTCGCGACGTTGGCGGGTCCGGTAAAGCTCAGAGTTCCGGCCGAACTTGCGGCGATGAACCCAGAAGACGCCAGCGTCATCGACCCGTTTGAGCAGGTCAGCCCGTTGTTTTTCGTCCAATGGTACAACCGACCAGCGGTCAGCCCGGTTTTGGTTGCTGTCCCTTGTGCTGAGTAGGTTTCAGAAAATGCGACAGCGGACCCGGTTGCAGCGGCCTCGTAAATTCCGTTCTGGTGCGTCGTCGACTGAGCAGTCAACAAGACGAGCCTTTGGCTTTTGAGGACCTCAGGGCCACCGATGTCGACACCATCGAGGACCGCTGCAACTGGGCTAAACGATGCGAGGTTCGATTGGACACGAACCACGCAATCGACGAATGCATTCGGACGAATCGTGTCCGAAGCGCTGGAAGTCCACGCCGCGGCCAAGCCGGGCGTAATCGGAACGGCTGGGTCTGGCATGGTTGTTTTCTATTAGGTCAAGGTTCCGGTGTTCTGCGTGGAGTGCAGGACACGAGCCTCGAAGGTCACAGCAACGATGTTCTCGCCGAAACTGACCTCACCCGAGACCTTCATCGCGACCCAGACGTCCATCGTGTTGAACAACATGTCGTTCTGCCCGTATTGCTGAATCTTGAGCCAACCGCGCTTGGTCTGGCCTTCGAGCGGATTGTAGTTCGTGCTCTGCGACGTCAGGAAGTCGGTGCCGAAAATCAACTCAAACGCTTTTGGGCTCATCTCCTGAGCGGTCAGGTTGATGTTGAGCTGACGCTTGGTCTCAAGCACGTCGTAAAGCCGGAGGACACCCGGGGTGGGGGCAAAGATGTCCCGCTCCTCCCGCTCGTGCTGAATGGTCACCTCGGAGAGGATTCCGAGATCGACCCACCCGGTGTCCGCGGCTCCGGGTTTGCCCGCACGGCTGGAGGTCCCAGCTTGGGGTACGGTGTAGGAAGCTCCTTCGCGGAAGAAGAAGCCGTGGTTGCCGAGAATGACGGCTGCGGTGTTCATTTTGTTTTCTTAGGGGATGGTGGAGAGCTTCGTGAAGAAGAGGTCGTAGGCGACGAGGCCCGGATCTTGAGTGGTCAACTGGAGCCACTCGTCACTGGTCTCGAATTTCCGGTCACCAGCGGTTGCTGGAGTCCAAGAAAGGATGGAGGTCGCAGCGGCTGCGATCGCCGAATAGATGTTCCGTTGAGCCCCGGTCACCGCGGCGTTTACCTGCGGATTCATTAGAAGACGGACGACGAACTCGGCATCGAGAGCGAGCCGACCGCCCGCCACATCCCTGCGTCCGGACCGGAGTACAAAAGGCAGCACGACGACAAAGCCCTTTGTGCGGAGCTGGAGTTCAATCGCTGAGTCTTGCAGACCGTCGTCGATGATGCACGACACCGCCGGAGCCGCGGAGAAGAACGCGTTGGCGTCGATCTGCGTCTTGACCGTCGATTGAATGGAGCCGAGCGAGAGCATCAGATTGTTTTCAGCTTCCACTTGGCCCGGGCCTGCCGCTTTATGATGTAAGCCATCATGTCTTCGCGAGATTCGTCCAAAGCCGTGCCGATGGCCTTCTGCTGCCGAGGCTTAGACAGAGCAGCCGCGATTTCCCCGGAGGATTTGTTGCCGCCCCAGTTGAAGCTAATCGTGGAGGAGTCATCGTCCACCTTGAACCCGACGCTCGTCAGGAAGCGGCGACCACGATCAAGCAGGGCCTCCTGCGTGTTCACGCGGTCGCGAACAGGGAACTTGTTGATGATCGACTTGACCTTCGTCGAGAAAGACAAGAATCCGCGGCCACTCTCGCGCAGGTTCAACTCACGCTTGATTGCGATCGCTTGAATGCTAAGCCGCTTCCCTCCAGACCCAACCGTCTGCGTGAACTTCCCACGACGCCGGACGCCGAGTTTCTTGGTCTTAATGTCAGACAGAACTCCGAGCTTGGAGTAAACCTGTCTGAGCACAGAGGGCCTCACGCGAACGCCAGAGCCCGACTTGAGCGCAGCCAAGCGCTCCTTCCGGATCGAGCCTTTCGCTGGCATGAACTGCTTCAGCCTTGCAGCCAGACGGAACGAAAAGTCCCCGGCCTTTTTCTTCGTGGCCTCCTGAGTGGAGAGCCTCGTCACCGCCAGATAATCGGACAGAGCCCGATTGAAGGCATCGATGTTCGACTGGAAGGTCACGGTCACAGCGTCACCTCACAGTCGAGCACCCAAGCCGCGCCGTTGAAGCGGACCTGCTGAATGCGGTGATACACGTTGCCGCCCGTCGTAATGATCTCACCGACACCGGGTGCCGGGGACACAGAGGCGGACTTGATCTCGATCCGACTGGTCGCTTGCTCGTCGAGATCCGGGAGCCCACGAGCGCCCTTTTCATCGAACGGCATCCAGTCGATAACCGCCGACACGGACGCGCCGCGGAGCGTGATGGTATCGCCAGCCTCAGCCAGCAGACCATCAAACCCAACAGCGAGTGCCGTGTCGGCGTTGTTCATTCCTCAGCCCTTTTTCTTCAACGGCTTCTCAGCCGCCGGAGCGGGAGCGCTGGCGAATTTGGCGCGTCTCTCGCAGCCGCGGTCCTCGGACCAAAGCTCGATAAGAGCGGCACCATTGCCGCCAACCTGCACGGTCGCCTTGAACTCGGCTTCGACCTTGGAGGCCGGAGCAGGTCCGAGAACGACCTTGCCGTCTGCGATCAGGAGTGCGGAGCGCATGGCGTTTAGGCGCTGACGATACGCTTGAGCGCGGAGGCCTCGCCGAGGGCGTAGCCGTAGAAGCACTCGAGCACAGCGACGACCTCGCCTTTGTCGTTGTCGTAGAATTCGCGGTAGCCGAGGGTCACGCCGGTGTTCTCGTCGGCGACGGGGCGATAAACGCCGTCCTGACTCCGGCCAGAAGGCTGGAGGTAGCGCATCGCGGTGATGAGCGCGGAGGGATACGCAGCCACACCAACGAGGTTCTCGGCGTTGGCCGGGATCAGGCTCGAGCGATAGGTGATGAAGCCAGAAAGGTTCGGCAGGCTGCCGGTCTGGTTGGCGGTCGCACCGAGGGCGCTCGCGTCCTTGATGACGGAGTCCTTCAGAAGGGCGTTGTAATACGAGCTGCCAAGGATCAAAGACCGAGGAGCCTCGGGCATATCAGCGACATCGCAGGCCTGCTTGATGTCGATCACGTCGGCGAAGTCGAAGTTAGCGGCAACTCCAGTGTGCGCGGCAGCACCGTAGTTTGCGAGGGTCACAGCCGAGAGGATGTCTTGGAAGACAGCCTTCGCGAGCTGGTAGCCCTTCTGCATTCCAAAGCGCTCGAGCGCAACGGCAGGAGACTTGGCGATGGCGACGTCGCTCAGATACCAAGACACGAACTTGTGCTTGTTCAACGTGATGGTCCGCTTGTTGAGCGTCGAGTCCTGACGGGTGTAGGTGCCGGAGAAGTCCGCGGCAGCCGAGGCGGCGGGGACGTAAGGCACTTGGATGGTGTCCGACTTCGACGCGGGAGCTGGGTCGAAATCAGTCGTGAAGGCCGACATCGGAGCGAAAGCTCCGACGAAGGCATCAAGGCCCGCTTGGGAAATCAGCGTCCCATTCAGGCCGGAGTCGAGGGTGTTGGGCATTGTGTGTTGTTGTTAGCGTTTGAGAAGCTGGGCCTTGTTAGCGGACCAGAAAGTGCTGCGCTTTTTGGGGTCGGTGATCGCGTCGAACTCAGCGCGGAGATCGGCGGAAGTCTTGGCGGAAGCCGCAGCCGGAGCACCGACAGGCTCGGCACCGGGCTTGATGGTCTGAATCGCATCGAGAAGCGAGAGAGCCTTCGGATCGGTTGTGATCTGAGCGACCCACGAGTCGCGGACCTCAGCCTTGATTCGACCGTCAGCGATCGCAGCGTCGACCTTCGCGAGCACCTCGGTCTTGGCCTGCTCGTCGAGCTTGGCCTTGGCCTCAGTCAGCTCGGCGGTCGCAGCATTCAGCTTCTCGGTGAGCGAGACGATGTTTTCCTCGGCGACCTTCTTAAGGTTTGCGAAGGACTCGTTGAACTGCGCGACAACGATCTCCTCGGAGGCGTCCGCGACTTGGATCAGCCCTGCATCGAGAAGGGCCTTCAGTAGGTTTTCCATTTTGTTCTCTTCCTGTTGTTCAAGTTGATTGTACAGCGCCCGGAACCAATCGCGGCCAGCAGCGCCGCCCCACAAGTTCGCGGACACATCCGCAGGTGAATCAGCCTCGGCATCGAGGAATCGCTCGTTGCGAGCCCACCATCGGTACGCTTTGCGAATCTTGTTCTCGGTCGGGGCTTCGCCGGTCTTCAGGCTGCGGGCCTCCTTGACCGTGGCGGGTTCAAGACCGTCACCTCCAAGGCCGTCTTCGACCTGCCGGACGCCCTTGTCGAACGCACGACGAGCGGCCTGCGGGGCCGTCTTCGAGACTGCCTTCAGAGCATCGGGAGCCTTCTGGAAACCACGGACGGAAGCGGAAAACGCGATCTCGTCAGTGATCGAATCAACGAAGCCGTGTTCCTTGGCCTCCTGAGCCGAGAACCAAGTCTCGTTCTCCATCCACTCCTTAATTTTCTCGTGCTCTTTGCCGGTCTTCTCGGCGTACGTCCCGATCAGGCTGTCCCGGATCTTGTCGAGAAGGTCGGCCGTCTGCCGCATATCCTCGGCCTCGCCCATCGCTCCGCCCCACGGGTTGTGGATCATCAGGAACCCGTTCCCGGCGATCTTGACCTCCTTGCCAGCCATCGCGATCACCGAGGCAATCGAGGCTGCGAGGCCATCGATCTGAACCGTGACGTCGCGTTCCTTCAAGAAGTTGTAGATCGCGAGACCATCGAAGACCGACCCGCCCGGGGAGTTGATCCGTAGCGTGATCTTCTTCGGGTCCATCTGACGAACCGAGTCGATGAAGCCCTTCGCGTTGACGCCAAAGCCTCCGATCTCGTCGTAAAGAAAGATCTCGGCTTCCTCCGGCGCGGAGGCCTTTGCCTGAATGTCGAACCAAGTGCTCATGCTGGCGGATTCTGTGCGGCGTTGGCCGATAGCTCGTTCGGGTCGAGCGTCATGATCTCGGCACGGTCGACGTTGAACTCCTCGGCAAGCTGCCGGGCATAGGAAATTTCGCTCGCCTTCTGCCGCAGTTGCTCCCGCCAGTCTTCCCCGGTCTCGGCATAGATCGATTGGAGGGTCCTCATCCCGGTCTTGAACTCAGCCACGGCAGCCGCGGAGTTGCGGCCTACGTCCACGTTGATTGACCGAGGAGCCCGATAGGTTGAGCGGTACCAGTCCGCCGGGGCTGGCCTCAGATTCGGATCCGTCTGAATTCCGATCTCGAGAACGTACTCGTACACGCGGCGAAGATGGTCAGCGATCACCGAGGACCGTGTTCGGAAAAACGCGTTTGCGATGTCGAGGACGGACCGCATCGACGTTCCCTGCATCGATGACGGAAGGACGATCTCTTTCGGGATCCCGACGCCACAGCAGACCTTCGACGTTAGGTAGTCCCAGTAACCGGAGGTCGCAGCCGAAGGCCGTTCAACCTTGAACTGCTGGAAGTCGTCACCGTGCTTCAGGACCTTGACCTCACCGGCGAAGATGTCCTTGTAGTAGTCTGCCCGCTCGACGTTGTCGCTGCCGGTTACCGTGCCTCGGATGAGGTCATCGTCGGAGACCTCACCGGTGCTGGTCTTGATGACGTTCTGGACCCGGCTGGCCTCCTTAGCGGCCTGCATCTCGAATATCTGGAGGTCGTCCAAATCGTGCAGGTCGTTCATGACCGGATACAGCATCGGCAGGCCTCGATACTGGCCCGGACGCCCCGGCTCAAAGACGTGGATAACAAAGTCCGCCTCGGCCCGAGTGAACGTCTCCTTGCGATCGGAATCTTCCGAGACGATGTGATACGCGACCGGTCGGCCCCGATCGTCGATCTCGATCCCGTCGATGATGTTCTTAGCCCCGGTCGGCGGGGTCTTTACGCGGTGGGATTCGACGAGCTGGATGCGGGGACGACCTGTGTCGCCTCGGGTCAGCAGAATGAAGATCTCACCGTCGACGAACAGAGCGCGGGCAATGATGCCTTGAAGCGTCCCGAACGAGAGCCTGCTTGAAAGATCGGCGAACTTCGTCCAGTCCCTCCAATAGTTCAGCGCCTTCGCATTCCAAGCATCGTCCTGAGAAGCCGGGAAGAAGGCCAAGCCCTGCCCGACCGTGTATTGCTCAGTCAGGTCGGCGAGCCGGTTGACGAACGCGTTGTTCCTCTCGAAGTAGCGCGACCTCCGTACCAGCTCGTAGCGGGTGTACGCGTCAATGTCGTGCCGAGCGTTCTGGACATTTCCGTGCAGCGTCGATCGTTGCGTCGTCTGGCGAGCGCCCTCGTATCGCGCTTTCGGCGACACGACAAACCGGACAGCGGCACCGATGCGTTGGGAGAGTGTCATCGCAGAAGTTGCGAGTAGTCCGACCGGAACGACGTCACCGGCTTGAGCTTGGAGAGCATAAACGTGTAGCGGTTCGCGTCCGTCGCGTTCCCTGCGGCCACTGCTGCATCGTAGAGATTCACAAGCCGATCCAGCATCTCAACCAGCTCGGTCGGTGTGACCCCTTCGTTGGCATTGACTTGGAAGGTCACCGACCTGCCGTTGCCGCTAGTCGACTGAAGGACTTTGCCGGAAGCGACCGACGCAACTGCGGCCGCGTTCAACGCCGAGAGCTTAGCAAGCAGGGTCTGGTTCGCGGCTTGGGCTTCCGCCCAAATGTTGCGAAGGTACGACCGAATAAATGGCGTCGAAGCGGCCACGTCCCACCGTCGACGCAAAACCCAACAAAAAACGAGACAGGTTTTTGTCCCCCTTTGATCGCAGGCTAGGGGCGCTGCCGTCTGCGGGGATGCGGGTTTGCGAGGAGCCACGCAAGAGCGTCTTCGATCCGAGCACGGTTCCCCGGCATCACGAAGCCTCGAGCCCGCATGGCGTAAACGTACCCCGGGGCGCGTTTGAGGGCGCTTGCAATCTCCTTAACGGTGAGCAGTTCCGTCGGCATTGGTGCTGATTTTCAGTCGTGCATGGAAGATGGCAGCCGCAATCTGCATGACCTCGCAGTCCGCCATATGGTTCGGCCAGTTTCGAGATCTCGGAAGCCAAGTCCACGTCGTGCGACCCGTGGATGAGGACAAACGGGCAACCTTGTGCTCGCAGTCGAGGTGCCGCCAATAGTCGGATTTCGAGACGGTATCGGCGACCTCCCACCGGGTTGGTGTCTGACCGCGTCGCAGTCGGTCGAGAATGTCCTTCGATGGATCCGTCGCGAACTCCAGCAGCTTCAGCTCCAGCCTGCCCTGCCCTCCGCGGTTGTCGCCAACTCTCGGGTCAATCCCGCGCAGGAAGAAGGGTTCGTCGACTCCGGTCTTGGGGTTTCGCCAGCCGCGTCTCTGCATTCCCTTCGCTGGCATCCAGCCGACCCAGAGCGGGATCCGCCCAGACCGCTGATGGAAGCGCCCGAATCTAAGGCATTCGCTGTACACGGCCGGGGCGTCGTAGCCGGAGTCGATCACGACGTGAACGTCTTGAACCCCGTGCTCCATTTGTTTGTCACGGACGTCCTGCCATGTGTCTAGAGACCCAGCATCGATCGCCCTCGAGGATCCGTCCTCGTTCCATGCCCTGACGACGAACCAGAAAAACGGAGCGTTCGCTTGGCAGTCTACGGTCAGAAACTTGACCGCTTTTTCTGACAGGCCCTCAGCCCCGGCGACGATGATCTCCTCGCGTTGCCGCGGTGCGGATTGGTTCTCCCACGGTTCGGACAGATACCCGTTGATGAAACCTTGAAGCCCCAGCAGCGATTCCTGCGCCTCAAGAAAGGAGACCGCCATGTGGCCCCAAGTGCATTTGCGATCAGGACTGTAGAGGCTCGATAGATGATAGGACCTGACCCCGGGCAGCGCTCCCTTGTTCTCTGCGACCCATTTTCCGGACCGTAGCGCCGCGACCTTTTGAGCGTCAGAGATTGGAGACTTGCAGAGTTGGCATTCGTAGTGGGCAGAAGCGCGGACACGACCGAAGTCCCACTTGCCGTCTTCCAGCTTGGCCTTCTCGTCCCACTTGACCTGCCGCCATTCCAGACGGATCGATTCCTTGCAGTTTGGACATTGGATGTAAAAACGGCGTTGATCCCCCCGCAGGTATCGCTGCCAGATTCGGCCCTCGGTTGTCGTTGGGGTCGACGTTAGGAATGCCTTGGATGACGAGAACGCCTTGAGTCGCTGCTCGGCGAGATCCAGCGCGTCGGCCTCCTTCTCTGTAGCCGCAGCGAACTTGTCGACCTCGTCAGCGATCAGGATTCGGACAGGTCGGGATGCCAGATTCGCCGGGGAGTTCGATCCGACGAAGGTGAGCGTCGACCTGTCGAAATGCTGCTCCAGATTCGTCAGCTTGTCTCGATCTGTCGGGAATCTCGACACGAGCGCAGGACAGTCCTCGAGCATAGGGAGCCAGCGGGACTTCGAGAATGAACGCGCAAGATTCTCGGTCGGCATCAGCCACAGCGCCGGGCATGGCTCGTTCTCGATGAGCCACGCCAGCCCAGCCATCAGGGTCGTTGTCTTTGCCGTCTGGCTGCCCCAACAGAGCGTCATCTCGGAGACGCTGGAGTCTTTCCAGCATTCCATTGGTTCACGCGTGTAGGGACGAATCGAGGTCGTGAACGGACCCGGGTGCTCGGTCTGCCGCTGCGTGAGCTTCAGGTTGGCTTCAGCCCACTCGACGACGGTTTGCCGCGGCGTCGGACGATACAGGTTGCGCCTGAACTCGAGCAGGTCGTGCTGAAGGTCGGTCAGGGGTTCCACGGCGTTGTCTGGTGAAGGGTCTTGAGAAACACGTCTTCGACCCATCGGCTCAACTCGTTCTCGGCGTGTTCTGGATCATGGGGCGCGATCCGCCCCGAGAGCATCTTCGGCATGGCCTTCGAGAGAGCGATCACTGAGCCGTCGTGTTCAGTCATCACCTTTCTGACCCAATCGCCCGAGACCAATCGGCGTTCCTTCTCCGCAAGCGCTAGGACCTCCTCCCGAGCCAACGTCAGATTGCGGGCTGCCTGCGCGTGTATCGCAACAAGCCGGGCAGCATCAGCGTTGCGGTTCGAGAGTGACTTCGAGGCGAGATCGTAAGCGGCCCGCTCGAGGTTCCTTTGCCGCTCGTAGGCTCCTTGCGGGGTGTCCTCGAGCACAGCGCCGGGATCAACCGGGGCCTGAGCCTCCGGAGGGCGGTAAGGGCCAGAAGCCTTGTCGTTGGATTCCTTGCGCTTGCGGGCGCTCATTCCTCGCCATTGGTCCGCGGCTTCTCGCGACGTGAGCGGCATCCCGGCTTTGACAAGCTGAGAGACGCGCCCCGGGGAAAGGCCGGACAGTTGGGCGTATTGGGTTTGGTTCATCGGACTGAACTGGGCAGCCGGTTCTCTGGCAGTTTCGCAAGCTGGGCCAGTCCTCGGGCAACGATCGCCCTCCGCGGGTCGTTCTCGCTCGGAATGAACTGGGCGGCTAGTTGCTCGGGGGTGGCAGACC
>SXGQ01160735.1_pt1 | contig 13724 bp, 16 predicted proteins | sample 3178371 | NCBI WGS metagenome assembly SXGQ01 (sample SAMN11356859, study PRJNA531348) | freshwater metagenome | isolation source: freshwater sample F1-20 | place: China: Fuxian Lake, Yuxi | collected 2017-12-25
CTGATCCCGAGGGTCTTTTGATATATAAAAAACCCGGTGGGATTTAGGCCTAGACATAAACCTAGTCAAAAATCACAATTATGGCAAATATAGACAACCAATGCAAAGATCTTCTCGTTGAGAATGACTACGTAACGTCCACAAACCACCTGGAGAAATTGATGACCCTTCAGAAAAACACCCAAGAGGGGGTATATGGTTACAAGTTTGATAACCTAACCCTCGGAGAAATTAAAGACTTCTGGCTCTGGAACACTAGAGCAATTGAAGATGAAATATCGGAGGCATATGATGCCTTAGGTGGAGTATCTAATAACGGGGAAACCTCAATTGGCAATGCAGTATGGAAGCCGTGGAAAAGCAACCATAAGAAAGCTTATGAAATGAAAATATCGGATCTGTCCGAGGATGATATAAAAGAACTAAAGATGGAACTAGTCGATATTCAACATTTTATATTCAACATGATGGTTTCCGTGGGCATGACAGCTGAAGAGCTTTACAACTTCTACTTAAGTAAAAATAAAGAAAATATTGCTAGACAAAAAAGGGGATACTGATTTTCCCATTTTTTGGTTATGTATACGAATATATAGATATAAAAAATTATCTTATGCAAGTTTATCTAACAATAAATAAGGAAAATGGAAAAATGTATATAGGAAAGGACACTAGAAGTAGAAAAAGTTATTTAGGCAGTGGTTCACTTTTGAAAAAAGCAGTAGAAAAATACGGAAGGGATTCATTCATAAAAGTCATACTGTCGGACAACATAAATTGTCGGGAGGAATTATCGAAAGAAGAAATGAAATTTATAAGTATTTTTGATGCCGTTAAAAGTGATCGATTTTACAATATTTCTTCCGGAGAAGAATCATGGGGATTTGAATTAGGCCGGGAGATTTTTCAATTTTCTAAAGAGGGAATCCTCCTAAAAAGATTTGATTCTTTAGAATCCGTCTGTAAAGAATTTAAGGGATCTAAGGGTAATTTATGTAAAGCTGCTTCGGGAAAGAGAAACTATTGGAAAGAATATCGATGGTCCTATAGTGAGGTTCCTAATGAAATGATTGATACGAAGAAAGGAAGAAAGCCAGGACAAAAAAATTCTTATAAAATAGAAAGAAACCACATTAATATAAGAAATGTCCAAATTGTCTGTTATGAAAATGGTTTCTTTTTTAGAATTTTTGAAAATAGAAAAGAAGCCGCTGAATACTTCGGAACTACATCAGACTCGATAAATCAATATATTGTTTCTGGTAGGACTTATAAAAAAAAATATACCTTTAAAAAAGGGGAGCAAATAAAAAAAACAACGTATAAAAATTAAAGTTAATTATGAGTGGATTATATTCATTACCTGAGCCTATTTTACAGGAAAATAAAAATCGTTTCGTTTTATTTCCTATTGAACACCATGACATTTGGGAAATGTACAAGAAACAACAGGCTTGCATCTGGACTGCAGAGGAAATAGATTTAGCTCAGGATTTGAATGACTGGAGAAATAAGTTAACTGACGATGAGAGATACTTCGTTAAGAATATCTTAGCTTTCTTTGCTGCTTCAGATGGTATAGTAAATGAAAATCTAGCAGAGAATTTTGTTTCTGAAGTGCAATATACAGAGGCTAAGTTTTTCTATGGATTTCAGATCATGATGGAAAATATCCATTCTGAAACTTACTCTCTACTTATAGATACCTATATTAACGATACCGAAGAAAAGAATAGATTATTTAAAGCTATTGAAACTATACCAGCGGTTAAGAAAAAAGCTGAGTGGGCTCTTAAATGGGTAGATTCTCCGAATTTTCAAGAAAGACTTATAGCCTTTGCTGCCGTTGAAGGTATATTTTTTAGCGGATCTTTCTGCTCAATTTTCTGGCTCAAGAAAAGAGGTTTAATGCCAGGTCTTTCTTTCTCGAATGAACTAATTTCAAGAGACGAAGGAATGCACTGCGACTTTGCAGTCATGTTGCACAACAATCACCTAGTAAACAGAGTTAGCGAATCCAGAATTAGAGAAATTATAATCAGTGCTTTAGAGATAGAAAAAGAATTCATTACTGAATCACTTCCGGTTAGATTGATTGGAATGAACTCTGATTTAATGAAGCAATATCTGGAATTTGTAGCCGATAGATTACTTGTAGATCTTGGTTGTCCTAAAGTTTACAACTCGGAAAATCCATTCGATTTCATGATGAATATCTCACTACAGGGGAAAACAAACTTTTTCGAAAAAAGAGTTGGGGAATACCAGAAAGCTGGGGTAATGAATAAAGCAGAGGATGCTTTTGGTTTCGATACCGAATTTTAATAATCCGATATGTACACACAAAACGGAGAACATGAGATTATTATCCCCTTTTTCAAAGGGAGAGATCCTTTAGAATTAAGCTTTCTAGACATAGGCGCTAATGATGGTATATCTTTTAGCAATACCTGGGATTTAAATCTTCTTGGGTGGAAAGGATGCTGTATTGAACCATCGATTAAAGCTTTTGCTAAGCTTAAAGATAATTATTTAAATAATGATCGTGTTCATCTTTTCAATTTTGGTATATCTGATTCTAATGAGGTTTTAAAATTCTACGAGAGCCAAAATTGGGTAGATCACAGTGCACCTGTTTCGTTACTTTCAAGTCTTCATCAATCACACCGTGACAATTTTTATGGTATGAATTGGGAAGAAATAGATTGTAAATTTGTTACATTTGAACATTTCTTAGAACAAAGCCCAATTAAGAAATTTGACTTTGTTTCTATTGATGTAGAGGGTCACGATTTCATCGTTCTGAATCAGATAGATCTGAGAGAAATAGGATGTAAACTGATCTGCTTAGAATACAGTGGAAATTTAGATGTTCTGGAGAAGTTTAAAGCATATTGCGGTCAATATGGTATGGAAGAGATCAGTAGAAATATCGATAATGTTTTATTTGCTATAAAAAGCTAAATCAATTAAAAATAAAAAATAAAAAATGCAAGTTATAAAAAGAGATGGTTCTAAGGAACCTGTTAGATTTGAAAAAGTTTCTAATAGAATTAAAAAAATGACCTATGGTCTAAATCCTGATCATATTGATTCTCTAGAGATCGCGCAGAAAGTTATTGCTGGTATTTATGATGGGATTTCCACTCAGGAGTTAGATAATCTTGCTGCTGAAACTGCTGCATCCCTTATTCCTAAACACCCAGACTATTCAATATTAGCTTCAAGAATAGCAGTTTCTAGACTTCATAAAACAACAAAAAAGAAGTTCTCCGAAACCATCCATGATCTTTATACTTACGTTGATCCAGAAACGAATTTACCTGCTGGGTTAATCAACGATGAAACATACAAGACCGTGATGAAGAACAAGCAAAAGCTTGACGGTGCGGTTATCCACGAGAGAGATTTCGATTTTGAATATTTCGGGTTCAAAACTTTAGAAAAAAGTTATCTATTAAAAACATACGGTCAGACGACGGAAACACCCCAGCATATGTATATGAGAGTTGCTGTTGGGATCTGGGGCGATGATATGAAAAACGTAATTAAAACCTATGAGCTTCTATCTAATCACCTGATGACTCACGCAACCCCGACATTATTTAATGCTGGAACTAAGAAACCTCAGCTTTCATCATGTTTCCTTTTAATGATGTCCGACGATTCAATCCCTGGTATTTATAAGACCCTTTCTGATGTTGCTGTTATTTCACAAAATGCAGGAGGAATTGGTCTTGCGATTCACAATGTAAGAAGTACTGGTTCCTATATTAAAGGAACAAACGGAACATCCAATGGGATCGTACCAATGCTTAAAGTATTTAACGAGACCGCAAGATATGTAGATCAAGGAGGGGGTAAAAGAAAAGGATCCTTCGCTATTTACGTAGAGCCATGGCACGCTGACATTGAAGATTTCCTAGACTTGAGAAAAAATACAGGTAAGGAAGAACTTCGTGCAAGAGATCTTTTCTTGGCCTTATGGACTCCTGATTTATTCATGAAAAGAGTTAAAGAAGACGGTGAATGGTCACTATTTTCTCCATCCGATGTTCCGGGTCTTTGGGAGCTATATGGAGAAGAATTTGATGCAGCTTACGAGAAGGCTGAGTTATCAGGCAAAGCAAGAAAAACTATTAAAGCTAGAGATCTCTGGACTAAAATTATAGACTCACAGATAGAGACAGGAACACCTTATATGCTTTATAAGGACGCAGCCAACAAGAAATCAAATCAGCAAAACCTTGGAACGATAAAAAGCTCCAATCTATGTACTGAGATATTAGAATACACAGATAAGGATGAACAAGCTGTTTGTAACCTTGCTTCTATACCAGTTAATAAATTTTTGAAATCTACTGATAATAGAACATCTAAGGTGGCAAGAGGTAAATGTGAGGTTGACCACAAATTCCTATATGATGTTGCTTATCAAACAACTCTTAATCTAAATAAAGTTATCGAAGTTAATTACTATCCAACAAAGGAGACAGAGAGGTCTAATATGAAGCACCGCCCCATTGGAATCGGTATTCAAGGCCTAGCCGATCTTTTCGCTATAATGGGTATTCCATTCACCTCGCTTGAAGCTAAAAAGATTAACGAGGAAGTATTTGAAACAATATACTTTGCATCAATGACAGCATCGGTCGATCTTGCTAAAAAAGAAGGAGCATATGAATCCTTCCCTGGATCACCGCTATCTAAGGGCCAGTTCCAATTTAATCTTTGGGGATTTGATGATTCTTCACTTTCTGGAAGATGGGATTGGAATAAACTAAGAAAAGATGTGATGAAGCATGGAGCTAGAAACTCTTTATTGTTAGCTCCAATGCCAACTGCTTCCACTGCGCAGATTATGGGTAACAACGAAGCATTCGAGCCATTTACTTCTAACATTTATACAAGAAGAACCCTAAGTGGTGAATTCATTATAGTTAACAAGCATCTAGTTAGAGATCTAATCGCTATAGATCTTTGGGACGAAGATATGAAGAATATGATCATTCTAAATAAGGGATCAGTTCAAAATATCCAACAGATACCTGAAGCAATAAGAGAAACGTATAAAACCGTATGGGAGATAAAGCAGAAGGATCTGATTGATATGTCCGCAGGGAGAGGAAAATTCATTTGTCAGTCTCAGTCTCTAAACCTTTTCATTGAAAATGTGAATGCTGCTAAATTGACTTCAGCACACTTCCATTCCTGGGAGCTAGGTCTTAAAACTGGCATGTATTATTTAAGAACTAAATCTGCTGTCGATGCTATTGCAGGATTAGGTATGGATATGGAGAAGGCTAAGAAGTCATTAAAAAATTCGGAAGAAAAAGTCATCATACAGCAAAAAGAAAATGCTGAAGAGAAGATAGATAAGATGGGCATGACTAGTGAAGAACTAAGCAAGGCAGCAGAAAACATAATGTCTGATATAGTTTGTAGCTTGGATAATCCAGACGATTGTTTGGCTTGTGGCTCATAAAGCTTTTTAAACTAAATGGAAACATTAAAATATTTTGGACAATTTTTAAATGAACGAGAACTTCCTGATAGCCAAGGGGAAGTTCTTGTCATTTTAGGGGCACCTGGATCTGGTAAAGGAACACTATCTAAAGTGTTACAGGACGAATATGGTATTCATCATATATCAACCGGGGATCTTATCCGTAAGTCTGATGACAAGGAACTAAAAAAGATTATAGCTGGCGGAGATTTGGTTCCGGACGAGATGATAGTCAAGATGCTTACAGCGGAGCTAGAAAAAATTGATGCCTCGGAAGGAGTTATTTTCGACGGATTTCCTAGAACAATTAAGCAGGCTAAAAAACTAGATTCTATTTTAGGTAAAATGGGTCTAGGTTTAAATCATGCTATATTTCTAGACTTGGATGAAGAAACAGCTAAGGAAAGAATTAGGGAAAGAGCCAAAAAGGAAGACCGGAAGGATGATTCCAGTGAAGATGTTATTGAAAATAGATTTAAAGAATATCACGATAAAACATTTCCTTTACTGGATTTCTATAAAAGAAGTAGAAAGCTTTTAAAAATAGATGCCGAGGGAGGTAAAGATAAGGTCTTATCTAAGGTGGTTAGTAAACTTGGTCTTAAGAAGAAAAAGAAGTAATTCCCTATAAAAAGCCAGTAATGAGCACTACAAGCGGAGATTTTGTAAACTCAGTAAGAGAAAGCATAAACAGGAAAAAAGAGGAGGAGTACCGGAAAAGAACCATTCTAAGGGAATCGCTAGAAAATATACTAGAGATATTTAGAAAATCTGGTAGAATAGAAGTTAGAAACTCCAAAGATTTTGAAACTAATGAGATGTCATATTTAATGAATCTCTATTTGGATTCAGAAAATATACAGGATGATTTTAGAATTATCTTAGAACAGAGCGGAATAGAACTGCTTCAGAATAAAATAGACTCTAGGAATTTTATTTATTTAGCCAATTTTGGTAAGACCATACTGTCCAATTCTTCTTCTAATACACTCTGCTTTATCGAGATAAAAATGACCGGGAAATACTTTTTTTCGATACGGATTTTTCTAAAAGAGGATTCGCTTAACTACCGGATATATGACACCAATTACTTCTATCTCAAACTCTGGGTTTTTGATGGTGTAGAATTCTCCAATCATGAGATTCAGATTTTAACTGCGGATAGATCCAAGAAAAAGATGCGGGTTAGTCTGGGAGAGAATTATTATTTGTCTATATTATTTGACGAGTTAGGTGAAATAAAAGAAACAAATATTTCGAAAAAAAGAGGAGCAAAATCAGGCTTATAGAATATAATACTAAACAGATAAACCAATCACAATGTCAAAAGTTAAAATGAATAAGAAAAATCCGGTTCCTATGAAGAGCATGACTATTCCTGCTCAGCCTAGAACGTCAGTCAATCAGGGAGAACAAACTATTAGTATGTGTCTTGTTATGATTGTGAAGGACGAGGAGGACACTATGGAGAGATGCTTAAAAGCAGTAGCCCCTTACATAAAATATTGGGTAATAGTAGATACTGGATCTAAGGATAAAACAAAAGAGGTTATTACCTCGACTATGGAGGAGCTAGGAATTCCAGGTGAACTGCATGAAAGACCTTGGGTAAACTTTGAGGTTAATCGAACAGAAAGCTTAAATTTGGCTAAGGGTAAATGTGATTATCGATGGATCATAGATGCCGATGACACGTTTTTCCCAGAATCTCCTTCAGTAAATCCATTCGCCGGACTAGATGACTCAGCAGATTGCTACCAGATTTTATATAAACTAAATCAGCTGCAATACCACAGAGCTCAGATAGTTAAGTCTAACCAGAATTGGGTCTATAAGGGTGTTCTTCATGAATATTTATATCTTGACGAGGAAAAGATTGAGGTTACACAAGTTCCAGTTAAGGGATGTTATGTTATGGCGGATATTTCCCCTTTAAAAAGAGCTGGAAGCTTGGAGGAGAAATATTCAAATGACGCCAAGATATTAGAGGATGCTTTGGTAAAGGAACCAACCAACGAAAGGTATATGTTTTACCTAGCTCAGAGTTATCGGGATTCCAACCAGCTAGAAAAGGCCATCGAAACATACCAGAAGAGAATAGACATGAAGGGATGGGAAGAAGAGGTTTATTATTCCATGTACATGATAGCAAAAATCAGCGAAAGAATGGGTAAACCTGATTCTGAAGTGGTTGAGTTATATTCTAAAGCTTGGGAATATAGACCTGCTAGATTAGAAGCAGTTTTTCACACAATGAGAAAACTAAGAGATCAAGGAAGACACCTGATAGCATTTGCATATGGTGACGTTGCTGTTAAAACTAAAGGAACGGGGGATATACTCTTCATCGAGCCTGAGATATGGCAGTGGAGACTACTGGATGAATACTCTTTGGCTGCTTATTACATCGGAAATCCGGAAATATCATTGGAGAAGACCATGGCTATAGTCAAAGCACCGTTCTTTAAGGATATCTTACCTGAGGAACAAGTTAGACTAAAGAAGAATCTTGATTTTTACAGAAAGGGAGCTGACGAGAAAATGAAAAAACTCAGACAAATCCAAGAACTTCAAAAACTCCAAAATTTAAAAAAGGTGTAGTGGATATATACTATAAAAATAGTATAAAATGATACATCTTTTAGAATTTGAAGCTTTTTCTAATTTCTCGCTAATTCAGGAAAATGATATTAGAGGAGGCATTCCTATTTACAACGAGGAAGTCTTCATGAAGAGCTCTAATGCTAAGCCTGCGATGATGGTTAAGTCAACTGAGCTAGTTGCTACTTTAACCAGACTTTTAGCAGACCAAGAGAATGGAGATTTGGAGAGAATTATAGCTATTGCAGAAATACCTACACAGGGTAAAAATGCACCTCAGTATGTAAAAGACGATGTTGCAGCAGAAAGAGACAGAATGGCTAAAAGAAAATATGCTCTATATGGAAGTAGAATAGAGAGAGCCGATAGACCGGAGGAAGAGGAATACACCGATGCTATTAATATCTTCGTTGATTCAGAATTTATAGTTAAGGGTGTAATCAATAAATTAGGTAAGGATTATATTATAGCAATCCCGGAATCTAAAAGCAGAAAAGCTGAGGCTAGCCCTTCAAATATGGAATACTACACAGTTTATATTGAACCTAAACAGGTAGACGAAGTATTTTTTACCCCCGCTCAGTAAACCAAAATGAAACATAAATAAAAAGCCTCGATATTATTATCGGGGCTTTTTATTTGACTTATGATAGAGATAAGATTTAGAGACATCGATCCGGACACCGGATTAATATCGCAGGATAAACAAATAGCAGTTTGTGAATCAGAGACTTCAGCAGCTTGGGTTCTAGGAGCTTTATCTAAACTGCAGGAAGAAGAATTGGATCCCAACAGAGAAATTTACACCATACCAGAAACAAAAATATGGCTTCGAGCAAAGTAAACAAAACAATTGAAGTACTAACAGACTTCGAACACATTATCAAAAGACCGACGATGTATGTCGGATCAGTAAAAAGAAGTGAAGAAATAGTTCCAATTATAGGAGACGGATTTATTAAATCCGTAACTAAGGAGCATTCCGTCGGTATGTATAAACTATTCGATGAGGTATTTGCTAATTCGGTAGACGAGGCCAAAAGGATGCAAACCCCGATGAAGAAAATAATCGTCGAGGTTTCATCTAAAGAGAATTCTATTTCTATCACCGATACAGGAGACGGATTTACGAACGGCTCTACCATCAATAAGAAAAGCGGAATGAGTAACATTGAAACCGCGGTATCTATGTTAAGAGCCGGTTCCAATTTTGATAATGATAACATAGACGAATCTATAGTTGGAACTAATGGGATGGGGGTTAGTCTAGTTAATGCTCTATCGTATAAATTCTCTATAGAAACAACCAATAGCAAGGAAACTTACACCCAAGAATGGAATAATTTTAAATCGGCAAAAGCCACGATAAAGGCAAAAGCCAAAAGTAAATCAACGGGTACAACTGTGGGGTTCGTACCTAACTCTAGTGTATTTGATAATTCTAAATGGGACTATGCAACAATAAGAACTTACCTCTGTTTACGTAAGAGAGTTCTAGAGACAGAAGAAAAAACATCTTCGCTTAAAATAGAGTTTATATGGGACGGAAAATCAGAGACGATTACTTCGGAGCTTAAACCGGACTGGTCTGCAAAAACTCCGATAGGTGAATTACTGATCTGGGAGAAAAAACCGGATTCCGGTTCCTTCTCTTTTGTCAACAGTGCTTTATGTACAGGGATACATCAGAAAATAGTTTATGATAAGATTAATGGTGAACTTGAGGATTCACTGGGACACCATTTTTATGATACCTTACTTATTCTGAACCTGTCACCCAAAATAGTAAGATTTGGTGATCAGAATAAAACAAAATTTGTTTCTAAAAGAGAGGAGGTCGAATCTACTATAATAAGAAATTTCGACGGAGCTCTATCAAAGTTCTTTAGAAGCGAGACTTACAAGAAAATAAGAAAGTCCGTAGATGATAGAAAAAAAGAAACGGCTTTAAAGAAAATAAGAAAAGAGAAAAAATCAATCAGGATAAAGCACTCGAATAAGTACTTTCCGCCAACCGCAGGAAGAGCAGAAAATCTATTTATCGTGGAGGGACTTAGTGCGATGGGATCTATCTTACAGAAGAGAGATCCGAAGAAGGATGGGGTTTATGCCCTAAAGGGAAAAATCAAGAACGCTAGAAGCCTGTCTGATCTTTCCGATAACCGTGAAATTCTAGAACTAATGCAGATTCTAAATCTAGATCCAGCAGATCAATCATTGAACTGTCCTTTTGAAAGAGTAGTCATCGCAACAGATCAGGATCCAGATGGTGCTCATATCACATCACTCCTGATAAATCTTTTCTACATGTGGTTTCCGTGGATGATTAAGCAGGGAAAGGTCAGCTTTTTAGAAACCCCCTTGGTTACAGTTGGAGATAGATCAAAAAGATATTTTTACACCCTGGAGGAGTTTAAAAAGGGTGTTTCTAAAAGTGAAAGAGGAGCTATTAGATATTTAAAAGGGCTAGGATCATTATCTTTAGAGGACTGGGATCATGTTATGAAGAACAAAAGAATTATTGCTCTTAAAGATGATGCTAAAGCCAAGACCAATCTAGAAATGGCCTTCGGTAAATCTTCCCTCGAGAGGAAAAAATGGTTAAGCTCTGGAAGCTAATTTTTTTTACCCCGAGATTTTACCTTAAATTTATATAAAAACAAACCAATGGAAGATTCAAGAAGATACGGATATTGCTGTATAAATTTAAGCTTAGCTAATGATAAGATCTCTACCAATAGAGGTATGGTTAAACGAACCTTTGAGGAAAGAGGAATTTCTTATGCTTCGGAGTTGGCTCTTAGAAATGTGATCGATCTAAGACAAATTCTAGAATGGAACTTTGATAATGGTATAAAGATGTATCGTATGTCTAGCGATATATTTCCTTGGTGTTCCGAATATGAAATAAAAGATCTACCTGACTATGAAGTTATCCGAGACATTTTAAGATCCTGTGGTAGCTTTGCAAAATCCACGGACCAGAGAATAACTTTTCATCCATCTCCTTATGGTGTTTTAGCTTCTGATAAAGATGATGTTGTAAAAAAGGCCATTAAGGAGATCACACAGCACGCAGAAATCTTCGACCTAATGGAATTAGATCAAACACATTTTTATCCGATTAACGTGCACGTAAACACAGCTAAACCGAATAAAGAAGAGTCTGCAGCAAGGTTTTGTAATCACTTTAGACTTCTTCCGGACTCAGCTAAAAAAAGACTTGTTTTAGAGGTAGACGATAAGAGATCACAGTTTCATTCGATTGACCTATATGAGCTGGTACATAAAGAAATCGGTATTCCAATAACGTTTGACTATCTACATAACGAATGCAATCCGCCCGAGAATTTATCTGAGGAGGAGTCTTTAAAACTTTGTCTTTCTACCTGGCCTGATGGTATTCCACCCATTACGCACTATTCTGATTCACGAAGAATATTTGAGGATTCTTCAGCAAAAGAGGTAGCACATTCTGATTGGATTTGGAAATCCCCCGAAACTTATGGTCTTAACTTCGATATAGAGTTTGAGGTTAAAATGAAAGATTTAGCTCTCTTGAAATACATAAAAGAAAAAGAATTGCTATATGAAGTCAAAAAATTCTAAAGAGCTTGATGAATTTGAACAAAAGATAAGTAATCAAGAAATAAATTCTCAAATCAAGTATCGGGTAGATCGTGCTTTGGAAGCTTCTATCAAATACGAGTACCTTGTCGAAACATTCGGAGAGGAAGAAGTAGATTCTCTGGTAAAAGACAAGATAGATTTATTCAACGTAGATTTCTACAATGAGATAAAACAAAAATTAGAATCTAAAAGAAATGTTTGAAGATAGCGGGGAAGAGTTCGAAACGGAGAGAAGTGGAGAACCGCTTAGACATCCTCAATATGACATATTAAAGAAGCATATAGAGAGATCAGTCCAAGACATGTTTCTTAGCTCATTAAGAAGTCAACCAGTAGAACTTGTTTTTATTTTCGAAGCTGAAGATCAGATAGACGGTTTTAGTAACCGGATACTCAAATACTGGGAGGCATTGGAGAAGTATGAGATTTGCTCGGAAGTAATAGAGCTAACTAAGCAGTTAAAGGAAAAATGGAGGAACCGGGAGGATATGGAAAGAACCGAGGGACTTCTTAGAATTAAAGATATATTTAAATCCACATTTAACGCCTAAAAGATGACTCAGAAGGACTACTATAAAATACTGGGCATCAGTAAAAATGCTACTCAGGAGGAGATAAAAAAAGCTTACAGAAAACTGGCTTTAAAATACCATCCCGATAGAGCAGGTACTCCTGAGGCGAAGGAGAAATTTCAGGACATAGCAGAAGCATACGAAATCCTATCTAATCCCGAGAAGAGATCTTCTTATGATAATCCATTCTTTGGGTCTAAACAAAACTGGAATTGGCAAAATACAAATCCGTTTCAAACTGGTGATTTTTCTAGTTTCTTTACCGGTAGAAATACAGGTAGGGAAACCATGATAAACAAGGGGAGAAATCTGACAGTATACGTTTCTGTTACTTTAGAGGAGATGATGACTGGCTGTGTTAAAAAGATTAAAGTAAATCGTAAAGTACAGTGTGAACCGTGCAAAGGAACAGGCGCTGAAGGAGGCGAAACAATGGGATGTCACGATTGCGGTGGTATAGGAAGGGTTAATCGTACCGTTCAGCACACTTTTGGTGAAATAGTTATGCAAGAAGATTGTCATACATGTAGAGGAAGCGGGGTTATTTCCAAGATCAATTGTTCCCACTGTAGCGGATCTGGTTTAAATAGAAAGGAGGAGGAACTCGAGACTTCTATCCCGAAAGGTTCTATAAGCGGGGTATCTTATCTCGTAGTAGGTAAGGGAGATTGGGCAAAATCGCCTTCAAATCCTGGAGATCTAATTATAAATGTAGAAGAGTACGTCCACCCAGTGTATAGAAGGGATGGAATTAATCTGGTCCATGATAAATATCTCTCCTTCAAGGATGCTTGCTTAGGAACCAGCGTTGATATTCCTGATTTGAAGGGATCCACGCTTAGAATAAAAATTCCAGCTGGAACTTCTTCGGAAAAGGTATTCAGAGTACAGGGAAAGGGAATACCCGAGTTCAACGGTATAGGCAATGGAGACATTTTAGTTAAAACGTACATAAAAATCCCAAAGGATTTAAATGAAGAACAAATAAAAGCACTAGAATTATTTGAATGATGGAATTTACTATTACAATGCTACTTTTTGGTTTTTCTGTTACAACCACAGTAGTCAACGGATCTATATTTGACAGTTTAAGAAATTGGGCTCTTGTTAAAGCTCCAGCCATAGGTAAACTATTGAGTTGCATAATGTGCTTTGGTTTTTGGATTGGAGTACTGATATTTTACCCTCTTAATTTTTTAGGATTTCTTGAACCAATCGGGAAAATGCCAATCTGGTTTAATTACATCTTTTATCCTTTTATTCAAAGCACGACAGGAATGGTTTTAGAATCGTTAATAATATTTTTTAGAAAACAACAATAGAATGAGTCAGCTTAATATATCAGAGCAAATAAACACGCAATATCGGACTTACGCATTATACGTTTTACAGAGCAGAGGGATACCAAATTTTTA
>SXGQ01244462.1_pt1 | contig 13724 bp, 17 predicted proteins | sample 3178371 | NCBI WGS metagenome assembly SXGQ01 (sample SAMN11356859, study PRJNA531348) | freshwater metagenome | isolation source: freshwater sample F1-20 | place: China: Fuxian Lake, Yuxi | collected 2017-12-25
GAAAGTTACAGAACCTGTTTGTGCAGTTGCTTCAAAAGCTCTAATACCATTAAAATCTGCATCTGCTGGTAATGCTACTACTACTTTTTTCAATGTGTTACCTGCATAAGATGCAGAAACTGTTGCATTTGATAAATCATAATCAATATCTGCTAAAGATGCTGATGCAAATGTAGCGATAATGTTAGATGTTGCGTTGTTGATTGTATATCCAAAACGACCTGCTCCGTAAAGACCACCTTCAGCTGCTTGAGTAGAACCCAATTTGTTACCTGCTGGAGATAAAGAATCTTTACCAAAAGTTCCACCGTTACCGAACATAGAAGAACCAGTGAAATCTGGGTTACCCGCTGGGTTTGAACCATATTTGAAGTCCATGTAGAAGATAAGACCTGATGGTAAATTCATTGGTTGTACAGAAACGAATTCTTTAGAAGCAATGCTTCCGAATACTCTTCTTACCAATGGTAATGCCACACCAGCCCACTCTTCTGAACCTGCAGAAGTACCTGTTCTTGTAGCCTCATCTAATAATTGTTTTGCTTGGTTTTCTAACATTACTGCCATACCATGCTTTGAAGTTTCCGAACCTACTCCTTCAAGTAAGCCAGTCTTCTCCCACTTTGCTTTCAAACCTCTAGTTTGCTCAAGCACTAATGACTGTGGGTTTTTTCCTGTCATAATTTGTTTTAAGTCCATTTTAATTAATTTTATTTTTTGTTAATTATTTAATAATACCTGCTAATTTCTTAAATCTATCAGAGAAATTTGTAGATTCAGCAATTACTTGCTTATTCGATGCTGGCTTAGTAGATTTAACTGTTTTGCTAGCGATTCCTTCTGCGATTGATTTTTTAGCAGTTTTAGTAATTGAAGTATATTTGAAATTCTCTGCTAATGTAGAGTATACTAATTTAACTTCTCTTACTGATTTTGTTCTATCCAAAGTTTCAATAACTTTAACCTTCTGTTCGTTGGTCATGTTATGAGCTCTGAATAATTTGTTTGCAAACAATAATTTAGCGTTTAATAAGTTTACTTCGTTGATAGTTTTCTGTAAAGATTTGATAGTTTTATAAGCTTCGTTAAGCTCTTTTTCTTTCTCTTCTTTTTCTTCTTCTTCATCAACTTTTTCCTTATCATCCTTCATGTCTGCTTCCATTTCACGTAAGATTTCTTCTAAATCAATAACTTCGTTTTTTTCTTCATCATCTTCTTTAGATTCTTCTTCGTTGGTTACAACTACTTTAGGGTCTTCACCTTTGTCTGTACCAGCTTCAGAACCGTCAGCTAAATTTTCGTTTTTAGCTTCTTCCTCTTCTTCTTCTGCTTCATACATTGATGCTTCTTCTTTTTCTTCGTCATCACCTAATTGAGCTTCTAACTCTCTGATAATTGCTTCTAAGTCCATGTCATCTTCTTCGGTATCTTCTTCTTCATCACCGGTAACATCGTACTCTTCACCATCACCTTCTTCTGCTGCGAATGGGTTTTCTTCTTTTTCATCACCCATACCCATCATGTCATCAGCTTCCATTGCTGGAGCTTCTTCTTCTGAATCTTCGCCTTCTAATTCAGCTAATCTAGCTTTTAGTTCAGCGATTTCTTTATCCTTTTCATCTTCAGCACCTTCTTCTTCGTTAATGTCTGCTACTTTTTTGAAATCTGCCATTTGAGCTCCTGGCTCACCTGATGCAGTTTTTGTAGAGCCACCTTCGAATTCGGTATGTGCGTCTAATTTTGGATTTGATGTGCCAGAACCGATTCCTGTTGAACCTAATTCTTCATCAACTTTTTCCGCATCTTTATCTTCCGCTTCAGCTTCTGCTCTCATCTTTTGAGATAAGATAGATTGAAGTCTTGGAGTAAATGCTTCTTCAAGTGCTAATTTTGCGTTAGCTAATGCAGTTTCTTTTACAGCTTTAGCATCAGCAATTGCTTCTTTCAATAATTTTGAATTTGCCATTGTTTTTCCTTAAATTTGTTTGTGAAGTTATTCTAGAAGGAAACTTCAATAGATAATTGTCGATTGTTCGGTCACACCTTATAGAGAAGGGTATTCATTAATCAACTATGTAGTAATAATAAATCCCACATAAAATGGGATATTTGATAATAAATATATGATTTTTTAGAAAACTAAAGAATTAATATAAAAATTTATTTTTTATTTTAGCTTCTTCCATCTTTAAACGAGTTTTAACTGATGGTTTTGTAAAAGTTTGTCTATCTCTCAATTGCTCAATTTGCTTTGAGTTTTGGACTTTTTTCTTATACTCTTTCAGTGCGGCTTCAATATTTCCACCTTTAACACTAACTACTAACATTGTTATTTTAAGTTTTCTAACTCATTAAGTGTTTCTAAACAATCATTTGCTTCTGCAATGAATTTTACTAACTTATCCATTTCCTCAATGATTTGTGGATGTTCACCAATACCGGCAGAGTTTTTCATATAAACTTCCAATGTTGCCAGTGCTTCTAATCGTTGTGCTATATATTTTGCTTTAAGCGCCTCTATTTTTAAACTCATAAACCTAATCTTTGTTTCATAACATCTTCTGTAATATCTGCTATTTCAAAATATCTACCTAACACATGACCCATATCTTCGTATAATGCTTCTAATCTTTGTTGTTGTGCTTTTGCTTCAACAGCTTCTTTTTCAAAACCAGATTGTAACTTTTTAAGTTCATTCATATTTCTCTTAATAGTTACTCTATCAAACCAATCACCACCCTCTCTTAAAGTGTATTCTTGTGCAGCATCTGCAATTCCACCCAATGTTTCTGCTATTTGCATAATATCGGATTTTCTATTCATACCTTCTCTATGTTGTCCGTATGTGGATATGATTTCTAAAAAATGTTTTTTTAATTCAGAAGGTAATTGTTGAAACTCTTCTGTTTCTCTTAATATATGTTTTAACTTTATCATAGTTATCTCTTTACTATTTTATTTCTCTTTAATCTTTGAACTGCCTGTTGTAAATCTGATGGTGTCATTCCTAGTGCATCTATCAATTTTGCTATCACATATTGTTCTTTTCTTCTTGATAGGTTATAAGATTTAATAACTTGCAATGCTCTATCTAAAAATCTTTCAACTTTTCCTGGCAAAGCAGTGTCCATATCATCTAAATCTTCTTTTTGGATTTCTCTACCTGGTATTAAGTTTATTAACTTTGCCATTAAAATGCTGAATTTATTTGTGTATAAATATCGTATCCATATTTAGTTTTAACAACTTTTAGTAATTCATCTAAAATTTGTCCTCTTAATTTAGATAGTTCCGATGGCATGCTTCCCATTTCATTATGAATATCCATAATTGAATTTAAGATATTTTCCATCTTTTTTTCTTTTAAAAATTTTGCCAATTCTAATATGGATTCCGTATGTGCGTTTCTATCAGTATGTTTTTCAATTTTTTTTACTAAATCTGAAACATCTACTGTTTTAGCTTCTTTTATACTTACAGGTATTAAATTTATTAATTTTGCCATATTAGTTTAATTCAATTATAATTTCTCTCATTAGGTCTTGTGATTTGCACCACTTACCACATTCTTCGGCCTGTTGCTTCCATTGTTTTGATTCATTCATTGGTGCCATAAAAGCTCCGTGAGTTGATGGGTTTGATACAAAATCCCAACCTACTAATTCGAAATCTTCCTGAACCATTACTGTTCCATCTCTCAATTCTTTTACAGAACCTAAACCTCTTGATGAAATTCCTAAACGAATATTATTTTTTAATAATTCTTTTAAAATATTTCCAGATGGTGTTGAAAGTATTTCTACTACTCCCATTACATCATCACCTTCCCAATGTATTTCTCTAATATTATGAGATACATTCTTTAAATTAATAACAGGAGAATCTGGATGGTCTAATTCACCCAATGCTCTACGTTCTTTAATAAGTTGTTCATACTTCTTACACTCTCTTTCTAAAATTTCTTTAGGATATCTTCTATTATTTTGATTTGGTGCACCTGCTCTTTGAAGAATACCTTGAACTAAATAAGTTCCGTTTTCTTCTTTTACAAGCTTTGCTTCAAACAAATGTGTTTCTATTAATAATCCTTTATTCATCTTACTCTATATCTTTTTTTACTTTGTCAACCGCCTTATCTCCCAATTCTGTCCAAGACTTAATTAAGATTGTTTTTAGTTGGTTTTCTAATTCCGTTTGGTCAATCTCACCTTTTGCACTATCAACCACTTTTTTAATTTGGTTTTGTACAACCCCCATATTCACAATTTCATTTGCAGTTCCCATATCAATTCCTCTTTTAGAATCTACGATTTTAGAAATATTATCAGAAACTTTTTTATCTGATAAATTATCTAAAATTTTTTTAACTGCTTCTTTGTATTCTTTTTTGCCAGAAAAATATGTTATTCCTTTTCTAGCTAATTCATACAAATAATAAAAAATAACTTTACCAATGATTATAGACCCTAATGCGGATAATAAACCAATGGCAAGGTTCTCATTTACTTTTTTTTTTGAATAGCTTCGTTTTTATTTCTTAACTTAGCTAAATCACTTCCTTCAATCTCACCATCTTTATCCACATCAATTTGTTTTTGCTTATCAGTTAATTCTGCTTCATTATATCCTGTTAATCTACCTTCTGATTTTGCTTTTGATGCTTTATCTACTGCATTAAAAAATGCTTTCTTTTCGTTGTCAGACATATCAGGTAATGATTTGCCAGTTTTATCTAACATATGTTTAAACATTTGTTGATAATCGTTTTCTTCTTTTACCACTTGTCTGATAAGTTCTTTTAATTCTTTATGTTTCATTATTCTGAAATTTGTCTGATTTTTTGGTCTAATTTAATAAGTCTTTCTTTTATAGTATAAATATGACTATTTGTCCTTTTCCAATAAGATTTATTATCCACACCACTTTCGTTTTTAATTTTACCATACCAATTAAGAAATCTTTCCATCTCCTTCAATTGTTTATTGATATTAGATATACCTCTACCTATTTTAGCTTGTGCGGTTGATTCATCTTGCTTTAATGCTAACCAACGGTTTTCATTAATGGATGATAGTTCATTTGGTGAATGTTTCATAATATCACCATTTGGTAATTCTATATTATAATATTCTTCATTATCGGAACCATCTTTTTTATCTAATGATTTAACAACACCAACTCCACCATGATTCATTTTTACTTTATCGCCAACTTTAAAGTGAGATTCTTTTACTACACTATATCCTGTTAAATCTGCTTGCTTCTTACCTTTGGATTTTTCATCACCTTTTTTGGTAAATGCGTGAGGAGAATTGTATCCTTGTACATTTCCCGTTACATTCATTTCATCAATCATTCTTTCTCTAACCATTTTACGAATGATTTCTCTTATCTTATTAAGTTGTTCTTCTTTTTTATCAGGAAGTCCTTTATGGGAAGTTGATGCGAAATCTTTAGCATCTTTATCACTCATCGAATCGGCTGCTTTTGCAACTTCTGGAGATGGTGCTTCCATATCACCTTTTTGAGTGGCATGAACCATTCCCATAAATCTTTGTTGTGCTTTTGATACTGCTGGCATTTGTTATAATTTTAAGCTAATACATATACTGAACCACCATTTGTCACACTTATGCTTCTAACATAACATGGAAAAGGTTGTCCTGCTGTTAAATGTTCCAATGCTATTGTAGGATGTACTGTACTACCTGTACCATATCCCTCTAATGTAATTGTTCCTGTCACACCATTTACAGGCAATACTCCCCAAGCTCTATCTACTAATGCAGCTGAACCTGATGTTACTAATTTGGTATTAAATGTTCTATAATTTACCATTTTTTATTTTTTTATTGATTCTTTTAATTCTTTAAGTAATTCGTAACTCATCATCATTGCAGATAGATGTTGTTCTTTAATTTTTTTAACAGATTTAATTTTTTTAATATTCACAATTGTTTCTGCTAATTTAATTTTTGTAACTTTATCTGATATTTTAGACCCAATATTTTTTAATTCTGTTAATAATTTAGAAATCTCATTTGAAACATATTCATTTAATTTACCTGTATTATTAATATTATTTATATATTCTCTCAATAATCCTTTTTGTTCTTCGGTTAAATTTTTATATTTTGAATTAAAAGATTCAACTAATAATTTATAAGATACTGCTCTTAAATCTTCATCTTGCTTTTTATATTCTTCTAAAACAGCATCTTTAATTTTTTGGTCTTTATTTTGAATAGATGTGTTAATAATATTTTCCGCAATTGTAAATCTAGAAGATACTATATCAGTTGGTTCGTATTGTTCATCGGTTATTACTACTTCAAATAATTTGTAAATAGATGCCAATACTTTATAATTAGATACAGGTGATTTTACAAATTCATCAATATCATATTTTTCTTTAATTTCTTTAATCAGGTTATATTTTTCCTTCATTAACTTTTTTTCATCTAATCTTTTTCTAGCTTCTAAAATTGTAGTTATAAATTGGTCTGCTTTTGATTCTGAATTATACTTTTCATTAATCAAATATTGATATAATTTTAATTCTTTTGATAATTCTTTTTTACCATTAAAATTTTCTTTTAAAATAGTTTCTGCTACGGATTTATTAGTAGACATGATTTCCGAAGTAATTTGTCTTACAAGTAATTCAAATATAAATCCCGTATTTTTAAATTTTGAATGTTTAATTTTTTTCATCAATTGATATAGTTAATCAGATATAAATATATTTTTCTATTGGTTTATTACTCTTTATCTAAATTCTCTGTCAAAATAGTCTTTTTTCCACCATTCATATCTTTAAATACTTCAAAATATGAATTTTTTCTTGGTTTGTATTGAACAGAACCTTCTTTTTGTTTAAGAGTTTTAATTCCTAATGGGTCTCTACCCTCTGGATGGTCATCTTTACCATACCTTACGGAATCTTTAGGTCTACCAACACCCTCTTCATCTAGTTCTGCTTTTATTTTTGCAATTTCTTCTTCTACATTAGTTGGTGCTTCGGTTCCGGTTTCTTTTGCCGGGTCAACGCCTTGTGTTTCAATTGATGTTAAACGGAATTGTTGTTTTACATCTTCTAATACTTGCAATGTCATTTCATCTTGTTCATCTTTTGCCATACCCATAATAGCTTCATACATCCAAGGTTTAGAAAACATTTTAGTTTGTTGCATTTGTTGGATTAATTGAACTTTTGAGTTATATAATTCAACTCTTTCTTGTTCATATATTTTTGATGGGATTGTCAGTTCTAAACTGAATGATGTTAAATTTTCATCATTAATTCCTTGTGCATATAAATGTACAATTGCAATTTTTGTTAATTCAGAAATTAATACTCTTTGTACTCTTTCAATTGTTTTTGCAAATCTTACATCCATACCAGCTAATGTTGCTTTACCATTGGTTTCTTCTTCATATCCCAAAAACGCTTTTGGAATTTGAAGTGCTGCTAACATTTTACCTTTAAGATAGTTAATATCATCGGTCATATTATATTCCAAACCTTTTAGAGTATCAATTGATGTACCACTATCACTACCACGAACTGGCATGTAGTAATCTTCAATAAGGTTTTGAACATTATATTTTAAGTTATATTCTCCGGTTCTTTCATCGATAAAGGGAACTTTTTTAGATGCGTTGATAATTTTTTGCATGTAGTTATCAACTTCATTTGGTGGAATATTACCTACATCTATTTTAAACACTCTTTTTTCAGGTGCTCTCATCACTCTATGAATTAACATAGCATCTTCCATAAGAGATAATTGTTTCCAAACTCTCCTTGCACCTTCAACCATTGATTTACCATAAGGTAGGAAGTTTGCATCACCATTTAAACGGAAGTGTGCAATTTCATAGTTTTCATATTCTTTCTTTGCTGTTTGTCCAACCGCATTATATGGGTTCTGATATGGAGCATATACGAACTTAACTCTTTGTGGGTTCGTTGGGTCAAATCCTTCAATTCTACTCATTTCATAGGTAGACATTGGAAGTACATTTACGATTCCCAATCCTTCTGCCATTTCTAATTGTAAATAAAAATCTCCATACTTAACTAAATTACGAGTCCACATCCAAAGATTATGTTCTACATTAAGAATATCATAAAAAAGATTTTCAAGTATTTGTTTTACATTATCGTCTTGATGATGTATTTTTAAAACATTACCAAATTCATTTTTGGCTGTACATTCATCGGAATATGTATTGAGTGCTGCTGAAATAATTGGGTCCATATCCATTGAATCATAATCTCTAAAAAGGTCAATACGAACTTGTTGATATGCTAAACCGGATTCTACACCACCTGCATAGTTAGATACCTTTAATTTCATAAAACGGTCTACAAGATTTGTAGTCATTGATTGATACTCATCTGTATCAATAACTTTTACACCCTCTGGTGTTTTACGAACAATGGTATTAGTTGAAAATAGTTTTTGTAACCTACCGAATATTGATTTATCTGCCATCTAAATTATAATTTTTTAGAATATACGAAAATTTTTTTGATTTACCAAATTACCATTTACGGCAACTCCAATATCTTGCCTTATGTCTTGGACCTGGGGTATCACAATTATGTCTAGCTCTAAAAGACCTTCTTGCATCAGGATTAGACTTTCGTATTCTCATTGTTTTTTCACCTTTGGATGCCGCAGATGAACCTCCATGTCCAAAGTTTACTTTAACAACATTTCCTGCGGGGTTTTTTACATATACTTTAAATTTTTTAACATCACCTGCCATTGGCTTTCCCAACTGAACTTTTCTACCCTGATATTCTGCTTCGAACACACATGGACATCCTTCTTCGTTTAATTGTTGATTATATTCTCTTATAAACTGAATGAATTCTTTCATATCCTGTCCATTTTCTACATCATATTCTGTTGGTTCATCATCGTGATGGTATTCATTTACAGGTACACAATTCGGCACCATTTTACCATTCTTCATTTTTCCACCAACTTCTTTATAACCATCCCAACACTCATCTAATGCGTTTGCTTCTCCAATACTTTCTTTACAAGTTCTCCAACCACCACCTTTTGATTTATAGTTCTTTGATGCCCATCCATTTGCATATGCCGATGGGTACACACTAAATTTAGATTTTGCTGCTGCTTTTGAAGCTGCCCATTTGCCTGGGTCTGTTGGGCAATTTTTTTCTAAAAAAAGATTTAATTTTTCTTCGATACTCATATTTTCATTTTTTTTCTTTCCTTGACAATGTGCTTTTTGACTAAAACCTTTTGGGTTATTACAATCTATACTGTTTTTATATTTTTCACTCCAATCTTCATTTTTCTTTGTAGAAACATAAATTGGTTTTTTACCACCACTACCACTACTACCACCCCTTCCTGCATCATTTTGTGCAGCTCTTTTTCTACGAGTTGCGGATTCTTTTTCTTTTTTACTCATTCCGGCAGCTTTTGCAGCAGGAACACATTTAGCATATCCACTTTTTTTACCAGAAGTTCCACATGGTGGGTGTTTACCATCGACTTTTTTGCCAATGTTTACCCACTTTTCCTTAAACCACTTATCTAAATCTTCTTTTAATATTTTTGTCAATTGTGCCATATCAACTTATAAATATAAGATTATCCCAATAACCAATGTAAATTCTCTTTTTCACCTCGTTTCAATTCCATTTCATATGGGTTTTGTTTTAAATGTGTGTGTGCAGTCATTAAACCTTCATATCTTTTTATTTGTGAAGAACCTAACATTGATTTTGTTAAATCTATACCTTCTTGTTTTAATCTTAATGCTGTATTTCTTACCCATAATCCAATACACAATGCCATCGTCAAGTCATCATTATATCCTTTCATTGCTTCAGCTCTACCATTATTCCATATAAAAGTAAATAATTCATCAATGAGACGAGATGAACGAATCAGTATTTCTTTTTCATTCATATATGTATCCAATGCTGAAATGATGAGAGGTCTAGTTTTAACAGTTGTTGAAAATCCTGCGACCATTTTCTTTTCATCTCTATTGTATCGATTATTCATTTGTTTTTCAATATCAATATATTTTAAGTCTTGACTCATATAGAATAAGTTTCCATATTGTCTATCTATACATTGTTGAATCGTTGCCCAACCTACATTTGAATTTTCTACAACTAATAATGCATTGTTATATTCCGTTCCTAATGCAACTAAAAAGTTTCCAAAATCTTTTGTATCTACTTTACCTTTATATTCTGCTACCTGTGAACAATCTTCTATATCTAATACATGTGCAGTTGAGTAATCGGACCCATCACCTCTAGCTACGTCGGCTACAACCATATATTGTCTGTTGTAGTTGGGGTGTTCCCATACCCAAAGGTTTCCATCAAATCCTCTTTTTTCTACCGGGTCCATAATATAAGTTTCCTTATACCATAATAATAATTGTGGGTCAATTACGTTATCACCAGAACCGATAAAGTCACAATCACATTCTTGTGCTGCTCCTTTATGTCCTAAAATACGGGTTTGTTCATCTCTCCATTCTTGATTTCTTTCAGGATGACATGTCCAATGAAGTTTTATAGTATTAAATCCGTTTGTTCCACTTTCCGCTTCTACCCACATTTTGTGAAACCAGTTACCGACACCATTTGGAGTTGATAATACAATTGCATTACCACCTGTTGATAAGGTCGATTGTGCTGATAGCCAAATATCATCAATATCTCTAATAAATGCTGCCTCATCCACAACTAATAGGGATAGGGCTTCAGAACGTCCTGCATCAGGTGAACTTGCAATTGCTTTTACTTGCGAACCATTTTTTAATTTAAGTGATAGTTTGTTATCTTCAACGGATGAATTACCACCATCTCTTAACCAAACAGGAAGTAAATCGTGCATCACTCTAACCTTTTCTACAAGGTTTTTAGCTACTGTCACTTTTGTTGCAATAACCAATGCGTTGAAATCCTGATTGAATAACATTTTCCAAAGAATAAAGCCGGCAGAAAGAGTTGATAATCCCAATTGCCTACTTTTAAGAATAATGTTAAAACGATTATTTTTAAAATCGGTCATACATTCTTCCTGGAAAGGATAAAGGTGAAAGGGTATTTTTCCTCTCACCGGGTGCTGAATCACACAATATTTTTTCATAAAGTAAACGGGGTCTAATGCACATTTACGATATTCTTCAGCAATTATCTCTTTAAGTGTTTTCTTTGGTTGCCCTTGAACACTCATTATTTTTTAAATTTAATTTTCCAATATGTTCCGAAATTAAGAAACGGAGAAAGAGAACCATTGGTTCCATCAATCGTTCTATTCGTAACACCTACACCGAATTGATATAATTTATCTTTTTTGGTTTTTAACATCAATCCTGCTCCCACATGAGATACTACATCTGCTTTGTTAAATCCACCATTTAAACCATAATAAACTTGGTTTTTAGCTGGCTCTTTAACGATAAGAGTTTCTTTAATTTCTCTTTGCTTAACTTTTGCATCAAATGTTCTACCTAAAATTCTATTTTTAGTAATAGTATCGGTTAATGCAACTGTTCCTAATGAATCAGGAAGGAATAGAGTATCTTTATAAATTACTTTTGAAAGATAATCTTTAAGAATTGCTGCACTATCTACATTTACCAATTCTTTAAGAACCAAAGTATCTACATCAATTACTTCATGTACAATATCTTCACCTTTTTTTGTAACTACTTTTACTTTTTCTACCTCAACGGTATCAATTGTATGTTTTAAAACTTCATACTTTTTACCATCTATACGAATAGTTCTTCCACCAGGCATAACCCCTCCAGGATTGAACCATTGTAACAGGATGTAAATAATCAATGCTGCTATAGCAATGTTTTTAAAATTCAATAATTTTTTCATAATTAATTTTTTATAATTTCTGCATGATTTAATTCACGTAACTTATTTTCTAATAATAATTTTCTATTTAACAATAATTCCAAAGCTTCGTAAGAACTATCAATATCTTTTTTAAGGTCTTCTTTTACCTTATCTATATCTATATCCCAATTCCAATTTTCAACATGTCCATTTTCATAAACCATTTCAAAATTTTTAGAAACATATTTTAAATTATCTTCTAACTCTTGTTTATGGTCTCGCAACCAACCCAATTTATTACAAGTTATTTTATAATCTTCATAAAACGAATATGTTCCATCATTTTTTAATTCTTGTTCAAATTTGTGATTACAATCTACGCAATATCCTGCTCTTGATATTAATTTTTTATCTGCCCAAGAATATTTTTCAGTTTTACAATTATTAGATTTACAAGTTGTTAGTTTTTTTAAATAATCTCTAACATCATCAAATGTATTTACTGATGCTACATATCCTTCCCTTTGCTCCCACTCTTTACCATCACTATCTGTCCATTTATCACCTACTTCTCTTTTTTGCTCTACTTCTTTTTCGTAACCAAAAACTCTTTGGGTATTATCCTCTCTGCCAAATACGGTATCAATAATCTTTTTACGAGATTTATGAATGTGTTTATTTTTTTGGTCCCAACTTTTTCTTTTTTCCATAACTGTTTAATTTAGTAAAATAATCCTAAAATTTGATTAAGTGGTGCGAATGTACCTGTGAGTTTGTATGTTTTTCCGTTGTAGAAAAATACAATACCTTCGGATGCTACTACTCTATCTATTCCACCTAAACTATTTAATCTTTTTAATTCTTGTTTTAATTTTTGTATTTTTGTTTTATCTCCACCACTTCTAACATCGGATGCAACCGATTTAAATTTTGTTTTAATAGCTCTAATTGCTTTATCAGGATGAACTGTCAATACACTTCCTACAAAATCCAATACGTCCGCACCTACTCCTAAAAATATATCTTCAAATGGTTTTATATTATCTTTTTGTTGTTTTGCTACATTTACTTTATCATTATTCATTGCCCACTCTTGCAACTTTGGATTTGATATTGTGTTTAATCTGAATGATTTATCTCCAAATGCCCATCTTCTTACTAACGCTTCTTTTGTAAGTTTATCAACTTTTACAGGTGCTTTTTTATCTACAAAATTTTCCCACCAACTTTGATGATACATTGCAACCGTATCACCATCACTTAATCCAAATTCAGATTGTAACTTTTTAAGTTTAGAAAGATATTTTCCTTTTTTTGAACTTAAATCTTCACTTTTAGGAATTTCCGTTACCGGTGGTCCTTGAATTGTATATTTGGATTGAACATCTGCGTTTACTTGTTTAATCATTCCTGCCAATGTAGATGATGCTCCTTGGTCGGCACCGATTGCTACACCCTTTTCATCATAACAAGTTGTATTATGAAAAACTAAAAGTGCCTGTCCATAAGGAATAACATTTACGCTTTGTGGCCAAATTACTTCTAAATTCATAAAGCATTTACCTTCATTGAATATTTTTTTTCGTTGAGCTTCTGAAAGTGAATTTATTGCTGCTGATAAATCTTTCATTGCAAAATTATATGCATCAGTTAATCCACCTCTACCACCAAATTTTGATGCAACATCTTCAATACCCATAGCTCTTGCTCCTGCGTTTTCTAAATGCCCTTTATTTCTAGCTGCAATTAATCTACCATTTTTCCAACTGATTGCTAATGCTTGTCCATCGGTTTTTTCTCTTACTATACCTAACTCACCATTTAGTGCACCCGTAATTATATTTTGTAAGTCACCAAA
>SXGQ01284800.1_pt1 | contig 13723 bp, 11 predicted proteins | sample 3178371 | NCBI WGS metagenome assembly SXGQ01 (sample SAMN11356859, study PRJNA531348) | freshwater metagenome | isolation source: freshwater sample F1-20 | place: China: Fuxian Lake, Yuxi | collected 2017-12-25
AAAAATTTGAAGATATTGTTTTGAAATTAAAAGACGAAAACATTGAGACTTACTCAATGGTTGAATTGGGTAGTAACCAAGCCTACTATTCGTTGCTTTTCAAATCAATACTTAAAGATAAAAATGTAAAATCAATAATGGTTGAACCACACGAACCTTATTTAGTTAGAGGTGTTGAAAATTTCAACCTTAACAACTTTTCAGGGGTTTTTTTAAACAAATCAATAGGTAATAAATGGGTTGCTCACCATACAATTTTTGATGTGGAAACAATTAGTGTTGATGAAATAATAGAAGAACACGGACTGAACGAACTTTCAGTTCTTCATTCAGACATTGATGGTTCTGAAATTACAATGTTACATGGTTGTGAACAATCACTTTTAAATAAAAAAATAAAATATGCGTTTATATTAACACACGGATTAGAAACGCATCTTGATTGTTTAGATATAATATCAAAATATGACTACAATATATTATTAGACCACAGAGAAAATAACATTGGTCACGATAGTCTAATTATAATAGAAGTAAAAAAATAATATGTCTAAAATATCATTAATAACAGCGTTGTTTGATTATCCAAATTATTACCAACCGTCATTTTATAAAAATGCTTTAAAATATTTTTCATCCGATGATATACATGTAATTAGAAATTCAGGACTAATTACCGATGGTTCATATTACGACAAATTATATTTTTATAAAACTGTAAAAGTTTTAGAATATGTTGAGTCACACATTTTGGGGAAATACGATTATATTTTATTTTTGGATGCCACCGACACAAACTTTATTAAATCACCTGAAGGTATTATAGAAAAGTTCAAATCTTTAAATTGTAACATTGTTATGGGTGCGGAAAAAGGGTTGTGGCCCCCAACAAATTATACTCACTTATATGCAAATAAACGAGCGATAAATGATAGTAAGTATTTAAATTCAGGTACTTATTTTGGGTACACTAGTGAAATTGTAAGACACCTAAAAGACATTATTGAAAAAGAATATCAAACAGGTATTGATGACCAAGGTAGGTGGACCATTCAATACTTACTTAATGATGACATTGTTATTGACCAAGAACGAGAATTCTTTTTTAGTACGTTAGATACTAAGGATAGTGTCAAGATAGAAAATAATGAAGTTTCTCTTTTGAATTTAGGTGCTTGTATTATACACGATAATGGTCCATATACAGATAATACCATTAAACTAACACAAATTTTAAATGAAAACAATTAAAATAACAAGACAAGGATTTCCAAATCATGGACAACATAGTTGGATGAACTATTTCAAATTTATTTTATCTAAAAAATATAACGTAATTGTTGACCCAATAAATCCCGATATTATAATACATTCCGATTTAAATTATAATGAAAACCAAATTGATACATACACCGGTCAATTACCCACTAAATTTACACAGTCGGATAAAAATAAAAAATTTATCTATGTCTCAGGAGAAGTTGCCAGTTTTCATGATTGTTTAAATAATCATGAAAATCAATGGTCTATTGGATATAATAAATTTGAACACCCAAGATTTTTAAGACAACCTTCCGGTGTTTTTGATGTTTGGACATTATATGATGAGTCGAGATTAGTTGACAGTCCATTGAATTGGTTGACGGAAAAAAGAAATTTTGATGTTATTTCAAACAGAAATAACAGATTTTGTTCAATTACCCAAGCATCTCATAACGATTTTAGAGAGTTAGTTTTTAATAAATTAAATGAATATAAAGAGGTAACCTCATCGGGTCCTTGGAAACAAAACATATCAAAAGAAGAAGAGTTAAATAAATACCAATGGATGAATCCGGTTTATATTGGTAGAAACGACGGATTAACCTATAGAGAAAAAATAGAATTTTTTCAAAAGTACAAATTTAACATCTCAATACATTACACTAATACGAATTATATTTTACAAGAAAAATTATATCACGCTTTTTTTAGTGGAGCAATACCTATCTTTTTTGGTAATAAATTTATTTCAGAAGAAGGATTTAATCCTGAAAGTTTTATAAACCTTCATGACTTTACTGATTTGAATGATTTTTTATCTTTAATAAAAGAAATAGATAACAATCAAACTCTTTATAGGAAATATATTGAATCACCAATTTTTGTTGATAATAAGTTACCAGAATATTACGATTTTGATTACACCCTCAATTTCTTAGAAAAAATAGTAGAAGCCTGATGAAATATATTTTCACTACACTTGCCGTTGGAGATTCATATGTAAAAAACGCATCGGAATGTTATACGACATATAGCGAAAAATGCACCGCGGATTTTAATATAACCACTAACGAAATTTGTGAAGTGGGACCAAAAGTTAATTTGGATATATTCAAGTTAGATAGATATGACGATGGGGGTGCTGGATTTTCTTTTTTTTTAAATTTAAAAGTGTTGTCTTTAAAATATTGTTTGGACAAAGGTTATGATTATATTATATATAATGATGCCGATTGGAGAATGACGAATAATTTTAGTGAAGAAAAACTTTTTAACTTATTTAATCACATGGAAAAAAATAATTTGGACTTTTTATTTGAAAGACCATCATTAATTGGTGAGCATAAAAAAGATGTTTCAAGTTGTTTTTTTGATAGAAAACTTCATGATTATCATGTGTTTGAACATACTAAATGGGATAATGCTCATGTTGTAAACGAACAATTTATGGTTTTTAGAAACAATTGGAAGTTTAGATATTTTGTAAGACGATGGGAAGAGTTTCTTTGGTACTCCGTACATAATAATATTAGAAATTATCCTGATGGTTTTGATATTGGTGTTTCAGCGTTAGAGGCGGAAATGAATTGGGATTGGGATAGTTTTAGAGGATTAATACCAAGTTGTTTTGAATTTCACGACAAAGCCGGTAATTTACACGTAAGATTTTAATTATGAATATACAAGATAGAATAACCAAATTTACTGATTTGGCAAATGATGACAGTTTATCGGCCTATAATGGTCATACGGCACAACAAAGCCATAACGCATATCAAATCTTTTATGATTTTATACGAGAAACAAAACCTAAGCAAATTTTGGAGATTGGTACCGCATTGGGCGGGTTTACGGAATTTTTATTTTTGATTTGTAAAGAATTGAACTTAGATACTAAAATTTTATCGTATGATATTGATAGAAGACCTTGGTATTCTGAAATGGTTGACAAGGGTATTGATGTGAGAGTTGAGAATATTTTCAGTTCAGATTGGACTTCTGTAAAACAAGAGGTTATTGAATTTATACAATCGAATGGGATAACAATTGTTCTTTGTGATGGTGGTTGGAAAATAGGTGAGTTTAATGTGTTATCGAATTATATTAAATCAGGTGATTTTATTTTAGCTCACGATTTTTCAACAACACGTGAAGTTTATAAAAATGAAATTAAAAATAAAATTTGGAATTGGTGTGAAATAACTGAAGATGATATTAAGGATGCGGTTGGTAAACATAACTTGAAGTCATACAATCAAGAATTATTTTCACAAGCGGTTTGGGTTTGTAAATACAAATAATATGTCAATCACGTTAGTTACAGGGCTTTGGAATATTAAGAGGGACCAATTAAATCAAGAATGGTCTAGGTCCTTTGACCACTATCTTCAAAAATTAGAAGAATTGTTAAAAGTAGAAACCAATCTTATTATTTTTGGTGAGGAGGAAATTAGAGAGTTTGTTGAAAGTAGAAGAAATGGTGATAACACTCAATTTATTGTTAGGGGTACAGAATGGTTTAAAAATACCGTTCCATATGATAAAATTCAAGAAATTAGAAACAATCCTGATTGGTACAATCAATCTGGTTGGTTAAAAGATTCCACTCAGGGTTCTTTAGATATGTACAACCCTTTGGTTATGTCTAAAGTGTTTTTGTTAAACGATGCCAAAATAATGGATAAATTTAACTCAACACATCTTTTTTGGATTGATGCTGGTTTAACTAATACTGTTCATCCTGGTTATTTTACTCATGATAAAATACAAGATAAACTACCAAAAATTTTCAATAAATTTGGTTTTATTGCATTTCCATATGATGCTAATTCAGAAATTCATGGATTTAGTTATCCTAAAATTAATGAATATGCTAAAAATGATGTTAAGTTAGTTTGTAGGGGTGGATTGTTTGGTGGTAAAAAAGATTCTATTGGTGATATAAATGGTTTGTATTATGATTTGTTACACACAACTATTAACGATGGGTATATGGGTACGGAAGAGTCTCTATTTAGTATTTTATTATATAGACACCCTGACTTAATTGAGTACGCCGAAATAGATTATAATGGTCTTATTAGTAAATTCTGCGAAGATTTAAAAAATGATAATGTAAATGTTAAAACCAAGTCACCAAATAACGATAATTTGAAATTAGACTTATCTAAGACTGCACTGTATGTTATTACTTTTAATAGTCCAAAACAATTTGAAACTTTAATTACATCAATGGTTGATTACGATACTGATTTTTTAGATAAACCCAAAAAGTTTTTATTGGATAACTCTTTAGATTTATCAACTACCGAGAAATACTCGGAACTTTGTAAAGAATACGGGTTCGAACATATTAAGAAAAACAATTTAGGTATTTGTGGTGGAAGACAATTTATTGCGGAACATTCTGAAGAAAATGGTTTTGACTTTCATTTCTTTTTTGAAGATGATATGTTTTTTTATAATGGTAGAGAGACTGTTTGTAAAAATGGTTTTAACCGATATGTAAAAAACCTTTACAGAAAAGTTTTAGAGATTACAAAACAAGAAGGTTTTGATTTTGTTAAAATGAACTATACAGAATTTTATGGTGATAATGGAACTCAATGGTCATGGTATAACGTACCTCAATCAGTTAGAGAGCAATTTTGGCCCGAAAAGTCTACATTACCCGTAAGGGGATTAGACCCAAATGCACCAAAAACCAAATATGAAAAAATAATTTCTTATGAAGGTATTCCATATACTTCAGGTGATGTTTATTATTGTAATTGGCCACAGGTTGTAACTCGTGAAGGTAATAAAAAGATGTTTTTAAATACAACATGGGCACACCCATTTGAACAGACTTGGATGAGTCACATTTACCAAGAAACTAAAAAGGGAAATATTAAACCTGGTTTGTTGTTAACGACACCAACTGAACACAATAGATTTGAATTTTACGAGGGACATTTGAGAAAAGAGAGTTAATTGGTATTTATATAATACCAATGGAATTTTTTATAAAGAAAAATGCGACCCTACCTGTTTTGTTGATGCAGGTTGTTAAAGATGGTAGAAGTGAATACCAACAATTTATGGATTTGCTCACTACATCAACAATTGCGTTTTCGATGATTAATACCACAACAGGTATGTATAAAATCGCATCTCAACCTGCGTATATTGTTGAAAAAACGCAATTGAATCCGCAAGCGGCTCCTGAATATTATATTTACTACAAATTCACTGCAAGGGATACAAACACACCTGGGAGGTATTCGGGTGAGTTTATGTTAAGAACTGATGAGGGTAACTTGATTTTACCAATCAGAGAAGAACTTTATATAAACATACAAGATTCGTTTATTTCAACCAACCCTTGTTGTTAATCTGATTTTATTTTTTATATTTATGTTTGAATGAGAAGGTAAACTCCGTTTTTACACGGAAGATAATGAACCACTCGGAAAGGAACATATGATATCAACAGAAGAAATCAAAACATTTTTGGAGGGTAATGACCCTGAACAATTTATTGTGGCGGTGGAGTATGATTACACCACAGATGCTATCTACAAAATCAAAGAAATTCCCGAGAAAGGAAAATCAATTATTAAAGATAATTTTATTGCCTTTGCTTGGGTTGGAGACCTAAAAGACGCCAACTTTTATCAAGGTTCAAGGGCGTTACAAAAAGAAGGTATGTCAAAACATGGGGTAGTTATTGACAAACTTAGAACAGATGGATATAAAAGATTAGAAAGAGGATTAACTTATATGGTTAAATGTCTAAAGGGATACAGACACCTTATACAATTCTTTCGTGATGGTGGATTAGACCCTTGGGGAGAAAAGGCCAAAGACCGAATATTAATACTTCCACCTGTAGAACAATTTCTTATACAAAAAGAAAAACGATTGTTTAAAGGATATGAAGAATACAATGACTTAACACGATTTGTATATGACTTAGAAACGACCTCGTTAGAACCCAAAGACGGTCGTATCTTCATGATAGGAATGAAAACAAATAAAGGGTTCAAAAAAGTAATTGAGTGTGCCACAGAAGAACAAGAACGAGCGGGACTCATAGAATTTTTTCAAACAATAGATTTTATTAAACCAAGTATTATCGGTGGATATAATTCAGCGAACTTTGACTGGTATTGGATTTTTGAAAGATGTAAGGCACTTGGATTAGATATTAAGAAGATAAGTAAGACACTTAATCCTGAGAGAGTTATATCCCAATCAGAACAGTTACTTAAACTTGCCAACGAAGTTGAGAGATATAATCAAGTTGGGATGTGGGGTTATAATATCATTGATATTATTCATGCGGTTCGTAGAGCCCAAGCAATTAACTCTAATATTAAGTCGGCGGGTTTGAAATATATTACCACATATTTAGATGCAGAATCTGAAGACCGAGTTTATATAGACCACACAGAAATTGGGTCTATGTATAGCAACAATGAAGAATTTTGGTTAAACATTAAAAACGGTAAATACAAAAAAGTTGGTGTTGACCCAAAAATTGATTCTGCTTGTTCTAAACATGAAGACACATATATTAAGACCACAGGTAGTGATATTGTAGAAAGGTATCTTGATGATGACTTAGAAGAAACTCTTATTGTAGATGAAGAGTTTAACCAAGGTTCATTCCTTCTGGCGTCGTTAGTTCCCACAACTTATGAGCGTGTAAGCACGATGGGTACTGCAACTTTGTGGAAAATGATTATGTTGGCTTGGTCCTACAAACACGGACTTGCCATTCCTGAAAAGGAACAAAAGACACCATTTGTCGGAGGTCTTTCTCGTTTGATTAAAGTTGGATTTTCAAGGTCAGTATTAAAACTTGACTTTAGTTCACTATATCCATCAATTCAGTTGGTTCACGATGTATTTCCCGATTGTGACATTACAGGTGCAATGAAAGGATTTTTAGGATTCTTTAGAAATTCTCGTATCATGTATAAACAACTTGCCGAGGAATATGAAAAGTCAGACCCAAAAAGGTCAAAATCATACGACCGTAAACAATTACCGATTAAGATTTTTATTAACTCAATGTTCGGGGCGTTATCCGCACCTCAAGTATTTCATTGGGGTGACATGTATATGGGAGAACAAATTACGTGTACAGGTAGACAATACCTTCGTCAGATGATTAAGTTTTTTATGAAACGTGGATACCAACCATTGGTAATGGATACGGATGGTGTAAACTTTTCAGCCCCCGATGATGTTGAGACTCGTAAATATATTGGTCGTGGTAATAACTGGAAAGTTAAGGAAGGTAAAGAGTACACAGGAGCGGCTGCAGACATTGCAGAATATAATGATATTTTCATGAGAGGTGAGATGGCATTAGATAACGATGGTGTGTGGCCCGCATGTATTAACTTAGCCCGTAAAAACTACGCTTTGATTACTGAGAAAGGTAAAATCAAATTGACAGGTAATACCATTAAATCAAAAAAATTACCGGGTTATATTGAAGAGTTTATTGATAAAGGTATTAAGATGTTGTTGGACGGTGATGGTAAAGGTTTTATAGAATATTATTATGAGTATCTACAAAAGATTTATGATAAACAAATACCGTTGGCAAAAATTGCACAAAAGGCTAAGGTTAAACAAAGTATTCCTGATTATAAACTTAAGTGTAAGCAAACAACTAAAGCAGGTGCTTTAATGTCCCGTCAAGCGCACATGGAACTTGCGATAAAACATAATATGAACGTTAGTTTAGGTGATGTCATTTTGTATGTTAATAATGGAACAAAAGCGTCTCACGGAGATGTTCAAAAGGTAAACAAATTAAAGGGGGGATGGAGAGAGGATGACCTACAAAATTATTTTGATAATTATGATACCTACCCAACGGATAATATGGAATCAATTGTTAGAATCAATTGTTACATATTAAATCCTTCTGATTTAGAGAATAACCCCTATATGACGGGGGAATATAACGTTCCAAGAGCAGTAAGTACTTTTAATAAAAGAATTGAACCATTCTTGGTTGTATTCAAACAAGAAGTGAGGGATGCTTTAATTGTTGAGGACCCTATGGAAAGGGGTTTATTTACCACCGAACAGTGTGAACTCATCAATGGTATGCCATTAGATGAAGGTGGTCAAGATGACCTCTATAAAGACGTTTTAGATATTACTTCTGAAGAAATTGAATATTGGGGTAAAAGGGGGTTATCTCCCGAATACATTTACGAAAGTGCAGAAGCGGGTTGGGAAAATAATATTTAATAATCTAATTTAATTCCGTCGGAGGACATTATATACCAATTTCCTCCGGCAAATCTAAATTCGACACAAGAACTATTAGATATTAATAATTCATCCCATGATTCGTCAATACCACCTTTATCAGGTATAATTAAAACATTAGTCAATGATTTGATTTTTACGTGGTCAGTTGTTGTAGAATCCAATTTTATTTTACAATTAGGTATTTGTCTAATTATAATAACATCTTCTCCTTTTGTACTATAAAATTCCTCAGAAACAATTGCAACTGAGGATGTCTTTACTTCGAAACCATTTATGATTTTTCTTGTTGGTACTGTTCTAATTATTGCCATATTAAACGGTTGTGATTGGTTGTGGGAACGCTCTGAATTTTAATTGTTTGTTTAATGATTCGGCAATATCTGCCTCTTTTTTCATTTGGTTTTCAGGACGTAATCTTTCTAATCTTTTCATTAGTTCGTCCAAAAGAACCGCTTTTTCATCTTTAGCTTCAGTCGCTAAAGAAGTATAATCCATTTGTAATTCACTATCAGGAGTTTTTAAATTTCCTGAAAACTTACCTCTAACTCTTGCCAAGGTTTCTTTAGAATAAGCGGTAAACCAGCGTCTTACCCATTGTTTTGCAGGTACGTTAATATCATCCCAAGACAATCCATATAATGGAATATCTGAGGGTAATTTAACAATATCAGGGTTATCTTTTAAACATTGGTCACGGTCATCCTCACACGCCTCGTAGTAATAATACCAAACTCTACGTCTGTTTACTTCTAAGTTTCCAAAGTCAAATCTACCACCAGGTACATTATACAACCAAACAGCCTTTTTACCACCTGGTAACGCAGTGATTTTATATGTTAAATCACCACCAACCAATCTGTTTTTAATGTTTACGTCTTGCATACGTGCCAATACATCATAACCTGAGAACATGGTGTAACCACCTCCCCAACCTATTTGTGAGAATCCTCCAGGACCACCAAGTCCTGTACCACCTAAGAAACCAAAAGACCAAGGGTCAAATAAAATATTATTTTGTTCTGCGGGTGTAAACCACAACAATTCATTAATTTCACGACATGCGGGTATTTCATAAATCTGTTGGTTGGCAACAAGGTCAAAGTAATCTTTCTTCAATACCCAAGGACCGTCGGCCTGTAAACCAACAATTTTAGAATAGGCGTAAGTGTATTGAGTTTCCCAATCTAAAGTTCTTGTTACTAAAGCGTTGGCTAAAGATTGTGTATCCAAGTCTAAACCATATAAGGAGGTCCATTGGGATTCAATTAACCAATCAAGGATATATTGAGAGTAGTCATCAATAGCTAACTGAAGAAGAGAATCTAACTGTTCGTCTTCTAATTCTACACTTCTAAGTGGAGCACCTAACAGGTGTCTAATACGTGTATAGAGTTGGGTTCTTTCTGGTTCTGGTATAACTGCCATACCAATAAATATCTCGTATTTATGATATTGTGTAAAGTAGGGATTCTATTGGAAATATATACTTACCGTCCCCCAACGTTACGTTTTTATTATCAAACACACGAACACCAACTTTTTCACTTTCAAATATCATCCAATCAGTTCTGTATTTATGGATTTTTCCTGATGAATACACTTCGTAGGTCCCTTCTTTGGTTTTAGTCATTTTCCAAAAAGGTTTAATTTGTGCGGTGTGTTTAGTTCCATCTTTGATAAACTTAGCATCATTTCCTTTGAAATCTTCTTGTTTTCCATGTCCACCTGTGTGCTCAACATTTTCGGGACCTAACAAAACTCTCATCTTTTCGATGACACGAGCTTCTCTTCTTTCACCCGCTCCGTAAATCACATCTAAAATACCCATAATGTTTTTAAACAAATCACCTCCCATGTTGAATATATCTTTTTTGAAAAAATTAATTGCTCTTAGATAACGGTCAAACTCGGACTTTTTGACTTCATCGTTTTCTGAGGTTAAGAATGTAAATGGGTCTCTACCCATTAAAACAACTTTCTTATTAATTTCTTCAGCCAAATAACAGAACACCGCAATGTTTGTGTTCCAGTTGTTAATAAGTGACCTTTTATTTTCATCACCCTCTAACCCATAAACACCTGAACCATATTCTTTGTTTGCTGCTCTCATCAAAGAACCAAAGAATTGTTGAACGTGTTTGTCAATTTGTTTTCTATATTCTCCGTAGAGATTTTCGTTGGCGTTTAAAAAGTTTTCGTATTTTTTTGTCGTTTGTGCCGGACACATTGTCGGTTTCATCTCTTCGAAAATAAGCTGTTTTGCCGATTCTTGCAAAGGAATTTTCAATCTACTTTTCAACGAGTTTTCCACAAAATCCCAATTTACTACGTTCCAAAAGTTCTTGATATACTCATCTCTTTTGTTTCTGTATTTCAGGTAATATGCGTGTTCCCACAAATCTAAACCAAGTAAAGGATAACCCCCACCCTCAATAACATTCATTAAAGGGTTGTCTTGGTTTGATGTTGACATAATCTTTAATTTATCATCATCGGTCAAAATCAACCATACCCATCCTGAACCAAATCTTTCTTTGGCGACACCCTCAAACTTCTTTTTAAATAGAGGTAATGAACCAAAGTTCTTTATGATGTGTTTCATGATTAAACCACGAGGAGACATTTTCTTCGGGGTCAACATGTTCCAAAATAATTGGTGGTTATAAGCCCCACCTGCATTATTTCTAACTGTTTTGTTGAATCTTTTGATTCCTTTAACAATCTTTTCTAAGTCGTCAGATACATCTTTGTTCTCAAGTGCGGTGTTTAATTTATCTACATAACCTTTGTAATGTTTGTTGTAATGGACATCCATTGTCTCAGGGTCGATAAATTTCTTCAAAGAATCATAACCGTATGGTAATTTTTCTATTTTGATTTTTCTGGCTTCGTTTACGGCTTTCTCGTTTCTTCTCTTTGTTTCCTTTGCCTCTTCTTTAATTAGAATCACTTCCTCTAATTGTTGAACTCTATTCATTAAATTTTTCATTTTTGTCGTTCATTTAATATTCTTATAAATAATACGACTTTGTTAATTTACCTCAAGTTATTAATTCTTTCAAGAATTTCTGAAGCCGTTGTTCCATTATCTTCGGTGTCAATTCTGTCACCCATAATGGTTTCAAAAATATTTTTTTTCTTCTGAAGTATGTCGTAAATGATTCCCTCAATACTATTATCAAATATTGGGTAATAAACCAACACAGAATTTTTTTGTCCAATACGATATGCTCGGTCTTCCGCTTGTGAGTGGTCGGATGGTAAAAACGATAAATCATTCATGATAACAATTTCACCAGCGGTTAAGGTTAAACCAACACCCGCAGCTTTGATGTTTCCAACAAACACTTTGATTTTGTCGTTGTTTTGAAATTCATCAACCGCAAATTGTCTTTCTTTTTGAGAACAAGACCCGTCAACACGGACTGCAATTTTTCCAAACTTTTCTAAAATCAATTCCAATGAATTTGTAAAGTTGGTAAAGACAATTATTTTCTTGTCTTGTTCCAATACACTTTCAATCAACTCAATCGTTGCATTTATTTTTTCGTTGGCAATTACCTGACGAACTTTTGTGAGTTTTGAAAATTGTAATGTCAATGAATCCGCCTCACCACTCTTATCATACCAATCATAATATTCACCCATAAGTTCTTCATACTCTTTTGATTTTAATCTCAAGTAAACGGGTGTAATAATTTTTTCAGGTAAATCTAAAATATTTTGTTTTAATCTTCTCAATACTTGTCTTTGGGTTCTTTCTCTTAGTTCGTCTAAGTTGGACGCCCCACTTACATTCCAAATTCTTCTTCTACCTGCCTTGAATTGAAAACCATTACAATATCTCTTTACGTAAGCCATCCAATTGGAGGCTACCGGAGATTGAATAAGGTTCAATAAGTTGAAATAGTTGATAGGTCGTGAGGTAATTGGAGTTCCTGTCAATAACCAAAGTCGGTCAACAATCTTTACAAAGTCATTGATTAATTTTGTTCTTTGTGCTTGTGTGTTTTGTATGTAGTGAGCTTCATCAATAATAACCAAATCAAATTTAGATTTTAAAATAATAGACTCGCCTTTATGTGCAACATCGTGGAAGTTTTTAATGATGTCAAAATTTATGATTACAAAATCTGCGTCCTCCCATTTCTTTCCATCAATAATGGAAATAGTTCTGTCTGTATAGTTTGAGATTTCTCTTTGCCAATTAATCTTCAATGATGCGGGACAGATAACCAAAACTTTTTTGGTACCCGTTTCCAACGCCCCCACCACAGTAGCGGTTGTTTTACCAAGTCCCATGTCATCGGCCAAAATAAATCTTTTGTTAACAACCAATCTTTTTACGGCTTCTTCTTGGTGAGACATCAATGGACGATGTGAGTATTTTGAGAAATCAATCTCAACGTCTTTAATTGAGTTATCCTTTAACATCGCCGCTTTTGGAACCCAAAAGTCAAAAATTTCTTGACGGTCAAAAAACTTACCCCAAATATGAAATGATACATCTTTTTCCACCAATAATTTTTCAACATATACTTTGGTTGGGATTTCAATATAACCTTTATCGTCCGCAATCTTTTGAGCAAAGTATTGGTCAAGGTCAACCCATTTCTTGGCAACTTTTGGTGTATTTGGGGAATAATTTACAATGTATTCGGCTTGAGACCTTGTTGGATAAAACTTTTTATTTATCCTGAATTTTTGTTGTAATTTGAGAATATAGTTGTTGGCACCGTCGTATGTCTCTAAAATATTTAGGGCTCTACTTTCTATGGTGGTTAATACATTACTCATACGATATTATAGAATAATAATAAAAAATAAGGTATTTATCAATAATGAGTAAATAAGAGTAAAATAAAACGATTACACTCAACAATTAAATAACATGGCACAGAAATTAGTTCCAATAACAAGATTAGGTAAATTCTTCGGAGGTGAAGATTTTGACTTAGATATTTCTATGGGTAGAGAATGGTTGGATGGTGATATGAATTTCACATTGGTCTTATATAAAGTTGATAGATACAAAACCAAAACGGATGATGTATATGGTGAAGCCTTGGAAGATGGTATACAGTTCTTAGCACCCGTTCAATTCAAAGCATATGTTAAGATTGTCCAACCTGAAAACAAATTCTTGGGGACATCTAAGATTGCTCAGACCGAACCAGGT
>SXGQ01507447.1_pt1 | contig 13722 bp, 9 predicted proteins | sample 3178371 | NCBI WGS metagenome assembly SXGQ01 (sample SAMN11356859, study PRJNA531348) | freshwater metagenome | isolation source: freshwater sample F1-20 | place: China: Fuxian Lake, Yuxi | collected 2017-12-25
GGAAAAGGGAAAATGGAAAAGGGAAAATGGAAAAGGGAAAAGGGAAAAGGGAAAAGGGAAGGATCATAAGGAAACCGTAGGTTTCCTTAACTTAAGAGCTACACATCTCGCACTCTTCGTTCTTCTTCGGTTCGATCGTGAACTGTTGAGCCCGATGCTTCGCGCGTCTTCGCAAGTAATACATGCCGGTCTTCAGCCCTTTCGACCACGCGTAAAAGTGCATTGACGTCAGCGAATTGTAGTTGGGGTCTTCTTGCCACAAATTCAAGCTCTGGCTCTGGCAGATGAACGCGCCTCTGTCCGCGGCCATATCGATCACGTGTCGCATGGGAATCTCCCAAACAGTCTTGTACTTTTGTTTAATGTGTTCGGATATATTTTGGATATGTTGCACACTGCCTTGGTTTGCAATAATGTTATTTTTCACTTCAGTGTTCCAGATACCAAGCTCGATGAGTTCGCGCATCAAATACTTATTGGTCAAGACAAATTCACCTGCCATCGTCCGGCGACTGTAAATGTTGCTTGTAAATGGCTCGAAACACTCATTGAACCCAAGGATTTGAGAGGTGGATGCAGTGGGCATGGGCGCGAGCAATAACGAATTGCGAAGGCCAGATACAACAATCTTTGCTTTGAGCGCTGCCCAATCGAGGTGTTCAGAGGGTATCACGTTCCACATATCGAACTGCAAGATGCCCTTGGACGCGGGGGATCCCTCGTAGGTTTCGTACGGCCCTTGCTGTGTGGCCAGCTCGGCGGATTTTTCCAAGGCGCCGTAGTAAATGGTCTCGAAAATCCGCTTGTTAATCTCTTTGGCCTCGTCGCTATGGAATGAAATATCCAAAAGCATAAACACGTCGGCTAAACCTTGAACGCCGATTCCAATGGGTCTGTGACGCAGATTGGAGAGCCTCGTTTTGTCGGTGGGATAGTAATTGACGTCGATTACCTTGTTCAAATTGTGCGTGATGACGCTTGCAACTTCGCGCAACTTGTCGTAGTTGAATGTCTGCGAATCCTTGTCGACAAACGTGGGGAGACCGATTGACGCGAGGTTGCAAACTGCCGTCTCCTCGGGTGTAGAGACCTCCATGATTTCGCTGCATTGACCTGTGAGAATTCCATTAAATACACCCATGTGGCGCTTGGGTTCTGTAAAACAAAAGGTGTTGTCGATTCTCTTGTTGTCGACGATCTTGGCAATTGTTATAGTTTTCGATGTTTCATCCGGATATTTGTACTCAATTATAGCATCGCCTTCTTTCAAGTCTTGTGCATCAACTTTTGACACATCTGAAGACGATTTTTGAATATAAAACTTGTGATAAGGTGTGCACGTAAGCTTTGAACCATCATCGGTATGCACCTCGATCAAACTCTGGTTCTCTCCAGTTCGCTTAATTTCGACTTCGCTGAACTCCTCGCCATTCCAGACATTCACTTTTTGGTTTTCTAGCGTATCGATGCGAATATGGCCCTGGTCAGTTAACACCGTAGTCTCAGGTGCAACACATAGATTTGAGCTCTTGATTACACCAATGTTTTTCTGATTCGACTTATTATTGGCAGTGTCTTTATAACACAAGTAGGGAGTGCCCGTTTCCATCTGCGCATCGAGGACCTTGAACCATAGGTCTCGTGCCGAAACCTTGCAGCGCCCCTTGCCTTCCGTCTCATACTTTGTATACAACGTCTCGAATTCCTCGCCATAAACATCGGACAGCCCCGGGCACTCGTCAGGACACATGAGCGTCCATTGCTCGTTACTCTTCACTCGATTCATAAACAAATCGGGGATCCACAACGCATAAAAGAGATCGCGCGCCTTGAGCTCTTCGTCGCCGTGGTTCTTGCGCATTTCCAAGAACTTTTCAATATCTGCGTGCCAGGGCTCAATGTAAATCGCAAAAGACCCGTTGCGTTTTCCGCCACCATTGTGTACCAAGCCATTGTGTGTAAGAAAATTGTGATGGTTCTCGTTATCGATTTCAATGTCAATAACGCGACCCTTGTGACTCTCCATTCTATCGGTATCCTTCACAATGCTGAATAGGTAACCATTGTGTTCAAAGAATTTAAAACTTTTGCTACATGCAACAACATTTGGGAACAAGTCGCATATGACAGGCTTCTTAGGAATCGACATAATAATCATTCGCTTCTTGCGTGCCCGATTGCAGCGATTCTTCGTGTAACCCGACGTCAAGATGCCGAGTCTCAACAAGAGATAGCGCGTCGATTCTACCACATTGAACGAGGTATTTGCAAGCTTGATGTTGTTTTCGGCAAAATTCGCACTTGTTTCGAACAAACCCTGGATCAACTTGAGTGTCTTATTTTGGGGCAGATGCAACATATTGGGGAGAACCATTTTTTCACCCTTGACGTTGCTGATCATCTCTTGTGTGAATTTGAACATGTTGTTCGACGTAAACACAATACTGGTGTAAGTAGTGCGATCAAATGTTATTGGGATTATATTAATATTTTGCAAGTATGTCTCTACAAACTTCAGTGTCTTTACATTTGTAAAAGCGATGCGACAGGTTTGGGAGAGTTCTGCGTCGCTGCCCACCAAAATCCCATACATGCGGCAATCATCCTCGGTGAAATGCACAATATCTTGTTCCCACTTTGGAATAGGGAATCCGACAAAATCATTTTTTCTCACTTCTCTTGCTTCGACGAAATCGGGAACAACCAATTTTCGATCCAGTGCGGAGATAAGGCGTTTAAACTTGGTCTCAATATATGTACTGTTTTTGATTACCCACAGCGGATGCATATCGGTCACTCTCAACGGACCCAACGAATGCTTTACATCGATTGTATAAAGGTCGCCCTTGTAATTGGGGTAATCAAGGACCTTGCGAATCGGGTAAAAGTTGCCGTCGTCGGTAATCACTTCATCGCCTACAACTATATTCTTTATTTTGACAGGTCCACACTTGGAATAAACGATCGTTTCGGGGTCTAAACATTGGTCCACATATTTGGCGGTGTTATTAAAGACACGCAACATCGGAACAATGCCATTGCTGGTGCCGTTGGTTCCGCGGATGTGGCTGTTGGTTGCGCGAACATTGTGGATGTGAAGTCCGATTCCGCCCGCCCACTTGCTGATGAGCGCACAGTCCTTCAATGTGTTGTAGATTCCGTCGATGCTGTCATTTTCCATTGATAATAAAAAACAACTACTAAGCTGTGGGCGCGGTGTGCCTGCATTGAAAAGCGTCGGCGTGGCGTGAGTAAAGAATTTATTTGACATGAGGTCGTAAGTTTTAAGAGCGCTCTCTACATCTTTGCCGTGGATTCCGAGCGAAACACGCATCCACATGTGTTGAGGTCTCTCGACGACTTTGCCATTGATGCGCATCAAATATGTCTTTTCCAATGTTTTGAACCCAAAGTAGTCGAATACGTAGTCGCGTTTGAAATCGATACGCTCGCTAATCGCGGTATAATGCTCGTCGATAGTATCTAGTAACTCTCGAGTTATGAGAGGAGAGTGGTTGCCGTGTTTATCCAAGTAGTTGTAAAGTTCGCGCATCACGGTTAAAATGTTGGTTTCGGTGTTTTTGTGGTGGTTCGACACGGTGATGTGGCTTGCGAGAGTGCCGTAATCGTAGTGGATGGACGACATGGATGCGCACTGTTCGGCTGTGAGTTCGTCGATTTTAGTGGTGGAAATCTTGTCGTACAATTGATCGATGACCTTCATCGCGAGTTGTGTGTAATTGATTTTAATACCAGCCTCTTGACCGATTCGCTTGATTCTGCGCAAAATCTTGTCGAAAGATACGATTTCCGTAACGCCGTCTCTTTTTACAACAAACATTTCAGAAGACATTTTATGTAAATAATAATAATAAATTATAATTTGTTATTATTTTTAAGTTCTTTTAAGGGAACTACGTTCCCTTATGATCCCTCCTTATTTTGAAGGGGACTTCGTAAAGGTGGTAAGGATGCCACAATGTGCTTACGCACCAATGATCCCTCCTTTTATTTTGAAGGGGACTTCGTAAAGGTGGTAAGGATGCCACAATGTGCTTACGCCCTTATGATCCCTCCTTTTATTTTGAAGGGAACTTCGTAAAGGTGGTAAGGATGCCACAATGTGCTTACGCACCAATGATCCCTCCTTTCTATAAAAAAATATTGAATTAAAAAACAAAAAGTATAGTATTGCGTATTACTTTAAAAAAAAAAGATAGTATGGAACTGTCGCCTAACTTATACCGGTGAAGATTTAAAATGGGACACCCCTACGGGGTGTCATTTCAAATCGTTACCGATACCGCTCCATTAATGAATTAAAATGTCCCATTTTAATTCTTCAATGGTGTAAATAATATTTTATAAAAAAGGAGGGATCAATCAGCCCGTCGGGCACTGGAGCATCGCAGATGCGACGCGCCTTACCGCCCTTAGGGAACTACGTTCCCTTAAGAGTTTTCCAATTCTTCTCTCAATACATCGCTAATCAAGCATTTCTTTTTATCCGCAGCAGGGACGCGTTTCTTCGGCAACCGGTGTTCGAACCCCTCGACGCGCTCCTTTTCAATAATATCCCATAGCTCCTTTACCTTCGGCAGCATCAGGTCAAACCAATGGCGATTTCGCTTGACCAATACGCACGAATATGCTTCGCAGTACCAATAGATTCGCTTAAACAGTATATGGGATCCTTTCAACTCCGCCTTTTGACTGTCGATCCAAGCGTTCACATCGGTTTTCGAGAGCCTTATGTTGAATGGCATGTAGACATAGTGGGGTCGACCATCAGTGAAATCGCGATTCACAAAATATAGAATGACCCCGTTGTACAAATACTGGTGTTTGTTTTTATAAAATAGGTCGTCTTCGGTTTCGTCATACTCTTTGAACTGGGTTTCTAAAAAGTCGCATTCGTTCAAGTCGCAAACTTCCATCTGGATTTGCATTTGGACCCAGTAATCCATTTTTGGAATGCCGGTGATTTCTCTCGAGACCACATTTTTGATCTCGAGCATCCGTCCGAAGGCGTTTGAATCTTCACTCACGACAATTCCGTCTGGCGACGCACCGATAAACGCATATTTGGGGTGCTGAATACAGCCGAACTCGCCAACTTTGACCTTGTTTCGTTTTTCGTACAACATCACGGTCAAAGGTTCGTACTTGACTCCCCAATGAAGTGGCGAGTCGGTGTTTACGGAATTGGTTGTTGCAGAGTCGGGTTCTCCTCCGCTAACGCAAGTACCGCCGCTAACGCTTATACCGCTTGTACCCATAATCGGTTTGCATTTCTCACATATCAAACTATTTAGGTTCGCATCCGACCCGATCGCTTTCCAAATGTTGCTCGCAGTAATCAAATTATGGCGAAACGCATACCATTCCGGAGTCCTTTGTGCAGGCTGATTGATCCCGCGCAGCCTACCGATCCGCGTCTTTACAAACTCCTTATCTACAACATCATATGTATTGGACCGAGGATTGCTGTAAGACCTTCGCGGGATTTGATGAATGTGGTAATAATTTTTCACGAATCGGTGAACTCTCTTCCGAAATTTGCGAAAAACTTCGTCGTAAAATTCAATCGGGAACTTGATAACGCCACTGCAAATCAAATCTTCCAAAAACTCTTGCGTCGCGGTGTCGATCATGGTTTTGTAAAAATCGGGCTGACATTGCTGAATGCCGTTTTTGTGCAAATAGTCGTCTACATAATCGTGAATTTCGATTTCAAGATCAAGGATTTCTTCTTCGCTAAATTGGAACATTCTTTATATATAACGACATATTTTAATTATGATTTTTACTCAGTAATCATTGCATCGCTTCGCTTTGGTGTTAGAGACTTCAATGTCGAAACCTTCTTGTCAAGGTTGCGAATCGTAAATGAGCGAGATATTGTGTTAAAGACCAAACCGCTTATGGAATTGATCACGCCGACTTGTTTGTCGTAATCAACGTCTTTTACCTTCGACAACTTGTCTTTGGCGAGACATTCGCTGAAAAACATTTTGAGACCTTTGATGTCCTTCACCGGGAGGGCGTTTTCTCTGCCGTACTTTTCGGCATACGCGTGCAGTTTTTGGATCTTTAGGCGTTTGTCGAGTTTGTTCCACGACTCGGTGTTCATGGTCTTTTTCTCAGTCTCGAGCAATTCGTCGATCTGAACCATAGAGTTGTTTGTGGCTGTGTCAGAAAGTGTTTGTGAGTTCAAAAAACTTTTGTATTTGTACATCAGTTTGACGTCATTTTTGTTCTCGTCTACCGCTGCCGCCGCCACCGGTTGTGTGTTCGTAGGTTGTTGAAACATATTTTAATGATAGTCTTTTTATATTATTATCAAAAGATATGTTTATATCGTTTTGATAATGTATACATATACATATCATGGAAGTCAAATCTCTCACATTCGATATAACAACAAAGACACCCCAAAAAAAAGAAAAAACGGTTCGAAAAGAGACAAACAAGTGGCGATTCGACAATAAATATTTGGAGCTCGACCAACAACGGCTGTGTCTGCAAGCGATTCATGACAAATCGCCCAACGCAACATCGGAAGAGGTGTGTAGAGAGTTGAGACGTCAAATTCAGCACAAAATTTCGAGCTACAAAATGCAAGACATCCAAAAGCACAAATATGATGAGGATAAGTTTGTCGACTTTTATTTCGTGGTGTCTCTCTTGATGCAAAAAGAGTTGAAGTGTTATTATTGTAAAGAAGCCGTTTATCTCTTTTACAATTTTGTGAGAGAAAACAAGCAGTGGACGATCGAACGAATCAACAACGACTTTGGACACAACCGAGACAATGTAGAGATTGCGTGTTTGCTCTGCAATTTGCGGCGGCGAACCATGTACCACGAACGATATGTGTTTACGAAGCAGTTGAATGTCGTGAAACTAAAGGAAACCAACGGTTTCCTTTAAATCCTTCCCTTTTTTTCCTGATTCTAAACAATTTATTTTTTTGGTTCTTTAGAAAATACGAAAACACATAAAGGAAGAGGATCAAAATCAAGGATTTAAAGGAAACATTAGTTTTCATAATATACTTATGGCAACTGTAACCTCTCTTCTCTCATTTCCAGAAAACACGATTATGAAATCAAAGCTCGATTATTTTATCAACATCCGCAAAATTCCCAATATCGTGTTCCACGGCTCTGCTGGCTGCGGTAAGCGAACCATCGTCGGCGACTTTATCAACCGAATCTATCAGTTTAACAGAGAACGAATCAAGAACTATGTCATGTTTGTCAACTGTGCGCACGGCAAGGGAATCAAGTTTATCAGAGACGAACTCAAGCATTTTGCAAAAACCAACATCCAATGCGACGAAAACAACCTCTTTAAGAGTATCGTGATGTACAACGCGGACGAACTTACAATCGATGCGCAGTCTGCTCTCAGGCGCTGCATCGAGTTGTTCAGCCACACCACGCGCTTCTTCATCGTTGTAGAAAACAAACACAAATTGTTGAAACCCATTTTGTCTCGATTTTGTGAAATCTATGTCCCAGACAAATGTGAAACCGAGAACACTCTGAAATACTGCAGCATTCACTCTGTAAATATTGAGAGGACGTATGGACTCGGCGAAATGAAGCATGAACACCGAATGCGTGTGTTGGAACCAGAGTTGGATGCTATGATTGCACACGGATTGAAGCACGACTATAATTGGTTTATAAATTTGTCGAATCGTCTCTATGAAGAGGGAATTACTTGTTTAGACATAATTCAATTTTTCGAAGAGGACGTTTGCAAAAGTCATCTGGATCTGCCTTTAGAAATGTACCGGGTCCATTTTTGTTTCAATAAGATAAAATCCGAATTTCGTTGCGAAAAGATGCTGATGATGTACCTTTTTGACTACATGTTTTTACGTTTAGATCGAAGTTTGAAAAATGTATCCTTTTTATAAAACGATGGATGATTTTGTACTCTCGAATTTAAACGAGTCGCGCAACGAGTGGTGTAGTCGACTTGTCAGCATTTTGTCTCCAAGATTGATCGAAGGGATTCGGTCTATTTTCACTGAATCGTGGAAGATGAGTGTCGAAAACAAAGAGGCAGACAAATATTTGATGACCTTTCAGAACTTTTTGTGTCGAGTCCCAAAGTGGAACAACACAATCATCGATGATGAGAGACAACGAATTATTGAAAAGTCAGGCTGCAACTATTTAGAAGATTTGATCACGTGTGTTCACATCATTCAATTAAAAGTGCTCACGTGTGTTCGCGTCGGGACTCGCCAAAAGAAGATTGACATCTCGATCCCGAAGCTCAATGACTTTTTGCATAAGGCCTACATCAATGTAGCGAGTAAATTGTATAAAAATGCATACTTATTTGATAAAAACGCGTCGCCTCTTGTTCAGCAAAAACACAATCGAGAGTTTGAGGTGATTACTGAGGAATGTATTTTGAAGACGATTCGCGACAGTATCCCCACCGAGGCAATTGTCCGTGCTTACTTGGATGAGTCGGTTGAACAAGAGGAAGAAGAGATTATTACGAAAGAAGAGACGAAAGAAGAAGAGACGAAAGAAGAAGAGACGAAAGAAAAAGAAGAAGATAAAAATGTGGTTCAACCACCGCCTTCGTTTGACACAGTCCCTGCGATTTCTAATATCGATGAAAAACCGATTGTAAACCGTTTGACATTTGATGATGTCGATCATGCGATAACTGCCGACGGACAAGAGGAAAATATAAATGCGCCGAAGACGATTGAACGTTTGGAAGAGATAAGTGTTGAAAGAAACCTTCAGCGAAAACTTGAGGATGAGGATGACGACGACAGTGATGATAATAGACTGAAGATCTGCGAAGATGTATCGATCGATTTGGGGTTCACCGACTTGAATCCATTCGAAAAAAACCATGATGATGTAATCACTCTCGATGTCGAAGAACTCTAAGGGAACTCGTCGTTCCCTTATGATCCCATACTTTACTTTTTTTATAATTTCGAAAGAAAAATTATATAAAATTTTATTTTCACTGCGATACAATGTCCATATAAAAAATTAAAGTATGGGATCATAAGGGAACGACGAGTTCCCTTAAAATGAGTTAAAAAGAAAACTCTATAAACATATAAAAAACATGACGACCACTACTGACATAAAAATCGACAATGAATTTCTTGTAAATATGAAAAACAACATTGAGAGAATGACGAAAACCCATCAAATTGAGGTTTTGCGCATTTTAAAGTCTGACAAGTCGGCCAAGCTTAATGAAAACAAGAGCGGCGTGCTTGTTAATATATCGTTTTTGTCCAAAGAAATCTTGTCTGAACTCAACAACTATGTTAAGTATGTTAACGATCAAGATAACGTTATTAATAACATTGAAACTCAAAAGCAAGAGTTTAAAAATACTTTTTTCTCCGAATAAAAGATTCATAAAAAAAATATGAGTGCTCCATTTTTTATGAATCGCGTCCTCTTTCAGCAATCAAATCTAATTGAAAATGGTGGTTTAAATCAACTTAGCTCGTACATGTTAACGCCCGATAACTTTTTAACGAATGACGATTACGAAATGAAGATTGAAGAACCATTGACGAAACTGCAAACCCGATACGTCACTCGAGAGAGGGATTCCATTTTTTGGTCTATATATACAGCCGTCAACGGACCCAGCACCGCTCCGAATGCCGTGAATTTGATGATGAATGAAAAAAAAGCAATGTCGGACTATTTTAATAAAAATCCAAACACACTTAAAAACATTAATCACAAGGTTACCTTGGCAAAAATCAACGATATCAAATGCAACTTGATGACAAAACCATTTATGGAGGGTATCGATAGTTTTATCCCTTGTTCTATCTATTATAAGAGGCCAATTTTCGTTGTTTACGAGGAAATCAACGCATATTTTAAATTTGTTGACAAGACTTACGTAAGCGATGACGAAGACGCCGACGGCGAAACGATTTTGATATACGCGAACGGCAATCGTTTCTCTCTTGAAACTTGCAAGACCAAAACAACCGAATTTGTTCGAAACCAAAAGAGCGCACTACTCTATTTACATGATCTTGAACGCGTACTCTCGGGAATTTCGAGTTTCAAAGTAGAAGAGTTGAAAAGATATTATAATATTGTTTTTTCTAAAGACGAAGAACCTGTGTTGAATAAAACCCAGTATTATGAAAAAGTATTGATGAAATGTTATACAACCGTTAAGGGAACCGACCGTTAAGGGAACCGCGAGATTTCCTTTATCATAAATTAAATATAATATAATATATAATATAACAAATGAGTACTGCTGATTTTAAAAATGATTTGAAAGAAATGTTACACCAGTATTTAGGGCATTTATCGAGTGCAGAAAATAAAAGAAATTTTTTAACAGAAGAGCTTGAAGTCCGATTTACACCCCCCAGTAAACAATCATTTTTCAGCAAAACGGATTACGACAATGTTGTTGCTCGATTGATGGCGAGCGATTTTTATTGTAAAAATCCGGCAGGTATCAATATGTTGCGGATTCAAACGGAAGTCTCAAACAGTGCAAAGGCACATGGTAGAATCGTGATGTCCAATATAAGAACTGAGTTGTGTGGGTCTGATATTATAGAAGATTATTGCACGCTAAAAGACAATCTGAACAAATTGGCTGAATCGCCTGAAAATTTTAATAAAATTAAATTTACCATGAAATCGTCAGCAAAGCGGCTCACTGGCGACAAGACTGAAATTAAAAAAATTTCAAACACCGATTTTAACTTCAATGTATCGTTTAATTTAGAGACTGACTACAAATTGAATTCTAGTGCTCCTGCAAGTATTATGAAAGATTGGAATAATGCCAAAAAGACATTTCGGCTAATTAATCGTATTCGATTCGAGCACAAAACATGTCCGATCGCGTTAGACCTGAGTATTCTTCGCAATTCTTATAAGTCGAACGGCGTCATGATCCCAGTCTACCACATTCAGGATTCAGGCGTGTTCCAGAGTCAAGAGTTTTGCGAAATCGAACTCGAAGTTGTGAACGAAAAGGTGGGGCCAGGAAAAGACTTTGATCATGCCGACAAACTTCTTTCCGAACTCCAACTGGTTATCAAGAATGTTGTGTGCGGCCTCCATTCCACAAAATACCCTATCCCATATCACGTGCAAGAGTCGGTACTAGAGTCGTATTCTAAACTGGTGTTTGGCGAGAAACGGCCGATTGTAACGACGCGCGATTTTATCGGGCCAAACTCATGCACCCTCCAACTCAAAAACATCGTGGACAATGATAACACCAATGAACCCAACATCCGTGACAACTATTGCATAACCGATAAGGCCGATGGAGAACGTAAATTGATGTATATTAATAAGGAGGGTAAAATCTACTTGATCGACACAAATATGCGCGTGGAGTTCACCGGATGCGTTGTTGACCCCAACCTTTGCGGAGAAACCATTATTGATGGCGAACATATCAAGTATGACAGGAAGAAGCAATACAAAAACGTCTACATGGCGTTCGACCTCTATTTTTTGAAAAAGGAATCGACAAGGGACAAACATTTTATGAAACGCGGTCAACTGGACGCCAGCGATATTTCGAAATACAGATACTTGTTGCTCACTTTGTTGGTCGAAGAAATCACCAAGACGTTGCGGTCGTTTATCAAAGATGCGCGCCCCGACATTGAAGTAAATGCCAAAATTTTTTATTTTTCGGCAAGCAACACTGACATTTTCATAAAGTGCACTGAGCTTCTAACCAAGATGAACGATCAAATCTATTCATACGAAACCGACGGCATTATTTTCACACCCATGAACATGGGTCTAGGACACAAACTCGAGAAGTTCACGTGGCCTCAATCACTCAAATGGAAACCGCCCGAGTTCAATACGATCGATTTCTTGATCACGTTCAAGATGGACAGCAACAAAAACGAGGTGATCCAAACCGCATTTGAGGAAGGTATGCACACGGCCTCTGATGCCATCCGCAAATATCGCACACTTGTTCTCATGTGCGGATTCAACAAGAAATCGAAAATGATTTACAATCCATTCCAAGACTTGCTCGACGATAATGTGCCGACGACCGCTGATTATAGTGGTAGTCAGGAGACGTATGTTCCGAAACCATTTCTCCCGAGTTTGCCGTACGATCCAAACGCATGTTTTGCCAATATCTACATTGATTCTTCCGAAACCATGTTTACCGAAACGGGCGAGCATTTTGATAAAAATATGATTGTCGAGTTCAAATATGATGTTGACAGAGAGGAAGGATGGCGCTGGGTGCCTTTGCGTGTTCGTCACGATAAAACATACGAGTTCCGCAGCGGAAATAAAAACTTTGGAAACTCTTATCATGTCGCCAACGAAAATTGGAAATCCATTCACTTCCCCATAACACGAGAAATGTTGTGTGAGTCGAATATCCCCACGGAATGGATTTCCGACGAGATTTACTACAATAGCAGCGGCTCGGAAAAGACGTCGCACACGCGTGGTCTCCGCAATTTCCACAATTTATATGTGAAGAAGCGTTTGATCACTGGCGTGGCCAAAGAACACGACACGCTCATTGATTACGCGGTAGGAAAGGGTGGTGATATTCCGAAATGGAAACAGTCGCGCATCAAGTTCGTATTTGGTATCGATTACTCATTGGACAATATTGTCAATCAGTACGACGGTGTCTGTGTGCGTTATTTGAACGAGCGAAAACAAACCCCCGTGCTATTTGATGCGCTCTTTGTTTCGGGAAACAGCGCCCTCAATATCCGGAATGGAACTGCGTTTTCAAGTGCAAAAGAAAAGTCCGTTGTCAATGCGGTTTTCGGAAACGCCAAACTGAACTCGGAACTTGGAAAAGCCGTCACCAAGAGTCATGGCGTAGGTAAATCAGGTTTCAATGTGAGTTCGTGCCAGTTCGCGCTCCACTATTTTTTCGAAAACAACACCGTGTTACACAACTTCTTGCGAAATGTCGCGGAGTGTACCTGCGTGGACGGATTTTTTGTTGGTACTTGTTTCGACGGGGTCTCTGTCTTTGAAAAAATGAAATACGTTGAGAATTTTTCGATTTATGTTGAGGACGCGATGATATTCAATGTGCAGAAAAAATATAGTCAGACCGGCTTTGTGAGCGATGAAACAAGCGTTGGCTATCCGATCAGCGTGTATCAAGAGTCGATCAACAAATATGTCACGGAATATTTGGTGAATTTCAACTATTTTGTTCGACTTATGGAGAATTACGGATTCAAATTGTTGAGCAATGAAGAGGCGAAACACTACGGGTTCCCATCTGGCAGTGGACTGTTTTCCGAGCTATTTCACCAAATGAAACAAGAAGGGAATCCAAGCGATATGACCGATAAAGAAAAGACGATTTCGTTTTTGAACCGCTACTTTATTTTCCGAAAAACCCACGACGTGAATGCTGAAAAGGTTGCCAAGTCTATGAAGGTCGATGTCGACAAGAAAGCCATCAATAAAGAGAGAAGAGACGAACCTGAAACCGAAGAGAAAGAAAACGCTGGTACACAATATATCAGACGTTTGAAACACAAAGTAGTTCTCAAATAAAAAATTATGGGGAGCGTCATTCCTTTCCTTTTGTTCAAACATTTTAATTTAAAAAAAATATTGATTAAATTAAAATCAATTTTTCAAAAATAACAAAGCAATCAATTTTTCAAAAATAACAAAGCAATCAATTTTTCAAAAA
>SXGQ01386025.1_pt1 | contig 13721 bp, 16 predicted proteins | sample 3178371 | NCBI WGS metagenome assembly SXGQ01 (sample SAMN11356859, study PRJNA531348) | freshwater metagenome | isolation source: freshwater sample F1-20 | place: China: Fuxian Lake, Yuxi | collected 2017-12-25
CCAGCGCGCGTCGATGTTCATCGTCCCCGCCGACACGCCCGGCGTGAACATCCTGCGCGACGTCGCGACGATGGAGCACCCGCAGGAGGAGTTCGGCAAGCTCGGCGGGCACGCGGAGATCCTGTACGAGGACGTGCGGGTTCCCGCCGACGCGCTGCTCGGGGCCGAGGGCGCCGGCTTCCTGATCGCGCAGCACCGGCTCGGGCCGGGACGCATCCACCACTGCATGCGCTGGCTCGGGGTGTCCAGCCGCGCGTTCGACATGCTCTGCGAGCGTGCCACGTACCGCTACGCGTTCGGCAGCGTGCTGGCCGAGAAGCAGACCGTCCAGAACTGGATCGCCGACAGCGCCGCGCAGATGCAGGCCGCACGGCTCATGACGCTGCACGCCGCGTGGCGGATGGACACCGAGGGCGCCGCGGCAGCGCGCACGGACATCTCGATGATCAAGTTCTTCGGCGCGCAGGTGCTGCACGACGTCATCGACCGCGCGGTGCAGCTGCATGGCTCGCTCGGCTACTCGACCGACCTGCCGCTCGAGGCGATGTACCGCTTCGCGCGCGCCGCGCGGATCTACGACGGGCCCGACGAGGTGCACCGTCAGTCGGTCGCCCGGCAGGTGCTGCGGGGCTACGCGCCGCCGGCCGACGAGGTGCCGACCGAGCACGTGCCCACCCGCCGGGCCGCCGCGCGGGAGAAGTTCGCCGAGATCCTCGAGACCGTCACCGCGAACGACTGATGGACGCCGAGAGCGTCAGCGCCGTCGCCGCGACGACGGCCGGCATCGTGATGGGCGTCGCCCCGCTGCTCCAGGCCGAGCGGGTGCACCGCCGCCGCCATTCCGACGACGTGAGCGCTGCGTGGCTCGTGGTGCTCATCCTCGGTGGCGGCGCGTGGCTGGCCCGCGGGCTGGTCATCGATGATGCCCCGATCATCATCGGGAACGTCGTGGTGGTGGCATCGTCGATCGTCACGCTCGCGGTGGTGCTGCGGTACCGGGGCCATGACGCCCCGGTACCCGTGCAGGACTGACTACACCGGCGTGCGGTAGACGAACGACACGCCCTTCTTCGCGCCCGCGTGGTCGCACTCGACCAGGGTCTGGTCGAAGCTGTGCGGTCGCGCGACGCAGGTGAAGCCCTCGACCTTCGCGGGCGGGGCGCCCGCTGCTGCGGCCTGCTGCCAGGTCGCGGCGACGCGCTGCGCGGTCGGGCAGGGCACCTTCACCGCCACGATCGACGCCACGCCGCCGGGCGTGAGTGACAGGTCGCCGCACGCGGTCCGCTCGTAGCGGTCCAGTGCGCCCACGGTCGTCGGGAGGGGCTGCCAGTCGGGCGACTCCTCGATGATCGGCGTGGTCAGGAGCGCGCGCTGATCGGTGCCGTCGGCGCGCATGACCCAGATGTCACCGGGCGACGTGCGGGTGTCGGCGCGGGTGAACGCCATGAAACGCCCGTCGGGAGACCAGGCCGGCCCCTCATCGTGGACGTCGTTGTCGGTCAGCCGGGTCACCGAGCGTGAAGCGAGGTCCATGACGTAGATCTCGTGGTCGGTCCCGTCGCGCGTCGACTCGAACGCGAGGCGGGTGCCGTCCGGCGACCAGGCCGGCGCCGAGTCCACGGCGTCGTCATCGGTCAGCTGCACGACGTTCGTGCCGTCGGCGTCCGCGACGAAGATCTCCTCGTCACCGGTCAGGTCGAGCCCGTCGTCGTCTCCGCGGAACGCGATCCTCGTCCCGTCCGGGGAGAAGGTGGGGTAGCGCTCGTCTCCGGGGCGTGCGAGCACGAGTGAGATCTCCTTGTACGTCGGAGACGCGGGGTCCACGTCGACGCGCAGGATGTCGCCCTGGCGGACCGTTGGGTGCAGCCGGCTGGAGCGGATGAGCAGGGCGCGGCCGTCGGGGCTCCATGCGGGCTGGGTGTTGAACGGGTTCGTGCCGCCCGGGTCGTTCGTGATCTGGGTGGTGGCGCCACTGCCGTCGAGGGCCTCCAGGATCCAGGTCTCCTCGAGTCGCTTGTAGGCGAGCCGCAGGCCATCGGGCGCCCAGCTCGACTGCTCCTCGTTGTTGGGGTGGCTGGTCAGGCGGCTGGTCGTGCCGTCCAGCGCCATGGCGAACAGGTTGCGGTTGGCGCCGACGCCGCCGGCGGCTTCGACGCGTTGCGTGTACGAGATGCGGCCGTTGGCACCGGGCCACGCGGCGTGGGATGCCGCCGGTAGGCCCGCGAGCAGGGCGGCGGCGATGGTCAGAGACGTACAGCGGCGCTTCATCGTGCTGCTCCTTTCGGGACCAGGTCATGCTCGGCGGGTCCCGGCGGCGGCGCATCCGCAGAGTCGTGCTGACTGGTGTGGCGAAGTACGGGCAAGTTTCCGGAGTCGTTCGACAGCGGTGGTTGCACGTGCAACAATGCGCCGGGTGTCGGCCACTCCCGACGTCCACACGCCCCCTGCCACGACACTCCCCGAGGGCTTCGAGCTGCGCAAGCTCGCACGGCGCGCCATCCAGGTCGCCCTGCTCATCGGGGTCCTTGTGCTCATCGTCCTGCTCGCACCCGGGCTCGGCGAGGTTCGCGGGTACCTGCGCGCCGCCGACCCGTGGTGGGTCGCGGTGGCCATCGCGTTCGAGCTGCTGTCGTGCATCTCGTACGTCCTGATGTTCCGCCCGGTGTTCTGCAAGCGGATGTCGTGGGCCATGAGTTCGAAGATCGGCTGGTCCGAGCTCGGCGTCGGCGCGATCGTGCCCGCCAGCGGCGCGGCCGGTCTGGCGCTCGGGGCATGGGCGCTGACCCAGGCGGGGATGTCGCTGCAGTACGTCGCCCGCCGCTCGGTCGCGTTCTTCACGATCAAGAGCTCGGTGAACTTCGTGGCGGTCGCGGTGCTCGGCACCCTCATGGCGATCGGGCTCATCGGGCCGCCGATGACGCTGTGGCTCACCGCACTGCCGGCTGCGATGTCCGTCGCGACGATCGCCCTGGTCCTCGCGCTGCCCAAGCTGGGCGACGGCGGCCCGGTCCCCGAGGACGCGTCCCGGCTGCGCCGCTGGTCGGGCCACGTGCGCGGCAGCGTCATCCACGGCGTCCGTGAGGCGTCGGAGATCGTCCGGCAGCGCAACGCGCTCGTGATCGTCGGCGCGCTCGGCTACTGGGCGTGGGACAACGCGGTGTTGTGGGCGACGTTCCAGGCCTTCGGCGCCGACGTCGACATCACGATCATCCTCATGGGCTACCTGATCGGGCAGCTCGGTGGGCTGCTGCCGATCCCCGGCGGCGTGGGCGGCATCGACGGCGGGTTGATCGGCACGCTCATCGTGTTCGGCGCCCCGGCCGCGGTGACCGTCGCGGCGGTGCTGGTCTACCGGGTCATCCTGTTCTGGCTGCCGTTGGTCGGCGGTGCGATCGGGTTCGTCGGCCTGACACGGGCGCTCAAGCGGGGCGACGTGGTGTGCGCCCCGCCTGACATGGACGACCTGCCGGTCGTCTACCTCCCGATGCGGCCCTGACCCTCAGTCGTAGGCCTTGTAGCGGCCGTGCAGCATGAGGTCGTTGCCGTCGGGGTCGGTGAAGAGCGCCATGTGGCAGACGCCGGTGTCGATGATGTCGCCGAAGAACACGACGCCCTTGGACTCGAGTTCGGCGCGGGCGGCGGCGACGTCCTCGACGTGCAGCGCGAGGTGGGCGTTCTTCTGGGGGGCGAACGGCATGCCCTGCTTCTCGGGCTCCCAGATGCCGAGGCAGGTCTCGCCGACCCAGAACTCGTAGTCGCTGTGCTCGTCGGCCTTCAGGCCGAGGGTCTCTCCGTAGAACGCGCGGGAGCGCTCGGAGTCCTGTGAGGGGATGCCGACGAAGTCGAGCTTGGTGATGGTGGGCATGACGCAAACCTCCCAGACGTTGCGGCCAGGAGATGGCCGCAACGTCGCACCCGTGTGAGCACCGCTGCGATCGGGTAGCGCTGAGGGAAGCGACCACGAAGGAGCCAGCCACATGCTGACCGTCGCACCATCGGCCGCAGAGGCCATCACCACGCTCGTGACCTCGAACGGCCTGCCGCAGGATGCGGGCATTCGCCTCTCACCCGCCGGGTCGGAGAACGCGAACGACGGAGGCCTGCAGATCGAGATCACGCACGGCCCGGGTCCGGCCGACCAGGTCATCGAACAGGACGGCGCCCACGTGTTCCTCGACCCCGAGGTCGCCGACGCGCTGGACGACCGCACGCTCGAGGCCAGCGCGCAGGACAACCGGGTCGCGTTCGCGATCGGCTAGGGCGCCGGGGCGCGGAACAGCTCCTGCGCGATCTTGCGCAGCTGGATCTCGTCCGAGCCCTCGGTGATCCGGTAGCGGCGGTGGTGGCGGTACAGGTGCTCGAACGGCATGTGCCGCGTGTACCCCATCCCGCCGCACGTCTGCATCGCGCGGTCGGCTGCGTCGCACGCCAGGCGGTTCGCGCGGTAGTTGCACATCGCCACCTGGTGCGTCACGGCCAGGTGGTCGTTCGCGTCGAGCGCCGCAGCGGTCGACCGCACCAGCCCGCGCACCAGTTCGCACTCGGTCCACAGCTCGGCGAGGGGGAACTGGATGCCCTGGTTCTTCCACAACGGCCGGCCCCACGTCACCCGCTCGCGGGCGTACGCAACGGCTTCGTCGATGCAGTACGCCGCCGCGCCCACCGAGGACGCCGCCTGCCGGATCCGGTTCTCGTGCACGAAGCGCTGCGCGAGGGCCAGGCCCAGGCCCTCTTCTCCCACGATGGCGCTGTCGGGCACGCGCACGTCGGTGAGGATCACCTCGGCGTGGTCGGAGGGCATGTTCAGCGTCCACCAGTGGAAGGGGACGTCGACCCCGGGCGTGTCGGTGGGCACGAGGAACGCCGTGATCCCGCGCGGGTGCCCGTGCTCGCCTGACGTGCGCGCGAAGACGACGTCGTGCGTGGCGACGTGCATCCCCGTGTTGAAGCGCTTGGCGCCGTTGATGACCCAGTCGCCGCCGTCGCGCCGCGCGGTGGTCTCCAGGAACGTCGCGTCGCTGCCGTGGTTGGGCTCGGTGAGGCCGAACGCGATGATCGCCTGGCCGCGGATCGAGGGCTCGATCATGGCCTTCTGCTCGTCGGTGCCGAACTCGTCGAGCAGCAGGACGAACGGGAAGTTCCCGATGATCGACGCCTCGGACTGCGGGTCGTTGTGCAGGCCGATCGGCATGCGGTTGAGGTGCTCGCGCACGATCGCCATGTCGAGGTTGCTTGCACCACGGCCGCCGAGCTCCTCGGGCAGGGCGTAGCGCAGCAGCCCGGCCTCGTCGGAGCGGCGCATCGCCTCGCGCAACAGGGCCTCCCACTCCTCGGACGGCACGCCGTCCCGGGCGAGGTCGGTGCGCGCCATCTCGCGGCGGTGATCGAAGAAGCGGGTGTTGTCGCCCTCTGTCTCCAGCGGCCGGATCTCGCGTTCGATGAACGCGTCGATCTCGGCCAGGTCGTCCTCGATCATGCGGGCTCCTCGGCGGGGTGGGCGATGGGCGTCAGGTGGCGCGGATTCGCGGCGGCGAGCTTGCAGCGCACGAGGGCGCGCATCGCTGCGAGCGCGGCCGGTTCGTCCGCGTCGTAGTCGCCGGCGCGTGCGCGGGCGGCCACGCCCGTCTCGTCGTCGGCTCCCAGCGCCGCGAGCGCCTCGGTGCGGATGCGCGCGTCGGCGAGCGCGTGCTCGATCTCGCGCGCGACGATGCCGAGGGCGCGCAGCGCGACCCGGGCCTGGAACGCGGCACGGCCCTCGAGCTGCGGCAGGACGTCGTCGCCGAGGGCGCTGCGCGCAGCGTGGAGCAGCTCGACGGCGGTCGGCCGGTCGTGGGGGGACGGCGCGGGGTCTGCGTCGGGTCCTGGTGCGGCGTCCGGGGCGCCGAGCAGGTCCAGGAGGTCCCATTCGACCTCGGCGGTGCGCCGGCCGATGACGGCGTGCTCGAGCGAGTCGCGTTGTCCGAACGCCTGCTGCACGGTGATGATCCCCCAGCGCAGCGTCGCCAGCAGCTCCCACCACGCGAGCGTCTCCGCGGAGATGTCGCGACCGCTCGCGCGGGCGTACGCGTCGAGCAGCGCCGCGCGTGAGCCCAGCCCGGCGGCGGGCCGGTCCGGGCGGTCGAAGCGCCACGCGCGCACGCACAGCCAGCCGAGGTCGGACACCGGGTCGCCGAGGTGCGCGAGCTCCCAGTCGAGGACTCCGGTGAGCGCACCGTCCTCGACGAGCAGGTTGCCCAACCGGAAGTCGCCGTGCACGACGGTGGTCTCCCCGGCAGGCGGGCGGGTGGCCTCCAACCGCCGGAACGCGAGATCGAAGACAGGGTGCGGCTGGCCGAGCGCGTCGTGCAGATGGCGCAGCAGGACGAGCTGATCGGCGGGCTGCAGGCCGGAGTCGTCGAGGTCGATGCTGTGGATCGCGGCCAGCGCGCTCGCGAGGTCGTCCAGCAGCGCCTGCGGATCGGGCATGGCGAGGATCGCGCGCGGGTCCTCCGTGCCGGGCAGGAGCGACGTGACCATGTAGGTGCCGAGCACGGGGTCGTCGGCGCCGTCGGCGAGCACCTTCGGGACCGGCACGCCGGCCGCCGCGGCGGCGCGCAGGAGCTCGGCTTCATCGGTCTCGCCGGTGACCGCGGTGGCGCCGCGCTGCAGTTGCACGATGAAGCCGTCCCCGGTGTCCGCCGTCGCGCGCCACGTCTCGCGCGACGCGCCGCTGGACAGGCGCCGCGGCGTGCCGCTGATCCGGACCTCCGGGTAGACCTCTTCCAGGCGCCGGACGAGTTGGTCTGCGTCGAGCTGCGACACCCGCGGGACGCTAGCCGAGCTCCCGTACCGACAGGTGTGGTTCCCCCACACCGGGTGGGGCCGACTGCCTGCAGGTGCGCCGGTGGCGTGCGAGGATCCGGTCATGGCGGACTGGACGAAGGTCACACGCACCGACGCGGTCGACGGCATGGCCGCGTACCCCGGCTACGGCGAGGCGCGCTCCTACACCGACGCGCTCGGCGCCGAGCAGGTAGCGATCACGTTGCGGACCATGCCGGCGGGCACGGGCGGGCGTGGCAGCTACGGCCACCGCCACCAGCGCCAGGAGGAGCTGTACCTCGTCGTCGCGGGCACCCTCACGGCAAAGGTCGGGGACGACATCGTCGAGCTCGGCCCGGGCGACGCGCTGCGCGTCGCCGCGCACGCGTTCCGCTCCATCCACAACGACGGCGACACCGACGCGCAGGTCGTGATCTGCTCCGTGCGGGACGACGGCGAGGGCGATCCGGAGCTCCAGCCGGACTTCTGGCCCTCGTAGTTCTGGCCGGCCGACTCCGCGCGGCGTTGCACGTGGCGCCCGAGATGAGCGGTGGATGCGTCCGCCTCCCGGGCGCGCCCATTCCGGTCCAGGATGTGGAGCTCAGGCGCCGTACGGGTCCTTCGCCGTCCGGTCCTGCGAGAGCGACGGCCGCGTCCGCGTGGTCAGCAGTTCGATCGCGTCCGCGAGGTGGATCGGCGCGATGTTGTAGTCGCCGCGGTCGACCCGGAGCTTGTGCGCTTCGAGCAGCACGTCGCTGTGCGTGCACCCGGCAGGCGGCTCGAAGCGGTAGGACGCGAGCTCGATGAGCAGGCCCAGCGGGTCCTTGAAGTAGATGGAGTCCATGAACCCGCGGTCCTTCACCCCGCTGTGCTGGATGCCGCGCTCGTCGAGCCGCTCGACGGCCTGGCGGAACGACGCATTCGACAGCGAGAACGCGATGTGGTGCACGCATCCCGGGTCGGTCGGCGTGCGCTCGCCGTCGCCCGTCCGGGACTCGTCGGTGAAGATCGTGATGAGCCGCCCGTCGCCCGGATCGAAGTAGAGGTGGCTCTCGTCGGGGTTGTCGAGGTTCGGCTGCTCGAAGACGAAGGGCATCCCGAGGACGCCCTCCCAGAAGTCGATGGAGGTCTGGCGGCCGGCGCCCGTCAGCGTGATGTGGTGCACCGCCTGGCTCTGGAGCTTGCGCATGACGGAAGTCTCGCGCACCGGGCACACGTGCTCGGCACTTCGACATCTGGTCCACATCGTCGTGCGCGCGGTTGTACATCAGGTCGAAACGGCTGCCGCTGGCGTTGTCCACCCGGATAACGACGTACGACGCCCGCCGCGAGAGCCTGCCCTGTCCCCAAGTTTCGCCCGAGGTCAGGAGCGCACGGCATGAAGCTCGTCATCGGGATCGTCCGGCCTGAGAAGGTCAACGACGTCCTGCATTCGCTGTACCGCGCCAAGGTGCGCGGCCTGTCCATGACGCGCGTCCAGGGCCACGGCGGTGAGCTCGACCGCGTGGAGACCTATCGCGGCACGACCGTCCGCATGGGCCTCGCCGAGAAGGTGCGGTTCGAGATCGCGGTGTCCGACGAGTTCGTCGACCCGACGATCGACGCGCTCTGCGAGGGCGGCCGGACCGGCGCGGTCGGTGACGGGAAGATCTTCGTCGTGCCGCTGGAGCGGGTCGTCCGCATCCGCACGGGTGAGAGCGACGACAGCGCCGTCACGCCGGTGGGTGCGTCATGAGCCCCGAGATCAACGCGGGCGATACCGCCTGGATGCTCGTCGCCACGGCGCTGGTGCTGGTCATGACGCCGGCGCTCGGTCTGTTCTACGCCGGGCTGGTCCGCTCGAAGAACACCCTGAACACCTTCATGATGTGCGTCGCCGCGCTCGCGGTCTCGACGATCACGTGGGCCGCGATCGGCTACTCGCTGGCGTTCGGCGGCGACACCAACGGGATCATCGGCGGCTTCGACCACGTCTTCCTGCAGGGCGTCGACTTCCTCCCGCGCGAGGGGCTCACGATCCCACACCTGCTGTTCTTCGCCTTCCAGGCGACGTTCTGCATCCTCACCACGGCGCTCGTCTCCGGGGCGGTCGTCGAGCGGATGCGCTTCGGCCCGTTCCTGCTGTTCAGCGCGCTGTGGTCGGTGCTGGTCTACGCGGTGCTCGCGCACTGGGCGTTCGGCGGCGGCTGGCTCATGGAGCAGGGGACGCTGGACTTCGCGGGCGGCGTGCCGGTCGAGATGGCGTCGGGCTTCAGCGCGCTCGCCGCGGCACTGGTCGTCGGCGCGCGTCGCGACTACGGCCGGCAGGCGTTCCTGCCGCACAACGCCGTCTACGTCCTCCTGGGCGCGGGCCTGCTGTGGTTCGGCGGGTTCGGCTTCAACGGCGGCAGCGGGTTCTCCGTCGGCAACGCGAGCATCCTCGGCTTCGTCAACACGCTGCTGACCCCGGCGTGCGCACTGGCGACGTGGTTCGTCCTCGACGCGATCCGCTCGCGGCACGTCACGGCGGTCGGCGCGGCGACGGCGATCATCGTCGGCTGCGTGGCGATCACCCCGGCCGCCGGGTTCATCAGCCCGGGCTGGGCGATGGCGCTCGGTGTCGTCGCGACGCTGCCGTGCTACGCGGTGATCACATGGCGGCCGCGCACCCGCGTCGACGAGACGCTCGACGTCCTCGGCGCCCACGGCCTGGCGGGCCTCATCGGCATCGTCTTCATCGGCCTGGTGGCGAACGCGTCCTGGAACGGCGTGGCCGACGGCGCGCTGTACGGCGACTGGGGCCAGCTCGGCTCCCAGCTCGTCGCCGCGGGCGCGGCACCGGCCTACGCGTTCGTCATGACCTTCCTGCTCCTGAAGGGCATCGGGCTGATCATGCCGCTGCGTGCGACCCCCGAGCAGGAGGCCATGGGGCTCGACATCGTCGCCCACGGCGAGGAGGCGTATGCCACGGGTGAGGGCGCGATCCTCGTCGTGCACGACGGGCCGGTCGAGTTCGAAGAGGAGCCCGAGCAGGAGAAGGCGCTGGTGTAGACCAGCTGCGGCCGACTACGGAGCACGAGGGGGACGACGCCCCGATGTACACGTCTGTACATCGGGGCTAGGCTCGCGCCAACGAGGGGGAGCGCGTCATGTCGTCACAGCACGTAGGGCGGTCGAGGGTCGGCCGCGGCGTCCGGTTCGCCACCGGCGCCGCGGGGCTCGCCGCGCGGCAGACCGCCGCGCGCGCGATGACCGCCGGGCATGACGACGACGCCAGCCGGCGCGCCGCGACCAAGCAGCAGCTCAAGGCGGCCCAGGGCTTGGTCAAGGTGTTCTCCGGGATGCGTGGCGCGGCCATGAAGGTCGGCCAGACGCTCTCGGCGGTCGACATCGGCATGGTCCCGGAGGAGGTCCGGCCCGCCTTCCAGGAGATCCTCGGGCAGCTGCAGCAGGACGCCGAGCCGGTGTCGTTCCGCGCGATCTCCGACGTCATCGAGCAGGACCTCGGCCAGCGGCTCGCCACCTCGTTCGCCGAGATCGATCCCGCCCCGCTGGCGGCCGCGTCGATCGGGCAGGTTCACCGCGCGACGCTGCACGACGGGCGGGATGTCGTCGTGAAGGTGCAGTACCCGGGGATCGCGGAGGCGATCCACGCGGACATGCAGAACCTGCGTCTCGGACTGAAGCTGCTCGCCGTGATCTCCCCGGGGATCGACACTCGCGCCATCGCCGACGAGATCCGCGAGCGCATCGGCGACGAACTGGACTACGAGCTCGAGGCCGCCAGCCACCGCGAGATGGCGCGCATCTACCGCGACCACCCGTTCGCCGTCGTGCCCGAGGTCGTCACGGCGCTGGCGGGCGAGCGCGTCCTCGTCACCGAGTTCGTCGAGGGGCGGCGGTTCGCGGAGCTGGACCCCGACACCCCGCGGGCCCGACCGCGACCGCTGGGGCGAGATCCTCGTGCGGTTCTATCTCAACGGTCCGCTGCGCCACCGCCTACTCAACGGTGACCCGCACCCGGGCAACAGCCTCTTCCTGCCCGACGGGCGGATCGGATTCATCGACTTCGGCTTCAGCAAGCACCTCGGCGACGTCGACGTCCGTCAGATCATCGCGTCGACCAGGGCGACGTACCAGGGCGACGCGCAGGCGCTGCTGGCCGTCGCGAGCGAGCTGCACGCGCTGGCCCCCGACCCCGCGCTCGCCGAACCGTTCCTCGCGAGCTACGCGGAGATCTTCGGGTGGGCGCTCGTCGATGAGCCGCTCATGGCGGACGCCTCCCGGACCGCGGACATGATGCGGTCGTACACCGACCTGCGCAGCAGCGACGGCTTCGCGCGTCTCGAGCTGCCCGCCGAGCACTTCGTGATGTTCCGCGCGGTCTTCCTGCTGCTTGGCCTGGTCGGGCAGCTGCAGTCGACCAACCGCTGGCTCGACATCACCCGCGAGTGGCTGCTCGGAGATGGCCCGGCGACCGAGCTGGGCCGCGAGGAGGACGCGTTCTTCGCAGGGCGATACGCGTACCCCGCGGTGTGACAGGCTGGCGCACGTGGGCGACGTCACGATCCTCGGGCCGCATCCACTGCTCTCCATCAACGTCGAACGGCACCCCGACGGCGCCGACGAGATCCACCTGCACCCGGCCGGGCAGGGCGTGTGGGTCGCGCGCATGGCCGTGGCGCTGGGCGCGCATCCGGTGATGTGCGGGTACCTGGGCGGCGAGACCGGCGCGATCCTCGGCCCGCTCATCGACGCGCTGCCGTGCGCGCGCCGCATGGTCACCACGGCGACGGAGAGCGGGTCCTACGTCTATGACCGCCGCACCGGTGCGCGCGACCCGATCGCGCACGCCCTGAGCCCGCCGCCGGACCGCCACGAGATCGACGACCTCGTGGCGGCAACGGTCGCGTCGGCGCTGCAGACGCGGCTGCTCGTGCTGTGCAATCCGTACCCAGGTGACGCGCTGGGCCCGGAGGTCTATGAGCGGATCGCCGCCGACGCGCATGCCCACGGCGTCCGGGTGCTCGCCGACCTCTCGAGCCCGCGCCTGGACGGTGCGCTGCGCGGAGGGGTGGACCTCGTGAAGATCAACGACTGGGAACTCGCCGAGTTCGTGGCCGGCTCGGTCGGTGAGGACGGCGAGCTCGTCGCGGCGGTCGGCCGGATCCGGGAGCACGGGGTCGGCACGGTCGTCATCACGCGCGGAGAGCACCCGGCCGCGGTCTTCTCAGGTGACGAGCGCTGGGAGCTCGCCGCGCCGTCATTCGACCACGGCTTCCGCGAGGGCTGCGGCGACTCGATGATGGGTGCGACCGCCGCGGTCATGGCCGCGGGTGGCGACTGGCGTGAGGCGCTGACCGTGGGTGCCGCCGCGGGCGCCACGAACTTCCTGCGCCGCGGCCTGGGGACCGGTGACGCCGGCACGATCCGCGAGCTGGCGTCCTCGGTGAAGCTCGTCAGAACGGCGGGGTGACGTCCTCGCCCGCGAGGATGGCGCGCGGCCCCTCGTGGGCGATCCACTCCATGTGCGGCGCGAGCTTGGGGATCCGGGCCAGCGCTGCGAGGCCCTCCGACACGGTCGCGGTCCGCCCGAAGCGCGCGGAGTGCGCGTCGCTGCTGACGACATGCACGAGCCCCCGTGCGGCCCACTCGAGCATGGTTTGCCCGGCATCGCCGCCGGGGAGGTAGGCGGCGGTCACCTGGACAAGTGCGCCGCGCGCGACGAGGGCCGCGAGCCGGTCCGCGGCGTCGGCGCCCGCGTGGCGCTCGGGGTGCGCGATGACGCAGCGCACGTCCCGGGCGTGGAGGGCGTCCACGGTCGCCTCGAGCGCGTCGTCCATCGGGCCCGGCCCGGGTTCGAGCAGGATCCAGCGTCCGCCGCCGCCGAGCGTGACGGCGTGTAGTTCGTCGTCGGTCAGCCGGTCGCAGTCCGGCGCGGCGACCTCGCCCCCGGTGACGACCTTCACCGCCAGTCCCTCAGCGAGGATCGCGGCGTTCAGCGCGGCGACGCGTTCCGGCAGCTCGTCGAGGACGACATCGTGGTCGGAGCGGATGTGCGGGGTCGCCGCGATCATGCCGACCGCGTCGGCATCGGCCTGCCGCGCCATCGCGAGACTGTCCTCGAGGTCTCCCGCACCGTCGTCGATGCCGGGGAGGATGTGGCAGTGCAGGTCGTAGCGCACGAGGGCGGGCTACATCGTCCGGTGCGGGGTCGTCCCGGGCCGCGCGCAGGTGGAGACGCCGAAGGGGACGTACAGCGGGCAGGAACCGATCGCGGCGGTCAGCAGCATGACGCCCGCGAGGGCGACGAGCACGACTCCGACGACCGTGGAGTTCACGACGACCAGCGCCAGGATGAGCAGCAGCGGTGCGACGACGACGCGAACGATGCGGTCCGCGGTTCCCATGTTCTGGGGCATGACGGGCTCCTCTCGATGTCCTGCACGCATCGTTCCCGCGCCGCTGGCCGGGTGCATCCGTGCGCCCCCGTGATCAGAGCACGGGAGAGTACGGCTGCTCAGCCGACGGGCGACTCCACGCCCCAGGCGGCGAGCGCATCCTCGGCGCTGGGTGCGTCGCGGAGCTCGCTCGGGGTGCGATCGAACCGCGGTGCGGGCGCGGGCTGCACGACCCCGCCGCGTTCGATGAACGTCCCGCGCGCGACGTTGTGTGGGTGCTCGTGCGCGTCGCCGAACCCGTAGACCGCGGTGGCGCAGGCCTCGGCCGGCTCGAGGATCGCGGCCCACTCGTCGCGGGTCTTCGTGGCGATGACCGACGCGAGGCGTTCCTTGAACTCAGGCCAGCGGGCCATGTCGAACTGCGGCATCTCCTCGGCGGGGATCTCCAGCAGGCGCAGCAGCTCCGCGTAGAACTGCGGCTCGATCGCGCCGATGGCGACGTGGCCGCCGTCCTTGGCCTCGTAGACCTCGTAGAAGTGC
>SXGQ01661240.1_pt1 | contig 13721 bp, 36 predicted proteins | sample 3178371 | NCBI WGS metagenome assembly SXGQ01 (sample SAMN11356859, study PRJNA531348) | freshwater metagenome | isolation source: freshwater sample F1-20 | place: China: Fuxian Lake, Yuxi | collected 2017-12-25
CAACAGGTAGAGTACCCGGCTTTTAACCGGAGAGTTCTCGGTTCGATTCCGAGCGGACCCACTGGAGGAAACAATGCGAGACTGCGTTAGTTGTGGTGCACCATTCGACCCCCATTCACTCGCCAAGCGCCTCGCCGGCGGACGGATCAATACTTGCCCCGATTGCAGCGATGAACCCGCTGTCAAGTATCTTGGTCTGTCCGCCGGCGACGGCAAGCAGGGAAGCCTCACGGTCCTCAAGTTCGATTCCCATGAGGATCGCGAAGAGTACCGCCAAGCCTGGTGGGTCAACTCCGGTATGATGGTAGGTAAGTCCTGCCAGATGGGGTACCAAAAGAGAACCCCAAACGTTAAGTTTCAAACAGTCACGCAGACGACAGCGACGAATCATAAGGGCCGCGCATGACATGTCGTTTAAACCAGGAGACTTGGTCATTGTTGCGAATCGTGGCACATTAGGTGCTGCAGTTTGGAATGATGATTTGAGTGATGGCGTAGACTTTATTACGTTAAGGGAAGTATCGCTAGTCGTTGAACAACCAGAATCAGAGTATGGATGGGTAAGAATCATTACTCCTCGAGGCATCGTTGGTACGATTCACTCAACGAACATAAATAAAATGTAAAAAAACATTTTTGTGTAAACTAAAGAACATTTGTGGTAATATCTGTCGAAGGTACTAATCAATGAAGAAGAAGGCTCCAAAGGGTAATCACACTGCTTGGTCGCATCATGAGACGATGATCACGAACCTTCGTGATTGGGTAAGCCGTGAAATCAATATGTTGCACATCGATATGCACAAGGAGCTTCCTCATCTAGAAGATGAGCCGCATATCCGAAAGGTGTTTTCTGTCATTGAAGATCACAAGAAGAGTCTTTTCGAAACCTTGGGTGATCTTCGTGAAGTACTTGAACGGGAAGCGACTAAGGCAGCAAAGAAGGCGAAGGTCGCAGCAGAACCAGAGGATGAAATGGATTGTATTGAGGCGTAAGCCTCATATTGCGGGGTAGCACAATGGCAGTGCAGGCGGCTGTTAACCGCCGGGTTGTAGGTTCGAGTCCTACCTCCGCAGCAAAAAGTAGAGTGAACAGAATATATTAGGACTATGGCACGAAGAAGCGTTACAAAGAAGTTACTTCAAATGATTGAAGATGGTTCGATCGATCCGGAGACACTAGCAAGAGCTTGCTTGGCTTACATGTCAGAATCTGACGTCATCGATATGGCTAATGATAATGAGTTTTTAGATGATGACGATGCCTACGAAGATGATGATGAGGATGAAGAAGTAGAGTTGACTGATAGCGATTATTAATGTTTAATTGCAACGAGTTGCATAAAACGCGTCACGTGCTAGGTTAATTTCGTTTTTATGAAATAAATAAAGTCACCTGCTGGTGAGATTACAAAAACGGAGAAGAACTCCGCATCAATCTGGCAGGACTATTTTGTGAAAAGTTCCTCTGGTTTATGTTATGATTGAACCATGGAACTTTCATCAGGATTAATGATGACGTTGGTTATGTGTTCGATGGTACTCGTTCCTGTTGTTTTAGGAACGTTCGTTAGAGCAGTTTTTGACGCGGATGAAAATCGATGACTTTGCAAATCCTCTTATTCTCGGCGACGACAGTAGGGTATCTTGTTTACACTTGGTGGCTCTTTAAAAACTTTCGTCGTAAAGTTTATATGGATATGATGGATTTTATCATCATTCAAAACAGAGAAGCTATCGAAGAAGCTTTAAAAAACCCGCCCTCAAAGCCTTCGAATAGGGGTCACATTAGGCTGGTTTCGAATACCAATCAAGATGATGGCATGTAAGCGATGGATGACAAGTCTTTCTATACGACAAAATCTGAAATTCTAGAAACCCTGGTAAGAAACATCTACTATGCGCAGCAAAACATTCGAGACCTAAAGAGAGTCGAAAGCCTATCCCCAGTCCCGAACGGTAAGTTCATCTCGAAGGTGCAATCTCATGAAGAGAAGCTTGAGAGAATCTTCGAACAGCTCGATGCGGAATTGGATGCCGTGAACGAAATCGTTGTCAAGATCATCGATCTCTGAAGTTCGGTGCAAAGTCACTGACGAACGAGTTATAGTAACACCATGGCAATCGCATCAATCCCCGTCAAGCTCAACATCAACATCCCCACCACTCCCGGCGCCTGGGACCTGTACACCCACAGCATGGACTGTACTGAGGCGGCCAATGCCCTCACGGCGGCCCTCAAGCTGGCCATCGCGGACGTGGCAGAGAACGGCACCCCCACGCACAAGGCCATGAAGGCTCACATGTATCCGGTGATGGACCAGTACGCCGACTTCGGCGCCTCTGACACCGAGCCTCGAGTGGCAGCTGAGTGTGTTCTCGACAGTGTTCAGAATCTCATCGCTCGCCGCTGAACTCGGTGCAAAGTTCCTCCTCGAAGTGATAGGATTGGACCATGGCAAACAAACCCCAGTTTGATGAGGTCGACCTCAACCGGTTGTATGCGGCCCTGGAGTACCAACTGAACTTTGCCGGCCCTCCTCGAGCTGAAGTCCAGGCTCTCATTGAGCTTCGGGACCGCGTCGGAGAGATGTTGGATGGGGAAGAGGAACCTGTTGGGAACTTCTTTTCCTCCCGTCACGGTGACTGGTGAGTGCAAAGTTCATCCGAGAAAGGATATACTAGAACCATGGAAGCCAACAAGAAGTTCAGTTACAGGGTGAAGCTCGAGAAACTCGTCGAGGTCGGTGACCATGTGGCGGCGATTCGAAATCTCCTGGTGGATCTTTCCGCGATTGAGTCCCGGTCTGCAGACCCGAACCACGGGGACTTCTACGAGATAAACACCCACGTCGACGCTCTCGAGTCGATGGTCGAACAGCTTCTCGAGGAGGTCGAACCGATGGCTTTTTTCGAAAAGAAGTCGGCCTGAGCGGTGCAAAGTTCAACCAGGAAAGGATATAGTAAGACCATGGCAAACACCGGACGTTACGAAACCGCAGTTCTCAACCTCCTTCCCTCGAGCCCGAAGGCCTGGGAGGCCGGGCACGTCGACCTCCTCTCGGCGGCCTGCGAGGTCGACCGTCTCACGGATCGAATTGTTCAGGACTCCAAGTCGATGGCCCGGAAGTTCGAGTCCTACGCGGCTGAGATCGCCTTGCGCAACGAAGGGTGGGACCCCACGGGGTACTCCACCATCCGCGACATCTCGACCAACACGGCGAAACTTGAGTCTGAGCGGAGGAGCTTCAACATGCTCCTTCGAGTCCTCTTCGGCCGGGATGCGGTCAAGAAGTTCAACGCCGAACTCGTCAACGAATCTCGAGCGGCGTGAAAAAGTTCTCTCACCCAGTGCAAAGTCGACCCTGAAAAGGATATACTAGAACCATGGCAACACGTTGTTTCATCGGCAAGTCCCTCCCCAACAATCATATCATCGGCATCTACTGCCACTGGGACGGTTATCCCGAAGGTGGCGTCGGAGAGATGCTGGAGACCAACTACATGGACCCGGTCAAGATCGATGCGCTCCTCGAGTTGGGTGACATCTCTTCCCTCGGTCCTGAGATTGGAGAAAAGCACGACTTCAATGACACCAAGCTCATCAACGCGATGGGTTGGACCAACGCCTATCATCGCGACCGCGGAGAGGACCTGAAGTCACTCCGTGAGTATGAGAGCCTTCCAGACATGGAGAAGAACGTCGCTGGTGACCTCGGCGCCGAGTGGGCCTACGTCTGGATGGTGGACCGTTGGGAGACGATCAGCTTGTGAGCAATCATGAAGAAGACCTTCAACTGTATTTGAAGGAGGCATTACGCTCCTCACGGGGAGCGTTACCTCCTGTTATCTGCGCTGACGGATTCCAGATGTCCGTTCAGGTCGGCATGTATCACTACTGTTCTCCGCAGAACGATGTTGGACCATGGACCACTGTCGAGGTAGGGTTTCCTTCGAAGGTCGAACCGTTCCTGTGGAAGTATGCTGAGGAACCTGGGGCGTGGACCGATACCGTGTATCCCTATACACCCATCCAGGTCGTAGCAGCCGTGGTTGAAGTTCATGGAGGAATTGCGGCAACACGGTGCAAAGTCAATACCGAATAAGGTACTATAAGATCATGGACGGAATCTTCTACAGCATCAAGCCCCGCGACCTCCTCAAGACCTCGAACCGCGCCCTCGTGGAACGAGTGTCGGCCCTCTGGGACCGGCACGTGGCGAAGGAAGTGGACTACATGCAACGCGACAACGTCATCCTGGAGGACGTGGGCCACTGGCTCAAGCAGTCGGCCTGGACGGATGATACGGGCTTCTTCATGAAGCTCCGCCTGCATCCCATGTACAAGCACCAGGAACGAGTCCAGGAGTCGGGCCGTAAGGTGGTCCAGGGGTTCCTCGACCTCTTCCCCGGCCGGAAGCACGTGTACTACTCGAACCCGAATGCCCTCGACGGCACCGAAGAGACCCTCACCGTGGTGGTGGAGACGGGCAGCCATTCCATCGGCGATTGAGGGTAGGGGGATATGTTCCACCGGCGATGTAAAGTTCGCCGGTGGAATGGTATGATTGTATCATGAGCAAAGAGCACCTTTACGTAGAACAACTCAAGAGATTCCAGCAAGGCGAAGTCTTCGACGCACACAACGAGTACATCACCCACTATGGAATCAAGTCTGGCCGATTCGGCGAGGAACTGATTCAAGAGATCTTAGGGGACAACTTCGCAACCGGAGTTCTCAACAGGAAGATCAAACGAACCAACGGTCGTTATTATTCAGCAGATGGGTATATTCCTTCGCTGAACGTTTACCTCGAGTCAAAGTTCCTGACTTTCTGCACTGCTGGGACGGCACCGGAGAAGCTTCCTTACTTTCTCTTCAAGGCAGAAGAGTACGACAAACCTGTGGTTCTAATCCTAGGAGGAGAACACGAACTTCTTAAGGATGAGCCATCGTACTACCTGTGGACGGCATACAATGAACCAGACAAGTGTTCATCAAAGGCGGCACTGGCTCTGGTCAACGCCGTACGACACAAGATTGCCGGCATTGTAAAGTTGAGTGAGCTTCGAAGCTGGGTCAGCGCCCAGGAAGCCAAGCTAAAAGCTCTTTGATCTTGCCACGACTTTCTGCCTTGGCAGATAGATGACGTCCTGCAGACATGCATACATTGTGCCAGTCTGCGTATAGCTCTAAGGTTGCGTCACACCACGAATTTGAAGCCACAACCCTGGCGCCACGCCTGGCTGCGGCGACCAGTTCATCCTTCAGCGTGACTTGTTCACTCCACCCGAAGGCTCCAATGTATCCACAAAAGTCCCTCTTTGGATCTTTCAGGTCAACATAAGGAGGGTCACAATATAGGACGTCGCCTTCACCACATTCACGGACCACGTCTTTCCAATCACGTACGCTGAGCTTTGCGCGGTGCTGAATGAAGTCGATGAATTGCACGTGACCAATCACGTCGATCGGCTTCGGATGCGGATTACGACACCACGGGGTTGTGAAGTAACCATGACGGTTCGAACGATACAACCCATTGAATCCACGCTTGTTTAGGTACAAGGTTCGTGCAGCGCGTTCAAGCTTCGTCTTAGAGTTAGGCCATGCAGGGTCTCGGTCCCATGCTCGAATCGCATAGTAATCATCTTCTGCACCAGACCATGAATTCGCAAGATCCTGAACCTCTCTTGGATTACGTGCCACCTCTTCGTACAATTCGATGATGTCTCTGTTGGCGTCGCTTAAGACGATATCCACGCCGTCTGGCACATTCGCGTTCAATGCAGACCCTAACGCGCCGCAGAACGGTTCGACGTATCTCTTGACACCCTTCCAGTCACCGAGGTGAGGATTGATGTGTGACATAATCTTGCGCTTGTTTCCTGCGTACTTCAACAATGTTGATGGCATCATACGCAATGTACTCCTATACGGACCAAAAGAACAATGATAATTGTAACTAGTTGCAAGTATACGTGCGCATGAGGCCGATCACATTAGATCTACACGGATTGAAACACGAAGACGTGGAGGAAGTATGCCATCGTTTCGTGAATGAAAACTGGGGTTCACAGGTTGAGTTACATATCGTCACCGGTCACTCTATCAGAATGAAGTCGCTCGTCCGTCGCGTATTGTCTATGTACGATCTAGAATTTGAAGACGGCGACATAAAGAACAAGGGCTACATAAAGGTCATTTCGAGTGGGTAAGAAACTTTGTGATGCCGGTGCAAAGTCGTTAGCGAAAGAGGTATACTAAGACCATGAACAAGGCAAACATCAAGGTCGGTGACCTCGTCGAGGAGCGTGGTGTAGACTCGGGCGTCTGGCTCGTCACGGAGTTGTACCGAAACACCCCTCGCAACACGATGGCTGCCAAGCTAGTTCTGCCTGGCAAGCCCAACTGCGTCGCCCACGTCTCGGTCGATCTGCTCCGTCGGGTCGGTCCTTGGCGGTGAAAAAGATTTGAGGTCGGTGCAAAGTCTCTGACGAACAAGGTATATTAAGACCATGGCAAACACACGAAAGGTCACGAATCAACTTCTCGAGCTCATCGAGGAGGGCGTCTTGGATCCGCAGACTGTGCTTGAAGCCTGTCTCTCGTACATGAGTGAAGCCGACGTCGCTGACATGGCTCACAGCAACGAGCTCATCGCCGAAGAAGAGGAAGAAGAAGACTGAACCCGGTGCAAAGTCGCTGACGAATGGTATACACTATGACCATGGTAAACAAAGAGTTCTCTAGAATCATGGAAAACAAAGAGTTCTTCCCTGGTGAGCTTCGATTCTGGGAGGATTATGTGTCGCGTTGGGACATCAACGTCTGGTTGAATACCGGCCGAACGGACCACTTCTACGTTGCGGACATCATTCGGTCCATTCCCACCCAAGGTGGTCGCTGAAAAAAGTTCTCCGCCCAGTGCAAAGTCTCTGACGAATGAGGTATAGTAACACCATGGCAAAGAACATCGAACTCGGAACCCTGGACATCTACACCTGGAACTGGATCAACGGTGGCTACAACAGCTGCATGGCCCGGTCTCGTACGGAAGCCATCCGCAAGGCCCGTGAGATGGGTCAGCCCAGAGGCGGCATGACCGTCACCCTGGTACCGGCACTTGAGACCCTCCGACAGGTGACGGCTGCTGAGATGGTCGAGATCGACCGCAGCTGGCGCTCGGCCTGCGACTGACCAACCCCCTCAACCCACCGGGGCGATGACTCTCAAACCGGTGGGACCCAGTGCAAAGTCGCTGACGAACGAGGTATATTAAGACCATGCCGATCACCAAGACGAACTACACGGTCAACAGCTACAACATCTCGTCGGTCGACACCCTCTTCGCGGGCCGGGTCATCCGGATCAAGACGGAGGTCGAGACCCGTAACTGGTCGGACACCTTCGACTACACGGATATGCGGTCGGTCACGGCCACCTACGCCCTGGTGTGGCTCGGTACCCACGGCGTTCCTCCCGAGGTGCGGCATGGTCGACCTATGACCTATTCGACCCCCTGCTCCTGGCACGTGCCCCGGGACCTCGAGTTCCACGAGCAGTTTGCCTGGATCGACTGCACCAACATGTTCGTCGATCGCAATGGGTACGCCCTCCAGGCCACCGTGGACGGCGAGTACGGAATGTTCGGTGAGCCCCTCATGTGGGCCAACCTCATCGCTTGGGAGTCCCACCACAAGGCGGTGGCGGAGAAGAGGGCCGAGGAGCTCCGCATCGAGCGTGAAGCCCGCGCGGCTGCAGAGGCCGCCGTTGCCGCCAAGAAGGCTGCCTCCAAGGCCAAGCGTGACGCCAAGGACGCCATCATGAAGGCCGCGGCAGAGGGCATGCTGGCTCGGATCCCTGCCAAGGGTACCGAGGTCACGGTGGACGGCTTCACCGGCAAGGTGTTCTGGACCGGCTGCTCCAAGTACCGCGGAGCCTGGTCGGCCCGAGCCGGTGTGAAGAACGGTAAGGGTGAGGTGGTCTGGGTCCCGGCGGATAAGTTCTGACCAGACACCCAGGATGACCCAGGAGAGGCTTCTGGAATTCCCCATAGGGTAACCAAGGCCGGCCTTTCCTGGGTCATTCTAGATGCATCCTGGAGGCAGAGAAAAAGTTGTGCAGCTGGTGCAAAGTTCGGAGGTGAAGTGATATATTAAGACCATGGACATCACCAAGGGAATCAAGGTCAGGCACGTCGAGTCCGATGGCACGGAGAACCTCTGCAAGGTGGTGGAGGTCGGTACCTCTCCTTGGGTCACGGTCAGGTGGCTCGAGGCGCGGTGGAACATCCGGTCGGATTCTCTTCTCAACCGCAAGGGTACCACCTCGACAGTGTCGATGAATTCACTCAGGTTTGTGTGAAACGGTGCAAAGTTCGAAACGGCCTGGTTCGTGCGATGCAAGCCCGGCATGCAGGTGGAACTCGAATGAAGGACCGCCGGGACAAGCGAGCAGGCAATCCAAAAAAGTCCTGGAAGTCAGACATCTGAGTGCAAAGTCTCATCTCAACCAGGTAAGGTATCACTATGAATGACTACATGTTTGAGCCTCGATGCCCCATGTGCAAGGACACCGGATGGATCACCAATGGCGACCGTGAGAACCCCTGTGCATGCCAGGCCTCGGACGAAGAGTACTCCATGATCCGCGACTTGGGAATGGACGAACAAGACTACGAACAATGAACGCCTCACGTTGTAACTAGTTGCATAGTTCAGTGCAAAGTCTCTGACGAAAGTGGTAGATTAAGACCATGGAACGCAAATCGACCGACATCATCAACGATCTTCTCCACCTCGACCTGAGTCCCACGGTTCGCGGAGACGAAGCCAAGGGTTACTGTCCGGATCCGGATGGACCTGGGCGGACGAGGATGTACCTCAGCCGAGCGGATTGCGAGGACCTCGCTCGGGCTTTCCGTCAACTCGCAGAAGAACTTTGCGTTCCGGGTTGAGTGTAAAGTTCCTCCTTGAAGTGGTAAGGTAGAACCATGGAACGCGACATCAAACCTGGTGACATGATCATCCCATCCGCATGGGACGGTCTCGGCAAGAACCCCTTCCTCGTCCTCGAGGTCCACTCTAAGGACCTCCTCCGACCGCTCAAGGTCCGGGGTCAGAACGGTAACACCTGGTGGGCACGGGCCGAGGGTGTAAAAGTCATCAGCTCGGTGCAAAGTCGCTGACGAACGAGGTATAGTAAGACCATGGACAACAACGGCAAGATCTTCGTGGTGCAGCAGGGTGCGATGTCCTACTCCAACGTCGACGAGGTCACCTACGTGTTCCTCAACGAGGCGGATGCTCGGGTCAAGTACACGTACCTCCTCGAGAACCGGGTCGTCGACTGCGACCCTTACGACGTGACCTGGACTTCTCTCCACGCGGTCACCCCCGGCGACGAGGTGTCGCAGGACAACAAGATCGCCTGAGCGCGGTGCAAAGTCAACCCTGAAAAGGATATACTAGAACCATGGAAACGAACGAGACCCAGGCCCACTTCTCCAACTCCTCCTGCGACTCCTGCGGGTCTCGCGGCCCCACGGTCCTTCACTACCACAACGGGTCGCCGGTCCTCGCCCAGTGCAAGGCCTGCATGCCCTCCTCCCACGAGCAGACGGCTCGCCGGGACATCGATGCCTGGCTGGCAGGCGGGGACGCCCTCGCCTTCGGGCGGTGAAAAAAGTTTCGAAACCCGTGCAAAGTCACCGCCGAACCTGGTAGATTAAGACCATGGTGATTGAAACGATTCCCCAGTTCATCTTCCTCGTCTTCGCGGTATACGGTGCTGCCGAGCTCGGCCACCGCTTCCAGGTCTGGGTCAACTCCTGAACGAAAGGAAAGAGAATGAAGTTCGCCAAGATCGGCATCTGAAAAAGTTCGAAACCACGGTGCAAAGTTCACAGCAGAAAGGGTATAGTAAGACCATGAAGAACATCGCAGAAGCCTGGAAGCTCACTCCCCGCAACCCTGACCCCACTCGCGACGACGAGCACTTCTGGATCGTCCGCAACGACGACGGCACTGGCAACATGGTGAATCCAGATGGCACGCGCCTCTTCCTCGCCACCACGCTCTTCGAGCACGAGCCCAGCGGCTATCTCGCAGATACCCCGTACTACCGCATCCACCCCGTAAGCTCTGCAAACGTGCCACGGCAAATCTAACTCGTCTCCCTCGGCGGCGATTACTATCAAAACCGAGGGACCACAGTGCAAAGTTCGGCGGAGAAAGGGTATATTAAGACCATGAAGAACGAAGCCGTCTACGAGATCGCCTACGTCACCCCCTCGGGGAAGCACGGCCGGAAGCAGGTCCGCCAGTCCCGAGTCTCGAAGACCTGCATGGACCTCCAGGAACGCGGCTACTACAACATCAAGGTCTCGTTCCACCCGCTCATCACGGGTGTCGACCCGATCGTCTGAGAAAAGTTCCCGCTACGGTGCAAAGTTCGACGGCGAAAAGGTATATTAAGACCATGCAGAACGACATCAGCAGCTACTTCGCCCAGCAACGAAACGCCCGGCTCGTCACCGCGGTGGTCCGTGACTCCCTTGCACGGACCTTCATGGCCAAGCTCATCGCCCGTGTGGTGGTCCTTGGGCTTGCCACGGCACTCTTCCTCCTCGCCTCCCCCACGGTCGGCTTCGCTGCCTTGGCGGTCGGCCTCTTCATCCTCTGAGCTCTGTAGAAAAAGCTCTCCACCCAGTGCAAAGTTCCCAGCAAAAAAGGTATACTAGAACCATGGAATTCGACGAGATCGACCTCAACCTCATCCTCGACGCCCTCGACCACAAGATCCGAACCGTCCAGTGGAAATTGGACGATCGATCAGAGTTCGAGGCCCTCGTCGCCCTCAAGGCACTTGAGGCCCGGATCCTCAAAGAACTGAACGGTGGACTGTGAACTAGTTCTTCGCTCAGTGCAAAGTTCACAGCAGAAAAGGTATATTAAGACCATGGACAAGGCAATCACGATCACCAAGGCTCACACCATCTGCCACATCATCGCGAAGACCGGGCCCAGCACCAAGGCCTTCCTCCTCAAGGAGGCGGACCGGCTCGAAGGTAGGTACCACCGCCCCTCGGCCAACGGCTGCTACTTCGCACCGGCCCGCAGCATCTACCGCAAGCCTCGGGGTTCGCACAAGAGCTCGCTCCTCTTCAAGGGGCTCATCAAGCAGGTGGGCACCCAGGACGGCGCCGCGGTGTACGGCCTCACGGTAAAGGGCCTCTTCACGGCCCAAGAGTACAGCAAGGCCAAGCGTACGAGGGGCTGAATAAAGTTCTCCACCCAGTGCAAAGTTCGCGGCTGACATGATAGATTAGGAAAGTCAGCCAACACCAACCAGCAACGAGGAAAAAAGAATATGTCTAACATGAACCTGAACGTCGGTCTCAAGTCCTGGAAGCGCGGCACCAACATCCTCGACCTCGAGGTACCTGCCCAGCTCGAGCGCACGGTGAAGACCGGTCTCAAGTGGTTCGACGAAGCCGTCGGCGGAGAAGGCATGACCCCATCCACGGCCATGATGCTCACCGGTACGCCCGGTGCCGGCAAGACCACCATGTGCCTCCAACTCGCGGAGTCGATCATGACATCCGGCAACATCTGCCTCTTCAACACCGGCGAGGAATCGCTCTTCCAGGTCCGCAAGGTCGCCAAGCGGCTCAACATGAAACACGGCTTCATCGCCGGCCAGGATACCCTCGTCGAGGACGTCCTCAACCACGCCGACACGCTCCGCAAGGCCAACCCCAAGAAGCAGGTCTTCCTCATCCTCGACTCGCTGCAGACCCTGGACGACGGCAAGTACAAGGACGGTCACACCAACTCGATGACCCAGGTCCGCGCCATCGAGATGATCACCAACTGGTGCAAGGAGACCTACGGCATCGCACTCGTCATCGGCCAGGTCACCAAGGGCGGCGACTTCGCCGGCAAGCAACAGATCAAGCACGCTGTCGACGCTCACGGCCACCTCTTCATCGATGAGCAGAAGAACTCTGAGACGTACGGCGAACGCCTCTTTGAGATCCAGAAGAATCGTTTCGGAACTTCGGGTATGACGTTCATCCTCGGCATGGGGCAGCAAGGCCTCTACGAAAAGGGAAAGTACTCTTACGTTTGATAGGTAACACAATGCTAAACTTCATCATCAAACTGGTCGCATTCCCATTCACACTACCCTACCGCGTCTTCCTCGCCGTCAGGTCGTTCTACGTCTTCACGGTGAGGTCAACGATCGCAGGAACCATCGCCGGCGTCCGGGCAGCTGCCTCAACTGCACGCAACCTGGCCAGCGGAGATAAACCCCCAAACCCGCCTACGGACGACTCCAAGACGGGGTAAGCACAGGAACGGTCTCTTCAACCCACACGTCATCCACCGTTCGGAACATCACCGCTCGGTGGATGCCCCATGCAACCACGTACCCGACGACGCACCCGGTCAGAAACGTGCGCCAACTCGCAACAGATCTCAATCCGCGCATGACCATAACTAGGTGCAAACCCGCGAAGAAACAAGATAAGATAGAACCATGGACAACACGGCCACAATCAAACTCATCAGCAAACTCGCCCTCGGCTTCTTCGGCATCTACACCGGAATGAACGGAAGCCCGATCTTCGGCTTCTTCTTCCTCGCTCTGGCCATGTTCTACTGACCACCACCATCCCCAACTGAGACAACCACAACATGATCGCTTGGCTCCTCATCGGCGTCTTCTTCTTCCTCACAGAAGGCCTCTGGGCGCTCCTCCTCTCGCTCGGCCTCGTCATGTTCTTCCCCAAACTGGCTCGGCTGGCCTTCGCTGCCATCGCCTTCCCGGTCTGGACCCTATGGTGCTGCACCTGGCTATGGGCCATCGGCTGCATGACAGGCTTCTGCGAACTATCCCTCGACGCATGGAAGACCGCCTTCTGGATCACTGCCGTTCCGGTCGGCATCATCCTCTCCATCACCGGCAACGCTGCCATCGAAGAACTCTCCCTATAACACCATGCCCTCCTTCTCCGACGACGCCATGCTATCGATGGCAGCAGGCACTGCCCTAAGAAAAGACGACCGCAGATCCTTCCGCCTCGGCGCCGTAGGCATCCGCAACGACGGCGCACTCGTATCCTCCACGAACGGACCATCACCCTTCCCATGCCCGGAAGTCCATGCCGAAGCTCGACTCTGCAACAAACTCACCCCCGGCTCAACCGTCTGGGTCGCACGCATCCGCCACGACGGATCACTCGGCATGGCTCGACCCTGCCACACCTGCCAAAAAAGACTACGCTCGGCAGGGGTAACCCGCGTCGTCTACACGATAAGCGACGTCGAACACGGGGTACTCAACCTCGACAGGGACACGGAACACGTCAGGCCCAGCCGCGGGGCCCGCTGCAACAGATCTAAGGCCTAGCACGGGCCCCCCATCACAAGGCCTCAAAATGGCCCCTAAAGGGCCCCCTTTCGGGCCCCTTAAAACAGGCCGGGGCCCCGCCCCCTTACGGACAACTTATGTGGGGCCTTTTTAGGTACCCCCGGGCGCTAAGGTCGTTCACGCGACTCGAGAATTTTCCGAGTCAAATCGACCGCATTTCCTGAGCGACAGTGCATGTTTCTTTCAGTTGTCATCTCGAGAATTCTCGGGAAAATTTTTGGCATAGAAACAAAAAAAGATTTAATCGAAATATTTAATGACATTGAGGGAGCACTCTAGC
>SXGQ01210370.1_pt1 | contig 13716 bp, 5 predicted proteins | sample 3178371 | NCBI WGS metagenome assembly SXGQ01 (sample SAMN11356859, study PRJNA531348) | freshwater metagenome | isolation source: freshwater sample F1-20 | place: China: Fuxian Lake, Yuxi | collected 2017-12-25
ACACAACCAGTGGCGTATAGCCATTTAACAGTCGAGCTTCCTTGCATTTGAACGTACCCAGCGTCTGCTGTTGACGCTACGTTTGTTGCTGTTTTATCATATTTAACTGTTGTGCCAGTAGTGCCAGCCTTGGCAGTGTACGTTCCATCAAATGGGCTGCCAAGATCAGACACTAAGATGCTTTCACCAACTGATATGTAGTGAGCTGCACTTGTTGTTAGCGTTACTTCATTTGAAGTTAAGGCTTTATTTGTGACAGTAACCGCAGGGCCATTACCACTGTAGCCTGACCCAACTGATACAGGCGTCCCGTTTGGAGTCTGTAAATGACAAGGGCAGTCGTCGGTAGCTTCAGCACGATTAAGGTACGTTGTGCCAATAGTAACCGCAACGTCTCTTGTAATGTGCAAAACGCCTTGCTCGCCAATCGGGCAAGACGACAGGCTATGTTCAAGAAGAGAGATGCCTCGAACAGAAGAAACTGCAGTGCCAGGTGTCGAGCTTGCGTAAGAAAGCGAGCTTGCGTCTGTAAGATATTGAGTTGTTGTTCCGTCAGTTCGGCGAACATACCCGTTCTCAAGCTCTCGCTCGACTGCCTTCTGAGTTGCAGCTTCGATCTGCCTAAGCACTCTGGCGAAGCGATCTTCGCCTGTAAGACCAAACGTTGAACGCGCGTCTTCGACTTCAATAAAAAATGGTTTAACATAGATGAATTGCGAAAGTCCTGCACCGTTAAACATAGTGTGAACTGCTGAACCAGCGTCTTCAAGCAGACGGAGCGTTGGGCGCGAATCAAATTCAAAGTTGAATCCTCGAACCCAACGCTCATCGTATGCACGAGACGTATCGGTTGTAACACGGGCAGCGCTAAAAATGCCAAATATTGTATGCATAAGTGGTGCTGCTGGATAAATTCCATTAAACGCCATATTTGCTTACTCCTTAGTTTCTTGAACGCTGTCCGTAGTTACTGTTTGTTACGTTTAGAGATTATTACATCTCAATTGCTGCTGCTCCTGCACCACCAGTTGTGTCACGGAGAGCTGCTGCTGTACCGTTGACTGCAATTGTTGATGTAACTGCAAGTGACTCAACTCCGACAAACGCGATTCCTTCGAAGGTTTCAACGAACATCTTGTAGTCGTTGGTTCCTACGAGTGTGGAGTCACGGATGATGCCGAGGTCCAAGGTGCCACCGTCAAGGAAGAGGAACGAGCCCTCTGCGAAGATGTACCATGTGAATGAGTCTGTGAATTCTACAAGTGCTGTTGCACCTTGTGAACCAATTACGTTCTGGTCAGGTGTGAACGTAATGTTTACATTACGAGACGCCATCCAACCATCAATTTCACCGGCTGCTGCAAGATTGCTGTCACCAGGCATGTTCATCGCGAGGTCAGCGACCATTGCGTCTTTTACCCACGATGGAGCAAGTACGCGAAGTGGTGCGTCTGCCGCCATACGATGACGACTACGGTAGCCCATCGAAGCGCGACCAAGTTGCACCAAGAAGTCACGTGCGAAGCCCAAGAGCGACGATGTTGTGACTGCTGTTGATGCAGAGCTGATCTTGCCAAGCAAGTACTGTTCTGCCTCGCGAGCGTGCTGAATCAGACCCAACTCGTTGTGACGAGCGATGAGTTCTGGGTAAGCACGTGTCATAAGGTTACCGAACTGCAATTGCAGAGTGACCGCGTCAGTGGCAACTGTGTTTTCTGTTGCTGCTGATACTGTCAGGCTGGTCTTGACGTCGGTGCCAGGACTTGTGTCTGTTGCGTTAGTCCACGTGCCAACTGCGTTTGCATAGCTTGAAAGCACTGGAGGCGTGATGAAGCGGATACCGCCACGGTCAGCCTGGAACTTCGGCAATGAATCGCGTACTGGACGCTCTGTTGTACCTACGCCAAAGATGTCGTACTTGATGGCGAAAGGTGTTGAATGACCACCCGATGCAACGAGTGCTTCTGGACCGCTAACGGCCTGCACTTTTGCCCAGTTGGCTTCAGCATCTTGCGTCAGTTGACGTGACTCAGGGTAGCTTGTTGAGAAAGAAGCGACGATGTGTTGTTCTCCATCGCCACCGTTGACTCGGCGAAGACCATGCAAACGCTTGGCCATTGCTTCAGCAACTTCTTTCATGTCCTTGATTTCGCTGCCTGCAGTGTAACCAGGGATATCTGCGCCAGCAGTAATTGCTACTGGTGCGAACTCCTCAGTTGTTGCTGTCAGACTGCGGTCTGCTGGAGCTTGGAATTCTACTTCCACGCTCTCATTTGATGCGGCGGCGCTCATTGATGCCTCCTGCTCTTTCTGCTCTTCTTGAGCTGGTTCTTGAATTGTTGTTGTTGTTGCTGCTTCTGCTTCAACGATTACTTCTGCAACAGCTTCTGTCACGGCAACAGCGGCTTCTGCTTGCGCAGGCACCTCTGCTACCACTTCAGCAACTGCAGCTTCGGCTACATGAGCTTCTGCATTTTCTGCTGTCTCAGTCGAAAGTGTAGTCTGTGCTTCCTCAGTAATTGACGCTTCTGCCATTGGCTTCATTTCTTCCTCTTCTTCGACTGCTTTAGAAGCTTCAGGAGCTTCTTCTGCTTCGACTTCTGGGGTTTCCATGTCACCTTCTGCTTCACCCTTAACACGCATGGCGGCTTCAGCAGCGCGCGCAGCAAGCTCTTGTGCTTGTGCTTCACGACGCTTAGCTTCACCACGCACTGTGTCGAGCATGTCGGCAAGTGTGGTCATAGCTTCAACTGTCTGAGGAGTTGGATCTTCTTTTTCGACCGATTCAAACTCGCTGACGATAGCACCTTGCAGATCGACGATTTGATCGTCGGTCAGCTCAGTGATAGTGTCAAGCATTTGTTTAATTTGGTCCACTGTCCCTCCTCCGGGCCAGTCATGATGGTTGCTCGGATTGCTTCCATCTCGGTTTTCTGTCCAAGGCGGGGGACTCAGCGCAACAAGCGAAGAGGCACTCACCTACGATAGATATTACTACGTCAATAACCTTAAGAGTTTGCTCATCTCAGAGGATACCTCTCCTTGAGAATAAACGTCTCCACCGGATTTGTAGGATCGTAGACTTTTTGTGGCAATATCAGCGTCGTCTTTTCCAATCTTCTTTTCTACCTTTGCCATCATGTCTTCAATAAGATCTCGAAGAGCCGGCGGTAGATCACTGAATCTAACTTTCTGTGCGTCCTTGCCAAATGGCAATGGAAGATTGGCTATAACAAGCCCTAGCTGCTCAGACGAAGACCTAATGTTTTCAAGGGCTTCAGCATTGAGTGCCCCTGAGTCGAGACGATCAATAATGCCGATTAGATCATCAGCAGATTCAACGGCTTTTCCATAGTTTCCAGCATCGTCAAAGTTTTCGGCTTCCTCTACTTTTTCAATAACGTTGTCAAGACCAGACTTACCAGCGTCAAATTTAATACGTGCAAGAACTTGACGGAACTGCCCAGACGCGTCTCTAGGCTGGTTAATGCCTGAAATGTACTTATCATTAGAGTTATCTGCAAAAACTGCTTCTACACTTGCCTTTTCTACCTTAACAACACCGTCTGGGATCACTGCAAACCTGCATTTACCCATTGGCTCAACCTCTAGAGAAATAATCTTGCATGAAGATCCGCCTTCATACAGAAGGCAGTTTGCGCAGGTTACTCCAATGTCAGCGACATCGTTTTCAGCCGCGGGAGTATACCCTGCCCAGATGCCTGTTTTATCTTCGTTAAACTTGCCGTACTTTTCAGCAAGTTGAATAAGGGCTTCTGCTAGATCTCTCTCTTCAGGTACGATCATTAGCGGGTTTTACTTCTGCGTTTTCTCGTCAGTGGCCTTAAGTGAAGCAACACGAGTTTTAATGTCGTCGACAACGTCGTCGTCAACAAGACCAGCGGCTTTCCATTTCTCGGGTACAAGTTCTGACTTGCCAAGTCCGCGCGCCTTCTTAATGATGTGACGGCGAACAGCTGCTCGTTTGCTTGGCTTAGAGCGACCGTAAGCTTGAATAGCATTCTTAAGTTCCTCAACGTTGCGGATTGGATACGAGCCGTCTGGAAGAGCCTTTCCTTCTGCAGCTAGCTTCTCTCTAACTTGCCTTGACAGATAGCCGAACGAGTCGTACTCAAACGATGAGCGGACTTTATTTGAAAGTTCGGCAGCTTTAGTAGCCAATTCTGCCTGCTTCTCTGCTCGAACCTCATTTACGATAGTCGATGCCGCCTCAATTTTGGCAAGAAGCTCTGCTTTTTCAAGAGCTTCAATTCGTGCAACACGGGCATTGAGTTCTGCTATTGGATCAGACTTAAGTCTTGCAAGAGTAGCTGCGCCTGCAGCAACAAGAGCGTAAACCTGGCCACCAGCGACACGAGCACGGGCGATTGGGAAGCCAGGAACGTTCACCTGACAAACAGCGACGAGCTCAAGGTGGCCCTTGATTGGACGCCAGTCTCCAGATGGAGCAGAGGCACGAAGCGCTCGAATCTGCTCTGGCTTAGCGTCTGAGCGCAGAGAACCTGCTACCCAGATACCATGAGCGTCTTCGCCAGCGTGCACGTCAGCAATTGCTGATGCAGTGTCGTCGTAGTGACGGACCGCATCGGCTGCGCTGGCTTCAAGCGAGGCATGACCGCCGGCTAGTGTTAGTTGCCCTACTGGCGCATCGCTGCCGTCATCTGTTCGAACTACCCCTGTATGGAAGTACGAGTACTTGCTGCGTGAACGAGGAGGCTTGGTGCCGAACGACATTCCGATGTGGTCTACGTGCCATGCGGCAATATGGCCAAACACGCGTCCTTCATCAGTAACTGTCAAAGGTGTCGCCTCTTTCAGCTTAGGATCTGTAAACCAAGTTGCTGGCGGGACAACTGGAATTGAGCTTGCGATCATACCGCAGGCGACAAGCGCCGCTGCGTCTAGCTCATTTGCATCATCTGTGTAAACTCCGTCTGAAACCACTTCTGCCTCCTGATTTTGACTTTCGTCAATATTTTCTTCTATATAGATCTTGCACTGTTGAAACGCAGGTTTAGGTACCATAGTAACTGCCATTACTCTAGCCTTAGTTATCTTAATCTTACTTCCACCGATTTTTTTATCAGTAGAATCTCCTGCTTCATCGATGATTTCTTCACTTGCCTCAAACATATCGAGGTCAGCAGACACGCCGTTAATGAATCCTTCACGAACAATTCTTTCTGCTTCACGCCCGTACGAGCTAGAGTCAAACACGCCGCGGCAGTTGCCGATGCCGCCGTCTACTCGCTCCATTTGATCAATACGGCCAACTACAACTGAGCCATCGTGACCTGTACTTGTCTTTATTTGCCAAAGTAGAGGCAGAGGCAAATCACGCATAGAAATTGCTTCTTTTTCAAACATTCGACCATCGCCAGACTCTTTTTCTTCTGGGATTACAAGAGGAATGTAGAACGTCGCGCCGCTGTGCGTACCGCCTCCAGCCGTCAAGACGCGTGAACGAGCGTCGTCAGCCTGTGCTGAAAGAATCGCCGCTTGTACGTATTCGTCGCTTGAGACAATTTCTTCGGCAGCAAAATTACCTCTGTTTTTTCTACCGTACAGCTGACGATGAAGTTTGTCGCCAGTCCATAGCCCAGTCACTTCCTTGTGGCGCAGCGCGCAGTATCCTTTTGCACGAGGACCCATGTACTTAGCAAGTTGACGATAACAACGCGTCCAGTCACCAGGAGTCCCCCAGCGAATTTTTAGCGCGCCTTTGCCAACAGTCCAGTATCTACGAAGTTTTTCTGCATTCCCACGGTTACGGTCTAAGCCACCTTGTGCAAATTCAAGCCCAGCTGTCATTGCGCCGTCTACTTGCTGCAGCACATCTTTGTACACATCGGTGTCAAGCGGAACTACTGGAGGTGGCGTTGGCGAGTTAAGGTCTGCAAGAATCTGCGCGTCTTCAACCCACTGGCCATTGATTCGTTTAAAGGTCATTGGTGAAGTTGAAGTCGTGCTTGCAGGAATCACAGCCACGAGGTCGAGCACCGCACGGGGGTCATCTGGAGACACAATTGCGACGTACATCGGATCTACGTCTGACGTGTCTGGTGTAAGTTGCGCTCCAGGTTTAGTAGGTGCAACGTCGACTTGCTTGTTTTCAATCTCAGCAGCAGAAATAAGCGGACTGTACCAAAGATTGTTTTTCTTCTTCTTAAAAAATTCTTGAAGCAACGGATGATTTTTTGCACTGCCAGTGTAAAGTTCAACACCTGTCTGCTTTTCTAGTTCTATTAAATACTCAGATTTTTTGTAGACTCGCGGACGAGGCCCAGTTTGCGGTGTCTCTACCTTCGCCGGTTGCTGTTTATCTCGCTGTTCTTTAACCCAGGCAGGAAAATCTGCAATTATCGTTTTAAGGTCGTTAGACGTTAACCCTGGAAGTCCGCCAGGGATAACTGCGTTTGGACGGTCAATTGGCGCGCGCGGCTGCGCAAGAATTCCAGAAGTGTCTATAGGCGAAGGCGCGATTCCATCAGACTCGGCGACATCTTGTTTTACTATTGCGCCTTCTTTTTGAGTTTGAATAGCTGGAACCGTGACGCTTTCACCAGAGTCAAGTTTAACTACAACATTTTTAGATGCTCCATCAATGCCTGTAATGTACCCACGCCCATTAACTGTGTCTCCACCAACAATCACTCTTGAACCTGTAGAAGCAAATTTTCCAGTTCTATCTCTGACTTGTGAGCGTGCCTTTTGCGAGCGTTCTTCTGGGGTGTATTGACCTGGAGTTATATCAGTAGGGCTTGGAGTTTCGGCAGCAGCGACAACCGCACGGTCTACTAGCTCCCAGTCAATTTCATCAGCCGCAAGAAGAACCATCTGCGCTTCTTCTGAGTTCAAACTATGTGCTGAAACAGGTGTGTAAGGCGACTGCTGCAAGTGCGCAGAAACAATTAACGCTGAGTCTACATCAAGAAGAATATGTTGCTTTTCAACATTGTCACTTTCTTCGTCTAATGCTGCGTCATAAATTAAAAAGTCACCATTAACTTCTCCGAGATCGTCCCAACGGCCGCCGTCCCAAAGAGACACCATACCGTCGATGTCAACTTTGTACAAACGATCGATGCCACTGCCGTCCATGCGAGTTCTTCCTACAAACTCTGGGCCATTACCTTCTCCAAGTTCGTAAGCTTGCTTAAACGCGTCAATATCACTGTCGTAGTCTGCAATGGCACTGTACAACTCAAAATCATCATTGCCAGCTGCACGCATCGCTTTTTTATTTTCACGTTCAACAATCGCACGAGCCCAGCGCCACGCGGAGTCTCCACCCCAAAGAGCCCATGCAATTCGTCCATTAGACGGAAACCCGTCTTGACCTGGCTTGTAGCCTTTGGCTTTTTTGTCAACTTCGTGCCGCGGGAAGTACTTTGCGATATGACGAACTTTTTCAATGCCGATCTGGCCACCAGCTGCAAGTCTGCGAGCGGTGTTCATTCCGACTGGAGTACCGGCACGGTCAAATTCTTTTCTCCAGTTAAGACCGCGTTTAGCTTCTTCTTGAACTGTTTTAGGTATCGTGTACATTCTACTTGACGCTACAAGTACTTCAACACAAAGATCTGCTAAAGAGCCATGTGCTAGGTCAACTACAGAGTTTGACGCAGGTTCTGTAGGCGCGCTCCAGTCCATTGCCGAAGAAAGCAATTGAAAAGAACCAACTTCAACAACTAAGTTTGCGTCTTGGTCAATGATGACTGCGTTGCTGTTATCATCACTAAACAAAAGATAGTTGCTGTTTTGGCCGTGAAGTGTGGTCATTTATATTCGCTTTCTTCTTTAACAGTATCAGCAATTGGACCACCAGCAATCCACGCGTCGCACGTACGAGAAGCGGCACATTTAAAGTCAAGAGCTTCGCAATAGCCAAGTTCAGCAGCTTTGTCTATAGCGTCCCAGTTGTTATAGTTGTAGGCGACGTTGGTTTGTCCGTTTTCAAGCCCTTGCTGTATGCATTCTTTCATCTGTGTTGTTACGATAAACACGGCGCAGTTGCCGCATCTCGACGTTTGTGCTTCTTCAATTGTGACGTTCCAGCGGTCAGCCTTTTTCTGCCAAAACTCTTCGTTTGGCTCGGCTGGATTGAGTGGCCCGTAGCCAACGTTGTCGATCGCATTTTGACGGTTAATAAGATTCAACGAGATATCTTGAGTTGCTGGAGGGCAGTCACCGGCAGCAGCCGTCATCGGGCGCTTAGTCGCGTAGGCATCGGCGTCTGCGGAAGTCAAAGTCGTGCCAGCTGCCTCTGCTTTATCGTACACTGGAATAAATTCTAAAGTCACTTGATACACCTCAAGATCGTTAAGGATATCAGAGTCATCGATCATAATCGGCAGCCAAGTACCGTCTGCACGCACGTACATTTTCTTTTTTTCTTGGCTTGAAAACACGAGATAGGTGATATTTGCACTCTCAGCGTCGACACCAGCGAAGAGAATCTCATTCTCTTTAATCTCTGTTGGCCATTGTGTAGCAATGTTCATTTAGTACCTGCCGTCTATTGATTCTTTAAACATTTTTTCCATTTGTTCAGCTGACGCCGTTTTCTTCTTAGAACCTGACAAAAACCAAGACCTGTCAGAATCTTGAAAAGCGCGGATAGTATACTGAGCTCCGCGCGATGTAAACTTTATTATTCCTTCTTTTTCGTTTATATCAAGATCCTCATCAGATTGTAACGGGTACTCGGATGTACGAGAGTACATAGGACACATGACTGCAGTCCCTCTAAGACGCACTGAGAAAACAGGACGTGATCCCGCAGGCTTGCCGTCTATAGATGTGTCTAAAACTGCAACGCCTTCCACAAGAAGGTACATCGTTTCTGGTGACTTATAGTCTGCTATTTTTAATTTTCTAGCCATGAGTTAGTTAGATCCTTTGCTTTGTTCGTCTGAGGCGAGGTACGACCACCCCGGAAAATCATTTTCAATTTCTTGATACTCATAGGTAAACGGTGCGCCAATAGCGCCCGTGTACCTTGTGTACGAAAGATACGAGCCATTAGTAAGACGAACGATGACTCTTTCTTGTTTTTCATTCTTTAGGTCTTTAACTGCGACAATGATTGCGTTTTCGTCAACTGGCGGAGCGTATTCTTTTGCGCGTCCTGACGGATCTTCATTTAGCCAGTCTTTGTACTTTTTCGCGCCACTAAAATCTTCTCCAAACCTAGTTTTAAGATTTTCATCTAGCTTTATTTGAAACTTTTTAACAGCGCTTTCTTTTTCCATAACTACGCCTTGACCGCCAACTGTCACAACTTGTTCAACAGGCCTTCCATTTATTTCAGTTATGCCGCGTTTCTTAAGTTCTTCAATTAAAAATGGAACTACTCTTGTATGAACAACGATGTCTTTCAGCATATCAGTACTGACTCTGTCCTTGAACATCAGCTCATAAGCGCCAGGAGCAGCGTTCTTAATATTGTCGTTTTCTTCAGATCTAGCGCCATAAGTGTCGATGTAGTTAGCATAGAAGTCAAGTCGCGTAAACAAATCAGCCGCGTCAAACGTCACCGTAGCGTCACTAGCGTCGCTGACGCCGTAGCCGATACTTGACGTTACTGTCATGTCTTTAGGCGAGAAAAATACGTAGTCTGCGCCGCCCGTAGCCATGTCAGTTTCTGAAGACTGACCGAAGCTGCTGACACCTTCAGTCCATCTTGCCAACGTCGACATAAGCGCTCTGTTTGGTCCAACGACGATGTCTGCTATCTTTGTTGCTGCAAGTTCTGGGTCAGGGCGGTATCCAGCAGACACAGTTAAATTATGCTCTGCAATTTCAATCTTAGCTTTTTTTGCCAAATCCGCTGCTTTTTCTTTAGAAATTTTTATCTCAATACGGCCATTAGCACCAATGCCAACGTAGACGTCTTCAACTCCAATACCGTATTTAGTTTTTACTTCAGAGAGAATCTCTTGTCTAACTTCTGGTCTAGCTTCGTTTCTTGACGCGTTTGTTTTTCCGCCAAGCACGCTTATAAGCCTATTTTCAATAAGAATGCGAAAGTCTTGCTCCACAGATGGGCGTGGGTCCACGACTCCAGCAACGTTCAACGCTGAGCGCACTTCGTCTAGATCAGCGCCGTCTGGGACGTCTACAATTACGTAATTGTTTAACGCATTGACTACCTCATCGTAGTCCTCAACACTTCGTGAAAATACGTGGTCTGTGTAAGAGCCTGACGCTCCACGGAGAAATTTAATTTTCACGCCGCTAGGCAGCTCTGCTTCATAAGTTGTGCCATGACGCCAATTGTTATAGACTTTCATGTCTGTTGTTAACTCTGGAACTACAGTGTTTTTTCGAGAGATGTGTTCAAGCGATACTCCTTGAATTGTCGTGTACTCGTTGCGCTTGAGGTTTTCTATGTCTCTGAACAATTTCTCACCAGCCCAAGCGGTTAGCTTAAACTTCATTCGAGTGATTGGCTCAGGCTTGTCAAAAGGCTGTAGTCTAGTCACACGAACCGACATGTCTTCTACGTCAGTTGAGTCTATCGCCGCGTATGAACCGACTATTGCCGCGTTTGGCGCGTCTGACGCGGCGTACGCAAACGCGTCTGCAAGAGACGGTGTGCCAGCAATACCTGACTCAGTGTATGGTAACGCGTCTTCAATAATTACAGGAGCAGCGCCTGGTCCAACTACTCCCTGCTGTTTATCTTTTGCACTTTTTGGAGGTTCAGGCGCTCTAGGCGCTAGAGGCATGTCGTCTGGAAACGGAACTTCTGGCTTCTCAACAGCACTTGGAGTTTTAGGAGCCTTGGGAGCCCCTTTCGGGGCTTCAGCTTTTGGGAGTTCAGGCCCGCCTGGTTCAGGAGCTGCAGGCGCACCGCCTCCGCCGCCTTCTTCTCCGCCAATAATTTCAAGAGTCTTAGTTGACTTAATCTTTTCTTTACTACCGTCGGTAGGTTTAACGTAGACGTAATTCCAGTTAGCTGGATCGTAGCGATTGACAACGTACGTCATCCCGTCTTTAGACTTGACTGTCATACCCGGTTTGATTACTGTGACTTTGTCTTTTGAAAGTCCTAGTCCGCTGCCAGGTGGTGGAAGATCTTTGTCGATGACGACGACAGGATCATAGATCGTGCCATCTAAGTTCTTGATTATATGATCGATCGCTTCAGCTGTGGCTTCTTTGGCGATTGGCTCACCGCCGCTTGCTGAAATTTCATCGCGAAGAGCAGCAAGTTCAGCAGCCGTTTCTTCACGAGTTATTTCATTAGCGTCGTAGCGCTCGCGAATATCTTCAATCTTTGTCCGAGTCTTCTTGTATTTCGACTTATCAGTGCCGTCAAGGCCCCAGTCGCTGCCTAGATAAGTTTCAATGTCGTCAAAGATAGAGTCAAACGAGTTGTTGACTTCTTCATCACTCGGCAGTTGTCGTGTCTTCGGCTCGGCAAGTTCGGCTGCAGTCGGTGTTGCTTCTGCAACCAGCTCATTTACCGAAGGAAGATCACACGGATTAGTAGCTGCAGACGTTAGTCCGCCTTCACAATTCCAACCTTTAGCGATTGCCTTGTCCATCGTGAATCGAGCAAGTTCATCTTTAAATGCTTCGATAGACTCAGGGCTTTTGTCTACTGGAGCTGTCGGCCGCTGAGCGACCTCTGGCATATTTAGTACAGAGTCTTCAATGTCAAATCTGTTTAGAACATCAGCACGACGCTTCTTCAAGCGATCTTTGAGACCTTCAGCCATTCCAGGGTCTGTGACGATTGAATCTACTATTTGATCAATTCTTTGCGGCGTGATGTCAAGCAGTTTTTGCGCTGAAGCTTTGCGTTGCTCTTCAGTCATTCCACCAAAGACTCTAGACGCAGACGGGTTGATATCTGGATCGACAAGAGTGTCGATTTCTCCAACGCTATCGCCAAACATGTCGCCTTTTTCGGCGCCACGAGCGCGGAACAGCAGCGCACCACCCGGATCTACGCGAAGAGGATTTCCATCGTTGTCTACAACTATGTTGTCGTATACAAGACCAGCGACGTCGTAGTTACCCAACCATGCGTCAACTGCGAAGTCTTCGCCGATCTTGTCAATGAACTCGCGGTCATTTAGTCGATCGGCTAGAGTTTCGCCAGTTGTTGAGACGATAGGTGATACTGTGCGTGGCGCGCCGTCAGCTTCGCCTACACGAACGTCTACTGCATTTACACCTAGTTCTTTATAGAATGCAGACGCAAGCGCTTCGTTCTCCGCGTGCTTAAGCGACTTAGACTCTTTTACGTAGTAGATGTCTCCATCTGGGTCTTCGTACGTTCCGCCGAGGTTTGAACCGAGTTGCGGTCCAACTTTGTCCCATTTTGCGACGTTTGGTTTGACTGGCGTATCAACTGCTGCGTCGTCACCAGGTCCAAAAATATCTGAGTCAGCTGCGCCGCCGTCAGCGTCGGCGCCAGAAGCTGAAACTTGGCGCAAACTTACGACTGTTAAATCTGTTCGTCCGCCCATTTCAACTCTGCGAGTGCTGTCTACTTCATAGTTGCCCCATGCGATATGCTCTGCTTCTCCTGAAAACCAAGACACGGACGCGAACGAGATTGAAGTACCTTCATTTGGTTGTATCTCGAACACGATGTGTGTTGTCTCGCTGTTTGGAGGATACTTCAACAGTGACACGATGTCTTCGGCTGCTTCATTTCTAGTTGTAAATGAGCGAGCGTCAATAGGCAGAACTACACCAGGAGTAAGGTACTGCTGAAGTGCCGGGTCATCTTTTCTTACGTCAATGTAGCGTTGCAAACGGACGTCATTCTTTTTTGCCGATGCAGCTATTAAGCGGAAGAACGCACCAGCTGAAGACGGATCTGAGAATATGTCAGCGTCTCCGTCTGATATAGCTTCTTTCCCTCTTGTCCACTCTGGGTATCCGCCGTACTCACTAATAAGTCTGTCGTACTCGGCTAGCGCGACTTCTTCGTCTCCGCCGCTTTGACGTTTGACAGACTCGTAAACTGCGCGACGGAAGCCGCTAGTGCTCTGCACTGGTCGCTTGTCGTCCATATCGTTTGTTGACCCACCGTCGATACTCATCAGCATTCCCCAGAAACCTCTGAAAGCTTCTCGTTCGTCAGCTGAGTCACTAAACGACCACGGCATGTAGCTGTCTAGTACATTCCCAAGATTTTCAGCGCTGTACTCGTTCAAGTTTGGATCATTTTGGCGGTTAATAAGATCATCTGCAACTTCTTGAATACTTGGGTTCTTTTCTTCATTCTTAGCAGCATCTGTCATCTGCGCCACAGCAAGCGCTGCGCGCTGCGGAGTTGCTAGCTCGCCGTTACGCTTGATCGCTTGTTTGATCTCCCAATCACGCGCAGTATTGATGTCAGCCGGATTAAACTCTTCTCCACCGATCTTGTCAAAGTCGTCTCGCAGCATAGTAATGCGCTCAACATTTGTCTCACTGCCTTCAGGCAACGCGGAGTCGTAGATACCAGCGACAACAATGTCGGAATCTATTCCAGCGAAGTCAAGTGCTTCATACAAAGCTTCTGCTGGAACTGCTTCATCACCGCCATCAAATGGTAGATAGCCAAGCCCAATCGCGACATCGCCATCGCTAGACGGAACCAACGCTTGACGAAGAGCTTTTTGCAGATTTTCTGCAGTAAAACTATTCGCTAAAATCTGAGGATCGTCAGTATAGTCTACGCTGTCT
>SXGQ01218610.1_pt1 | contig 13715 bp, 13 predicted proteins | sample 3178371 | NCBI WGS metagenome assembly SXGQ01 (sample SAMN11356859, study PRJNA531348) | freshwater metagenome | isolation source: freshwater sample F1-20 | place: China: Fuxian Lake, Yuxi | collected 2017-12-25
AATGTTAAAATAATAAGTTATGGCTCATGAATCTAACAATGAAAATGTACTATGGTACATTGACTCAATTAATCCAAATGGTGCTACTTATGAAGTAGTTGGATGGATTTCTCATAAAATATCAGAAATTCTTAGTTTATCATTAGGTGATCAAGACATTAAATATAGTATTGTTCATCGTCCTGATGTAAAACAAGTTTATCCATCTTTTAATACTTTTGGTTTTAAATTTACCGCAAATAAAGATGATATTAAAAAACCAATAAATATTCATTTAAAAAATGAAATAATATATAATGTTGGTAATTTAGAATCTCAAGTTATTTTAAAATCAGGTTTCACAAATACTCCTAAAAGTTTAGTTATTGTAGATAATTTTTACAATGATCCTGACATGATTAGAAATCATGTTATAAAAAACATAACATTTGATTTTTCAACATATCATACAGGTAGAAGAAGTTTAGACCGTTTTATATTAGAAGGTACTAAAGAAAAATTTGAAGAACTTTTAGATAGACCAATTCTTAACTGGAATCATCCAACATATGCAAATGGTAAATTCCAATATTGCACTTCACAAGACCGAGTTGTATATCATATAGATACTCAGAACTACGCCGCAATGGTATATCTAACACCAGATGCTCCATTACAAACAGGTACTGCTTCTTATAGAAGTAAATTAACAGGAGCTACTCGTTTTGATAATGGAGAAACAGGTGAATTATATCAAAAAACATTTAAGGGTGTAAGTAATGAATTAAACTTCTATGACAAGTCAACTTGGGAAGAAGTAGATAGAATAGCAAATGTATATAATCGTTTAGTTATGTTTGATGCTAAAAGGTTACACTCAGCAACAGAATATTTTGGTGATGCTCTAGAAAACGCTAGACTGTTCCATTTATTCTTCTTTGATATTTGATCGATACTTAAAAATTGTTATGACAAATCCAACTATATGTTTTGCGACTATTTGCAAAAATGAATCTCATATCATTAAAAGAACTCTAGAATCTGTATACAAGTATATAAGTTACTGGGTTATATGTGATACTGGCTCTACAGACAATACTAGAGAAATAATCACTGAGTTTTTTAAAGAAAAAAACATACCAGGAGAACTCCATATTGATGAGTTTAAAGATTTTGGTTATAATAAGAGCTTGTTAATGAAACGAGCTCAATATAAAGCAGATTATATTTTACAAATTGACGCTGATGATCCTTTAATTGGTGAGTTTAAATTTACTCAACAAGATGTTGGTCATGATGTTTATTTAGCTAATGTAAAAAGAGGTACAACTAATTATAAAGCATTTACTTTATTTAATGCTAAACGTTTATGGAAGTTTTGTAGTGTAGCTCATACAGTTATTAAAACTATAGATAGACCTGAATTTACAACAGGTGATTTAACTCACTATGATTTTTATGTTTCATCTGAAGATATAGGGGCTAGAAAAGCAGACCCAGAAAAATATCTTAAAGATGCTAAGAAACTTAAAAAACAATTTTTTGATACCTTACTTGATGATCCAGATGATTTAAATCTTCGCTCTATTTTCTACACAGCTCAAAGCTATATGGATTATGGAATGCATGAAGAAGCAATTAAATGGTATAGACTGTATACTAAAATAAGAGGTAATTGGCTTGAGGAACATTTTGAAGCACAACTAAGAATAGCTAATTGTTATATTAGACTAGATAGTGATTCTAATTTGATAGAATATGAGATGAAAAAAGCCATTGATATCTATCCAGATAGAGCTGAACCATATTTTATTTTAGGTAATTATTTTAATAATAAAAAACAATCAGAAAAAGCATACTATTATCTTAAACAAGCTCAATCTAAAGATGTAGAGTTAGTTAAACAAAAATACTTATTATTCATAAATGAGTTTAACTATGGAAAGTATGTAAATGATGAATTATCAGTGGCTTGTTATTGGGCTGGAAAATATGAAGAAGGATTAAAGTTAATAGAGGAAATTATTGACAATCCTAAACATAATCATGATAAAAAAAGATTACTAGATAATATAAACTTTTTTAAGCTAAAAATTAATAAATGATAAAATTACATTTATTAACACGTTGTACTAGATTAAGTAATTTAAGAATTATTAGAGACACTGTATTTCCTAGTCCTCTAGATGTGACATGGCATATAGTTTTTGACACTAGCATTGTAAAAAGTTTTAATAAGGCTTTAATAGAGGAATTAAAACAACTACCAACAAAAATTTATTATATTGAAAGTAATGGTACAGATTATCTATATCCACAATTAAGTGATATTATAGATACTATTGATGAAGGATTTGTAGGGATATTAGATGATGATAATATATTACATTCTGATTTTTATATAGGGATTGAAAAAGTAATAAAACAAAACCCAGATAAAAAAGCATTTGTTTATAAACAATATATTGGAGGTAAAGATTTTACAGGATTAAAAGTTAGAGATATAGATCCTGAACATATGAAACTTCAACATATAGACTCAGCTCAATATATAATTGAAGCTAATTTATATAAGACAAGACGATATGAAGAAGGATATGATGCTGATGGTAGATTTATAGAGCCATTTTATAAAGAACATGCTGATAAATTTCATTTTATAGATGAAGTATTATGTTATTATAATCATTTAACATTTTCTAGAAAAGCTAATTTACCAAGAGTATTATACATAGGCCCAGGTTTACCAGAACTTAGATCTAAACAACTTTATAATTATGAAGAAGATAAATTAGATATTTTTTATACTACAAATGATAACAATATTGATTCTATTTTAATAAATTATGATCCAAATGCTATTGTCACTGTAGGAGAAAGTGATAAAGACTTTCCTAATTTATATAGGCAACCAGCTGAAGTAAGAAAAAAATGGATCCATGTAAAAGATGTTGATTTAGATTTAGGTACTAAAGCATATTATTGCGCTATGATTCAAATGTTAGAAGATAATACATCTGAATTAATATCGTTTTTTACCCCAATTTATAAAACTGGAGAAAAATTATATAGAACATATCAGTCCTTAGTAGACCAAACTTATATAAACTGGGAATGGGTTTTAGTAGATGATTCTACAGATGAATTAACTACAAAAATAGCTGAAGAATTAGCCGCTAAAGATCATAGAGTAAAAGTATATAGTTTTAAAGAAAAAAGTAATGGTAATATTGGTGATGTAAAATACAGAGCCGCTATGTTATGTAGAGGTTACTTATTAGCTGAATTAGATCATGATGATATATTAACTGAAAAATGTGCTGAGTATCTATACATTGCTAGCAAAACATATCCAGATGCTGGTTTCTTTTTTACAGACTGGGCTGAGGTAAGTGAACATATGGATTCATATTGTTATGAAAAAGGATTTGGTTTAGGATATGGTAAATACAAAGATGAAAATTATAAAGGATATCTAATAAAAGTTTGTGATCAACATAACATAAATCCAAAAACAATTCGTCATATTGTTGGTACACCAAACCATGTTAGAGCTTGGCGTAGAGATGTTTATTTAGGTTTAGGAGGACATAATAGAAATTTAACAATAGCTGATGATTATGAGTTAATGGTGAGAACATTTCTAAAAACTAAATTTTGTAAAATACCAAAACTTGGTTATCTTCAATTTATATATCTTCACCAAAATAAAACTGATGAAAATAGCCAAGCTGATTCAAGATCAGATATTCAAAGACGTATTAGAACTATAGCTAATTTTTATAATGATGCTATAAGAAAAAGATTTAAAGAGTTAGGTGTTGAAGACTGGGCTTATTTAACTAATGGATGTGATATACAAGACATACCTAGTAGATTTGGTGATCAAGAAAATTATGTAAATTATATACTTAATATTTAAAATATGTCATTTTTATTTTCAAAAGAATTAAACGATCCTCAAAATTATTATTACTATACAAATGGTTTTAATAGTGAGGAATTAGACAAAGTTTATAAAGATGTAGCTACATTAGATTTTGAACAAGCATCTACTATAGACTCAAAGTCAAATGGTAAAGAAATTAGATCATCGTCTGTTAAATGGATACCAAACACACCACAATGGAGTTGGTTGTATTTTAAATTAATGGAAATGGCTGTACAAGCTAATAACGCATTATGGTATTTTAATTTATATTCAGTACAAGACTTAATTCAATATACAGAATACTATGCCACAGAAAATGGACATTATACATGGCATCAAGATTTTGGACCAGGTAGTCCTTCATTAAGAAAAATATCAATCACTGTTCAATTATCTGGACCAGATGAATATGAAGGTGGTGATTTAGAATATTGGAAAGGAGGTAATGATATTATAAAAGCACCTAAAGACAAAGGCTTAGTATTTATATTTCCTTCTTATATGATGCACCGTGTAACACCAGTAACTAAAGGTACACGTCGCTCATTTGTATTATGGATTGGAGGAGAACATTATAAGTAAATTTGGTTGTTTTTTAAATTTTGTATATATTTATATCAAATAAATAAATTATGGTAACATTTTTAATTTTAACCGCTGTTATTTCTATCGCTGTTGGACTTTGGATTTTAAACCAAAAACAAAATGAAGAATTAAAAGAAATCAATTCTAATGTTTATCCATGGGTTGATGATTTAGCTCCTGAAGTTACACCAGCTCCAATAGCTGAAAAAATTGCTAAGAAAAAACCAGTAGCTATTAAAAAACCAAATGCTAAAAAAACAGCGAAAAAATCAACTAAAAAATAATTTATGAGTGTTATCGCAAAAAAATTAACAACTGAAGAATTACAGTCTGTTAAAAATATTAGACAAGATTATTCTAATTTAGCTTTAGCTGTAGGTGAACTAGAGTTACAAAAGTTTAACTTATTAGAAAATTACCAAAAAGAAATAGCCGCTAGAGAAAAACAACTCGCAGCTCAGTTACAAGAAAAATATGGTGAAGGATCAATTGATCTTGAGACAGGAGAAGTAAAAGCATAATATGTATTGTTAGGTGTTAGGAGTTAATATAGAAGAAAGCCTTGACAGCAATGTCGGGGCTTCTTCGTTTTATAAATCATTTCATATATTTATCAGTAGACAAAATCTATTTAAAACATGGCGCAAGAAACATTAATTTCTCCAGGTGTACTAACACGTGAGAATGACTTATCACAGATAACCCAGTTACCAGTTACCGTTGGTTTAGCATTAGTTGGTCCAACTGTAAAAGGTCAACCATACATTCCAACTGTGGTTACTTCATACAGTGATTATATCAATCGTTTTGGTGGTTCATTTGTTAGCGGTGGTGCTAGCTATGAGTTTTTAACTTCAATAGCAGCTTATAACTACTTCCAAAACAGTGGTGAAACTATTTTAGTTACAAGAGTTGTGAGTGGATCACACTCACCATCATCAGCTAGTGTATTAGTATCTGGATCATCTTTAACTAACCAAACAGCTTCATTTGTTTTAGAAACTTTGAATGTTGGTTTACTTACAGCCAATAGTGGATCAATGTTCACTAATGGTGGTTTAGATAGTGGATCATTAGAAAATGTAAGATTTGAAGTAACAAATGTTAATCCATCTCAAGGTACATTTACTGTATTAATTCGTCGTGGTGATGATAATACACTTAATAAAGTTGTATTAGAAACATTTACTAATGTATCTTTAGATCCAAATCAATCAAACTATATTGCATCTGTAATTGGTGACCAATCTAGAACTTTATCTTATGATGCTGATATGGGTGGATTTTATATTAGTATAAATGGTGACTATCCAAATAATAGCCGCTATGTAAGAGTTAAATCAGTAAATCAACCAACTCCAAATTATTTTGATAATGCTGGAAATGTAGCTGTTAATACTATTACAGCTGGTACTCCAATGTATGGTAACAGCTATTCAGCTTCATTACCGTTTGCTGGATCTGGTTCTATTGGTGGTGCTTTCCAAGGTGGTAATGGTAATGACATTCCAGGTATTGGTTCAACATTATTTGGAAATATAGGAGCTACAACTCAAGGTATACCAGTTGGTAACTATTTAACAGCTAGTAATATCTTATCTAATAAAGATGAGTATGATTATGAGTTATTAATCACTCCAGGTTTGATTAAGTCTTTACACTCATCAGCTGTAACTAGTTTTATAACTAATGCTGAAAACAGAGGTGATTATTTCTATATCACTGACTTAAAAGAATATAACAGTACTTTAACAAGTATTGTGAACTCAGCAGCCACTGTAAACACTAACTACGCTGGTGCTTATTGGCCATGGGTTCAAGTAGTATCTCAAGAAACTGGTAAATTAGTTTGGGTACCTGCTTCAACTATTATGGCTGGTGTTTACGCTTTCAGTGATAATGTAAGTGCTGAATGGTTTGCTCCTGCGGGTTTAAATCGTGGTGGATTAGGTGGTGTTATTCAAGCTGAAAGAAAATTATCTCCAACAATGCGTGATAATTTATATGCTGGTAAAGTTAATCCAATTGCTACTTTCCCTAATGTAGGTGTTACAGCTTTTGGTCAGAAGACATTACAACAAAAAGCTAGCGCTTTAGATAGAATTAATGTTCGTAGATTATTAATTGCTCTTAAGAGATTCATTGGTAATGTAGCTAAGACATTAGTATTTGAACAAAATACAACTGTAACAAGAAATCGTTTCTTATCTCAAGTTACTCCATACTTAGAAAGTGTACAACAAAGACAAGGTTTATATGCTTTCAAAGTTGTAATGGATGATACAAATAATACTCCAGATGTAATTGATCGTAATCAATTAGTAGGACAAATTTACTTACAACCAACTCGTACAGCTGAATTTATCCTCTTAGATTTCAACATCTTACCAACTGGTGTAGAATTCGGTTCATAAGAAACTTAAATTATTAATATTTATATAAAACAACAATACAATGGCAGTATTAGATCCAAATGAAATAATGTTCATCGCGTTTGAACCAAAAGTTCAGAATCGCTTTTTAATGTATATTGATGGTGTTCCAACTTATATGATTAAAAAAGCATCAACTCCATCATTCACTGCAGGTGAAATTATATTAGATCATATCAACGTTTACCGTAAAGTAAAAGGTAAAGTTCGTTGGAATGATATGACAATTGAAATGTATGATCCTGTAACTCCAAGTGGTGCTCAAGCTATAATGGAATGGGCTCGTTTGGCACACGAATCAGTAACTGGTCGTGATGGTTACTCTGATTTTTACAAGAAAGACTTACGTTTGGATATTTTAGGTCCAGTAGGTGATGTTGTAGGTGAATGGATTATCAAAGGCGCTTATTGTAAAGAAGCTAACTTTGGTGAATATGATTGGGCTAATGAAGCTTATATCAGTATTAATGTAACAATAGCTATGGATTATTGCATATTGAACTACTAATTCAGTTCAACATATTTTAAAGAGCCGTCCGTTTGGACGGCTTCTTTTATTTTTATATATTTATATATATAAAACAATAAAAACGTTATGGAAGAAAAATTTAAGTATCCAACAGAGCAAATTGATTTACCATCTAAAGGTCTACTTTATCCTGAAACATCTCCATTGTCTAAAGGTGCAATTGAGATGAAGTATATGACAGCTAAAGAAGAAGACATTTTAACTAACTCTAACTTTATTAGACAAGGTACAGTTATTGATAAATTATTACAGTCAATGATTGTGACACCAATTGATTATAATGAGTTATTAAATGGTGACAAAAATGCTATATTAATAGCAGCTCGTATTTTAGGTTATGGTAAAGATTATGAGTTTATGTATAGTAATCCTAATACAGGTAACTCTGAAAAAGCAACAATTGATTTAAGTCAAATTGAATCAAAACTATTAGATGAATCTTTATTCACTCATGGTAAAAATGAATTTAGTTTTCAATTACCGTTTTCTAAAATAACAGTAACATTTAAGTTATTAACTCATGGTGATGAAAAAAAGATTGATAGAGAAATTGAAGGATTAAAAAAAATCAATCCACAATCAGTAGCTACTATAACAACTCGCTTAAAACACTTATTAACATCAGTTAATGGTGATAGAGAGTTAACCACAATACGTAACTTTGCTGATAATATGTTAGCTAGAGATGTAAAAGCTTTACGTGATCATATCAATAAAATCACTCCAGATATTAATTTAAAAGTTAATGCTGTTAAAGAAAATGGTGATGTGGTGGAGGGCATCGAGTTACCAATTGGTATTAGCTTTTTTTGGCCTGAGTCCGAGCTATAAGAGTGTATTATTAGAAGAAGTTCACACACTGTGTTATTTTGGTCAAGGTGGATTTACCCATACTGAGGTGTATAATATGCCCATTAGATATAGACATTATCATTTAAAAAAAGTAATTGAATATCTAGAAAAACAAGCAGAAGTTACGAATAAATCATTCAGTAATGATGAAAAAACCAAAACTTCATTAGGACCTCCATTAAAACCAGATTTTGTAACTAAAACAAAAGCGCCCAAAAAGTAGGGCGCTTTCATATTTATATATGGTATAAACTAGTATAAATGCCTTTAGATCCACAAGCACAACAAAATGTAAATGACTTTCAACTGTATGTGAAAGATACGTTGATGTCTATTAGCACTAAGTTCTCAGAAGTAATGGCTGATGCTGTTGAGGATGCTTTTGATAATCTTGATAAAAAAGTTATATCTGCTGTTGAGAAAGACTTAACTAAAACATTTAAAAATTTAGTTAAAGCTTCTGATGATATTTCTATCAACATGTTTAAATTAAAACAAGGTTTAATTGGAGCTAAAGATTTAGCTAAACAGCAAACTAGTATAGATGAAAAAAGAATACTATTAGAAGCTAGAATAGCCCATGCTAAAATGATGGGCGCCGAATTTTCTGAAGAAGATCTTGATGCGGCTAGAAAAGCATTAGACTATCAAGAAAAAGAGTTAGCTAAAGCAATAGCGTATAACGCCGCTATTGAAAAACGACTTGGAATAACAGGTAAATTAGTTGGATCATTAGCCAAAATACCAGGTATAGGTCAATTTATAAAAGCTGATGAGTTAGAAACAAGTCTAAGATCAGCAGCTGCTAATGGAGCTGGCCAGTTTAAAATTATGGGATTGGCCGCTAAAAATGCCTTTGGCCAAATAACTAAAGGACTAGTAGATCCTCTATTTTTACTCACTGCTCAGATAGCGTTATTTAAGAAAATTTTTGATCTTAATAAAGATATAAATGAAAGACAAGTAGGTCAACAACGAGCTTTAGGTATATCATATGACCAATCACAAAAATTAGCTCAAAGTACATTTGAATATGCTAATGCTACTAATGATGTTTTTGTCACTGAGAAACGAATAACAGAAGGTAGAATAAAATTAAATAATTTATTAGGTACTAGTGTTATTTACACTAATCAATCAGTTGAAGGTTTTGAACGTTTAACTCACTATTATGGTGTGAGTGAAGAAAGTGCTGCTAAATTAACTGAATTAGCTACTCTACAAGGTAGCTCTACTAAAGATATTCTTAATTCTACTATTAGAACAGCCAATGAGCAAAAAAGACAATTTGGCGGTACTATAAATTATCAAAAAGTATTACAAAAAGTAAGTTCTACAGGTGGTGATATATTAACTAAATTTAAAGGCAACACAGATGCTTTAGCCAAAGCAGTAATGCAAGCTGATAGATTAGGTTTATCATTAGAACAAGTAAATAAAACAGGTGAGTCATTACTTGATTTTGAACAATCAATTGAAGCTGAGCTTAAAGCTGAATTATTAACTGGTAAAGCTATTAATTTAGAAAGAGCCAGAGCAGCTGCTTTATCTGGTGACTTAGCTACATTAACAACTGAAATTGCCAACCAAACAGGTGGTATAGCTCAATTCCAAAAGATGAACGCTATACAACAAAAAGCATACGCTGAAGCATTTGGTATGACAACAGCTGAGATGGGTGATATGCTTCGTAAAAGAGAATTTGAAGCTAAATTAGGAGCAGACGCTAAAAAATCAGCTGAGGAACAACTTAAATTAGCTGAGCAAAGAGGTATTAAAATAGAAGAAAGTGTTAGAAAAGAACTTGAAGCTAAATCATTAGCTGATAAACAAAAATATGTTTTTGAAAAATTAGCTGAGGTTTTAGGTAGATTAACATCAGGCCCAATGCAAAAATTCATGGATATATTAAGTGGAGCCTTAGGATATGTTGAAAAGATATTTAGTTTCTTTGGTAAAATGACTGGAGGAGTTGTTGGTGATGCTTTAGGATCAGTTTTATTAGGAGCTCCATTATTAATAGGCGGTATAAGAATGCTAGCTGGAGGAATTAAATCAATGTTATTAGGAGCTAGAGGTTCAACCCCAATGAATCCAATGTTTGTTTCAGATATTGCTGGTGGTGGTGGTGGAGGAGGAGGAATAACAGATATGGTTAGTGGTGGATTTGGAGGTAAAAGAAGTTTAGTTAAAAGATTTGGAGCTAAAGGAGCTAGAAATTTAATAAGAGGAGTAAAAGGATTTGGTATAGGAGCCGCTATAGGTATTGGAGCTGATCTAGTAGCTGGACAAATGGAAGAAGGAGCAGCTCAAGATACAGTATCAGGTATTGGCACAACAGCATCATATGCTGGTACTGGAGCATTAATCGGTTCAGTAATACCAGGTGTTGGTACTGCGGTTGGAGCTGTAGTTGGTGGTTTAGCAGGTGCTATGACTTCACTATTCACAGCTGAAGAAAATAGAATAAAACGAGAAGAAGCTAGAAAGAAAGTTGAAGAAGATCAAAAGAATCGCACAAATGAATTATTAGAACAATTAGCTCTTAGACCAAATGTATTAAATGTTGGTGGTAAAACTATTATGGAATTTAACACAGCTGCTGATCAATATGGTACAAGAGGTAGCTCATTTAATTAATCATAACATATTTATATTAAACATACAATCATGGCATTATTTAGTAAATTAAAAGATAGTACCCTTAGCTTGAAAGGACAACCAGGTCCTAACTTTGAAAATGAAGGGCAAAAAGTATCCTCAAACATCCAAGCTTTAACTAAGGGTAATCAATTAGTATCTTCTCAAGATTTAATATCTGGAAGAACATATGGTAGACCAAACCAAACTAAAATTACTCCATCAACTTTAGATTTAAATGGAGAAACACCTCAACAATATCTTAATGCTTTAGGATCATCTAATAATGCTAATGCTTCTCAATTTAATTCATCTACAGGAGCTGGATTTACACTTGAGAAAAGATTAGATTTTAGTCAATTAGGTAATCAGGGCAAACCATTACCTAATTTTGAAAATATAGGGCAGATAACAACATCTGATATTCATGCTAAAACACAAAATAGCATTTTAAAGGCATCTCAAGACTTACTAACTGGTAGAAAATATGGTAGAGGTAGATTTACAACTTTTGTACCACCATCACAATTAGATGCTAGTGGATTACCTGTTGGTAATGTTTATAAAAATAAAGGACCTAAAGAAGGAAGATACTAATGCCATTTTTAAAACTAAATAATAGTTGGTCTGATTTATCTAAATACTACAATCAACCATTTGATAATAAACCAAAAATACCAGCTATTAGGTATGTTGGTTTTGATGATGGATTGATACGTGGTGGAATTATTAATACTACTTTAGCCTCAGTTCAGGATACTCTTCGTATAGGTAAATTTATAGCATCTGGTAAAGGTGTTTTATTTGTAATTAAGCAAGTTGGTTTACAATTATCTAGTCCTTTATTAGAACAACTTCCACCAAGTAATCCTTTACCAACATTAGGTCAAGGACGTGTACAAAATATAGTTAACACTGTTACTAATTTTATAAACTCAAAGTCACCTAACCAAATATATAATTTAGGTCTTAACACTTTAGCTCAAATACCTGTAAATGCTTTTGGCCAACATATTATACGTCAAGGTAAACTACCAGTATTTGGAGGAGGATATTTAAGTGGTGTTAATGTAAATACAGATAATAGTAGTGCCTTTAAAGGATATAATTATGCTTATATAGCAACACAAAATAATCTTAACAGTAAACCAACTGATAATCAATATACATCTAATTATCAAGGAACTCTAGGAGAACAAGTTACAAACATATCCACTTCTGGAAAAACACAAGCAGAAGCTAATGCTAACTTTGATAAAATAAAGCAAAACTTAATAAAACAAGGTAAAATTCCTGTTGATTTAAATCGAACTGTAAATTTAGCAGATTTAACAATCACATCATCTAATAAACTTAGTTATAAAAATGCTCCAAATCGTTTACTTCAATATCTTCAAAAAATCCAACTTAAATCTTCTAATACAGGAAATAAATTAAGTAGTTTAATAACAAATCCTATTGAATTATCCTCATATAATGGAGGTCCTGAAAGTACTTATGGTATTGGAAAAACATTTATAAACACATATCCTGACCAAAGAACTAATATTAGTGTTAACTTAAGTGATCCTAAAATATCTTTATTAAATGGATTTGAACCAGATTCTTATAGTGAATTAGATAAAAAATCTTCAATACTTAGTCCAATATTCCAACGTCAAAATAAAACTTATATTCCTATAACTGATGATTTTTATATTGATGATCCTAGTCCATCTAATAATAATATAGAAAATAGAATTGGTGTATCTAAAATTGGAAAAAAAGGTAATGTAGTAAGAAGTGTAGATGCTATTAATACTATTAGTATTATGGATGGAAATACTTTCTATAAATATAGTGGAACTGGTATAAATAAAAATATTGGTAATAGTGATTATAGTAGTGATAATCAATTTGGTAATAGCTCACTTTTTACATATAGTAAAAACACATCAGGAAAAGTACAAGCAGGAAATTTTGGTAGAGATATAATTAAATTTAGAATTGAATTTATTAATAATAATAAAATAAATGAAACTGAAATTTTAGCTTTTAGAGCTTATATAGATGATTTCACTGATGGTATGACATCTAAATGGAATACTTTTAATTATATGGGTCGTGGTGAAGATTTTTATGTTTATAATGGATTTACAAGAGATATAAGTGTATCATTTACTCTATATGCTCATTCACCAGAAGAAATGAGACCAATATATCAAAAATTAAACTATTTAATGTCAACATTTACTCCTGATTATAGTTCTAAACTAAAAATGAGAGGTAATATAGCTAAATTAACAGTTGGTGATTACTTATATCAACAACCAGGCATATTCACAGACATTAAATTATCAGGAATGTTAGACACACATTGGGAAATAGCTATGAGTGATCCAGAAGGAGGTGCTGATTCAAGTCAATATGAAGTACCTAAACACATTAAAGTATCATTAACATTTAAACCTATACATAACTTCTTACCACGCAGAGCTTATAAAAATACATTAGTAAACTCACCATTTATCACAAGAAATGATAAACAAAATAAATATCTATCAGCTGATTTAGGTAGTGATGGTAAATCTAAAACATTCACAGTACCTCAAAGTAAACAAGAAGAAGAAGCTCAATTTCAAGAAGGTATGAGACAATTCCAACAAGGTGTAGATATGGGTATACTTGATAGAAGACGTGATGTTTAATTAATTTAAATTTTACTTAACCTTAATATTTATTATCATGAATAGATATGAGGATAATAATATTATTGAGACCACACCAA
>SXGQ01433962.1_pt1 | contig 13715 bp, 27 predicted proteins | sample 3178371 | NCBI WGS metagenome assembly SXGQ01 (sample SAMN11356859, study PRJNA531348) | freshwater metagenome | isolation source: freshwater sample F1-20 | place: China: Fuxian Lake, Yuxi | collected 2017-12-25
ACGTTGGTATCGAAGCGATCCGCAAGGCTACCCCTGTAGCACCCGCCCCGCAAGGCGCTGACCCCGCCATTGGCGCACAGTTGGACGCAACGTCCGCTGTTGCGTCACGCGCTGAGACAACCGCCCTCGACGCACTGCAAAGGGCTAACGCTGTGCAAGTTGACCTACTTAAAAAACTAGAGGGTCTCAGCGACATCGTTGTGTCAACTGCTAATTTTGCAAATGGTGTTGCGTCTCGACTCGACAAGGCAGAGACCGCCATCGGGGCTGTCAACGTCGATGAAGACTCGATCACACGTGCCGTCAACAAGGTTGTGGCTGACGCATTCGCACCGTTTAAACAGGCTGTTGAGGGTGCGGGAGCGCAAGCAGTTGTTGCGGACATTGCATCGGTCTACGTGAGTGAGACCAAGTCGGCTCAGGATGTGTTCGGTGTCGAGGTGCTAGACCCCAAGGGCAACCCTGTCATGGTCAACATTTGGAATGACCCCTCTGCCCCCGCCATCGATCCTTATTTTGTGTGGACTGAGAAGGTCTTGCGTCACTTCCTATTGGCTGACGCTACTGAGTCCCCAATGTGGATGGGCGGGGACAAAGGCACAGGCAAGTCAGAATCGGCACGTAACTTTGCGGGCTATACGGGACGTGCGTTTAAACGCATCAACTTCACCAAGCAAACCCAAGTCGAAGATTTCGTTGGTGCTACGGGCTATGACCCTGTTAACGGTACTTACTTTGAGAAGAAAGATTTCCTTATGGGGTACACGCACCCCTCTACGGTGATCCTCTTGGACGAGCCAACCAACCTAGACCCCGCGATTCTCGCGATCCTCAATGGTTTCCTCGAACCAAATAGCGCTGTCTCCTATGGCGGTGCTGTCCACAAGCGTGCCAACGGGGTGCTAGTGTTCAGTGCTGATAACACCCTTGGGTCGGGCGATGAGACAGGACGCTATGCGGGGACAAAGGTGATGAACTCCGCACTTATTGACAGATTTTCACAAGTGATCCGCATGGAGTACCTACCACTTGACGCTGAGATCGACGCTGTCACCCGCCACACTGGATGCAGTAAAGACCTAGCCAAGCACGTACTCAAAGCGGTGCGTGTGGCGCGTCAGAAGGTGCAGAGTGCAGACATTGTGGACGCACCATCGATTCGCTCAGTTGTGGCATTCATCAAAGCATTGAAAGTCTTAGCCGTCAAAGACGCATGGGACGCAACCATAGCCAACCGCCAACCATCAGAGTCGGCTACCGCCCTCGAAGCGATTCGTGTGGCATGCATCGACGAGACATTTATCAGCAACAACATCTAAGGAGTACACAACATGAAAGCACGTTTAAACGGGGTCGAGTTCCGCAATGCAATCGAACAGGCTACCCACAAAATCTGCAAGGAACTATCCCTCGCCCCCGTCACCGTCTCATGGGACGCATGGACGCCCACTGCCAAGATCAATGATTACGGTGATATCGTTTTGCACAACGTCAAAGACGATGCGGTGATCACCCGCCCAGTGTTTGAGCGCTACGTTGGGTTTATTTTGCATGAACTCTTGCACCGCAAGTACACCGACTTCAAAGTCGGACGTGAAGAAGGTCACTACATCCGCTCACTTCACAACGCACTGGAAGACGCAATGATTGAACACCGTTGTATCGATGAGAAGTTGGTCGGCAATGCTGAAGGTCTCCTCGCCGCGTTGATCGATGGCATGGTCGCTGAGTCTGCCACTCAGCCTGTCGATTGGTCAGACCCTGTGCAGTACCCCTTTGTGTTGGCTGTCTACGCACGCAAGCACGCATCACGCAAAGTGCCATTGGCCAGCGGTCTACGCCCGATCTTTGACGTGGCACGTGACCGCCTTGCTACTGCGAAAACAAGTGAAGACACCTTGGCTATCGCACTGTGGGTAGCCGATCAATTGCAGAGCATCCAACCCAACCCTAAGCCACAAGGTGAGGGTAAGGGTAAGGGCGAGGGTCAGCCTACAGAAGGACAACCCGCTGACGGTCAAGGCGAGGGGTCTGGAAAGGGCGAGAAGGGGTCTACAAGCCCCGATCAGGGCGAGGGTGAGGGTGAGGGTGCATCCGATGGTTCGGACGCTCCTGTGGGCGATGCTAAAAACCCCGCTGACAGAGAAGGCAATCTCCCCTACGCACGCGAAGTCGAGCCAACTAACCAAGCCCCCGATGGTGCGGGTGCTGACGGTACGTACTTCAAGTCTAGCGGTCTCACTCAGTCACACACACGTAATCAGCCACACTACGAACTGAACGCTGATGTAAACGTGTCTGCCAAGTTGCGTTTCGAGGTTCGTCGGCTGTTCGATAACACTGGAACAACCGATCACCAAGTCGGACGCAAGTCGGGATCGATCAACGTGCGTACCTTGCACACAATCCCATTGGGCAACGAACGCCTGTTTAAACGTAGGCTCGATGTTGACGGTATCGATTCAGCCGTCGTGATCGTGTTGGACGTATCAGGTTCGATGTTCAACTTCAAACGCAAGTTGTCCCCCATACAGGCGGGTATCAACGCATGTGCGTCACTGGTCGATGCGCTTAACTCTGCACAAGTGCAGACAGCAGTGCTGACATTCGGTTGCGAGACAGCAGTGCTGAAACCCTTTGCCTTACCCGCCAAAAAGGCGTTGGCTGTCATGCCTAACATGGTCTCAGGCGGTGGCACAAACGACTTCTTTGCAGTGAGGTATGCCCACGAAATGTTGCACGGTACAGACGCACAACGCAAGATCTGCTTTGTGATCACCGATGGACGTGGCAACCCCTCTGCCGTGCGTGATCAGGTCAGAGCGGGTGAGTCACTGGGCGTCACAACGATAGGTGTCGGCATCATGTCTGACGTGACAGACATCTACAAAAATTCGGTGATGGTTCGCAAGGTGGAAGACCTTGGCACTATCGCATTCAACAAAATCAAATTAGTTGCATAAGGGGAATCATATGAATTGGAATCACAGATTAGTTAACTGCCCATCGGAGAACGGTGGTGAGGATTACTTCACCTTTAAGGAAGTCTTCTATGGCGATGACGGCAAGGCAGAGGGCTATGCAGATGCATTCATGGGGGGCGATGACATTGGCGAGGTGCAAGAGTTACTTGTGCGCCTACAGACCGCATTGCAAGCACCAGTGTTACACGAGAACGACTTCAAAGGGGGTGAGTAATGGAATACGAAATCAGGCTTTACAAATTCCACAATGGCACGGGGCAGTGGGAGATATGGCAATGCATCGATGGCGAGTGGGAGCAGATGTACGAGGAGACCTACACCTTTATCGATGAAGAAGATTGCGCCAATCAACTTACGCACGCACAAGCGGGTCTGCGTTACTTGGAGAAGACCCATGTTTAAACACATAGCAGGTGGTCACTGGTTTGTCCCATCGACTGTCGGATCAAGGGGCAACACCGTGTGGACTCAAGACCCCACGGGCGGGTCGATGATCGTGGCTGACTGCTCAAGCAAAGCGATGCCAGTAGGTACGCAAAGGGCTAATGCACGGCTCATAACGTTTGCGCCTGACATGCTGTTGGTTATCGAGGATATCGCCAAGCGTGGCTATGACGGTCACGCACGCAAGAGCGTCAAGTTTTTGATGGAAAGGATGCAACGTGAATAAAGTAATTACGTTTGTATTTGCGGTCGCAATTGCAGTGATCGTGTTGGATCTTTTAGTGTGGCGTTATGGATGAGGAAGAAGAAGAAAAAATAATGATGCAACTCTTTACAGAGTTAGCAACAACGATAACCAAGGCGGGGCTAACCGATCCCGCCATCGATGCAGTCCTGATCAAGTTGGCGGTGCTACATGCGATTAATCGTATGGAGCGTCAGGACTTCTTAAACCAAGTGGGATATTCGTGGAACTATGAAAAGTTCTTCCATCCCGAATCAAAAGAAATGCATTAACGTTTAAATAAGGAGTAAGCCATGTATGTTGTAGAGCGATTATTAAAGTTTAAAACCGTGCCAAGTCGTTGGGATAAGTTATCCATACACGACACCAAGGACGAGGCTGAAGAAAGAGCGGTCATGTTTAAACGCATGATTGATGGCGGACACGCAAAGGGTGGTGGCGAGGTTATCGACTACCGCGTGAAAGAATTTAGAGGAGTAACAAAATGATCAGCGATTTAGAAGACAAACCATTGAGCGAGGTAATGAACATGTTGGAAACACTTGCCGAAAAACATGACCTTTTGTTAAGTACGAATTTAATTAACTTTGCCGATGACCTATGGGCAATTGCACGTAAGGAGAATACCAATGACAAATCTTACTGACCGTGAACGAGAGGCGGTGGTTGATCACTTCTTTCACTCAGAGACCGCCTACTTGGTGAGAATAATCTTTAAGTACATGCCCGAAGATTTACTGAAGGAGATGGGTGTTAACTTGACTAGGGATGATGAATCCGATGTTGCAGAAGATTAAAACCATAACCAACCGCAACCCCATGTTCCTACAGACCGCTTACAAACACGATAACCTTGTCAATCTACAGAATGACGAGCGGTTTATCAGCGTGGGTGAAAAATACATTGCTTACGATGGCATATGGAATGTTTACAAGATGACCAAGGGTCGAGTCCCTCGCCTGTGTGGTCGTTTTGATTCTCTTCCACGTGCTGTATTCAGGGCAAGATTAAATGTTTAAACTTACATTTATCCCGCTGCTGGTGCGTTTAAACGCGCATTTTTTCCGCTGCGGATAAAAATTTTTATGCTTAGGTAAGATTGTTTACGTAGTTGGAGGTCTAGCGTGGGTGATGTGACTGACCTCTAACCCCCTTGGGTTACTCATTGACGAGGGGACTTTTGAAGGTATGACGGGGGGCGTACTACGAATCACCCAACCCCCCACCCCCTTAGAACTGATCTAAATTCTCTGAATACGTACCCGCTGTCTTGTTATAGAGAAGGGTCGTTTCTCCCTGATTACCCACCCACCGATACCTACACTTCCACACCGCGATTTCAACGCACTGATCCGCACGATGGACGGTGATACCACAGTCGGTCTTAGCCCACCATGCCATCGATCCGCTGATCGACATGCCGTCGGGGCGGGGTTGCTCCACCCCTGATCGGTTGATCTTAGATGGGTGAGCGATGAACCAACAATGCACGTCGTGGGCTTTGACGAACTTTTGTACCTTGGTCAGCATGGAACTTATCGCCTCTGTCTCTGTCGAGTTGGTCTTGTCTAACTCTATGTAGTTGTATGGGTCGATGACCATGCCCCGCACACCCATGCGTTTAACCGCAACCCTCGCCCGATCCAAGATGGACTCTAGTGTTGATGGCTCTTCCCCGTTTGTGTCGATGAACAGGAAGTGATCCTGTACCCATTTAAACGCATGTTCTTTTTCCTCCTCGCTCATGCGATCCTTGCCATCAAAGAATCTTTTCTTGGTGTAAATCTCCATCAGGCGGGAGATGTGGATCTCAGGCTGATTCTCGAACGAACACACTGCGAACTTCCAGTCTGCTCCACGTGCAAGATTTACCATTATCTGATCTACAAAGTTGGACTTGCCCGATGACGGATAACCTGTGACGACAGTGAGTTGGCTAGGTGCTACCGTGTAAACGCTATCTACGGAGGAATAACCAGTTGAGAAGCCCTTACCAGTCCCCTTCTGGTATAGGTCGTTTAAACGGTCAAAGTAAATGCTCGCATCCGAGAGACCCGCGATGGGGTACGGGGTTGCGCCTTCGATGATGTCCTTGACCGCTGTATGCCGTGCTGGGTCATCGAGTAATACTTCGTTTAAATCCTTTTTGTTGAACTTTGCGACACGACATTTGTCTTTGCCGATCCTTCTGGCTAGTTCTTCTGCCAGTGCTTGACCCGCTGTGTCTTGGTCTGTGGCTAAAACGATATAGGGTGCGGCTTCGATGATCTCACGTGCGTTCCACACATAGGAGAACTTCTTATCCTCGCTGGGTAGCACCTTACCGTCTGCCACCTTGATAGGCGCACCGCTTGGCACTGACACCACATTCTCTATACCGCACTCCATAGCGGTCAGCGCATCTATCTCGCCCTCAACAATGATTAGGGGTTTACCCTTCTCTACAAGGTCAATGCCAAAGAAGTCGTGCGCCCCGCCTTGGTCTTGCGTGAAGTCTTTCTCAGGGAATGATCTGTACTTAGCCGCGACCAAAGCACCGCCCCTGTAGTATGGGAATCCGATTGCTTCGGAGGTCTTGCCTAACTTGCCAAAAAACTTATCGGCAGCGAAAAGTTTCATTTTATCTGCTGTCTGTTGTGATATCCCGCGTTTAAACAGCCACGCATAGTGATGGTCTTGTAGTGCGTTGTTCACTATGGCGATGTTGGGTACTGCGGACAATTTACTCTCCCTGTGTGTTTCGTTTTTAGGTTGTAGAAGACCGCTTGTGAGGCAGTGATGACAGTGATAGATGACCGCACCGTCAGGCTTCTTGGTCAACGTCATATCTTTGGAGTTGGATTTCTTCCTGTCGTTTGAGCATTCGGGACAGGCTATACGTGCGTGTTCGTTGAAGGCGACGTGATCCAGATTCATGTTTAAACCCTCACCATCACCAGCGGGGTTGCTTCGCCAACGTACGCGCCTTCGATGTTAAACGCGATGTATTCGGATGCCTCCTCCTCGGTCATGCCATCCTCCATGAACGCTAGGATTAACTGATCCCTGTCATAAACCGTGACGGGAGGCATGCCACAGCGGGTCGCTACCCCAATGACGCACTTGTCTAGGTTCTCAGGATCTATGAAGAGGAGTTCCTCACCGAATTCTTCTGCTATTTCGTGTCGGGTCATCTCATGCTCCCATCGGAGTTGCGCTTAAAACTGCGGTTCTTCGATGGGGCTTGCAATTTGATGCCAGTAGCATTAGAGCCTCCCTTGCTCAATGCTTTGACGTGGGCTACATCTTTGCCTTTCCTGTTTACACCGTCCGCGTCCAGTTTTCTTCTCGCTTTCTGGCGCTCCATTCTGTTGGGTAACTCGTCTCTCTTTACTTGGGTTTTGTATTCTTGTTTGTAGTCTCTAGTCATTGCGAATCCTTAAATTTGATTAGTGCGTCTTGTTCAATCACGTAACCTTTACCATGTCCAAGGTCTTTGATGTTCTCTGCTTTGATTGCGTCATGGGACTTGGCATACCCGACTAAGTCCACATTATCGCCATCGACAATGGCTAGTGCATAGACATCTACCTCATCAACGGGCTTGTCGATATGTATGACTAGTCTGCCCGTCTTGTAACGGGTGGCCTTGACATCTATCTTCTTACCGTTCTTGCCTATTAGATCAGCCCCGCCCTTCCTTGGGTATACGGACAAATCAGGATATAGGTTAAAGGCTTTGCCAAAAGCCATCTCGGCAAGGATGCCATCCCTGTCAATCTCAATGGGGTCTTGCTTACCCATTTGCTTGTCGGTAACACCGTTTTGACGTGCGGTTGTGTTACGCATCACCGCTAGTACTTGCGCTATGGCAGATTCTGATGGGGTCATATTAATAAGCATCAATGCCTACTTTCATGCGCCCACATAAGGATAGCCTCGTGCGGTGTCTCACCGTAGCCCTTGACCTCTTTCTCGTTGCGAATAGCAACAAAGAAGGAGCGACCTAGTTTGGGGTAGTGCCTCTCGTATAACTCCCCGCCAGACTCCATGAAAATCCAGACGGTCTCCCAGTCGGCCCTAAGTTTGTTAATCGTTACCGAAACAGGCGGTGGTAACACATCAAACTCTAACGGATCGCACGGTGGCGAATCATCCTCGCACGGGCTTTCATCTGCCCATAACTCTTTCAACTGCTTTATATATTCTTTGTTTTCCATCTCTCTCTCCTTTGTTAAAACATTGATGCGGTGAACTTGATGTCATCCGCCAACTTAAACGCTAACTGTTCAGCCAGCACTTTTTTTCTTTCTATTTTTTCTAATCTCTTCTTCTCTATCCTGCAACCTCTACATACATATTTCCCCATGCCAAACCCAGTGAGGGTTAATCTCTTGGGGACGTTGCAGTATGAATTGTGATCGTCCTTCATTAGATGAACTAAGAGGATTTCCCTGATACCCATGATCTTTTTTCCTGATCGGTAGTACCCATACATACGTCTTCTCTCCTGTCTTGCGCCCCTTGTTGGGGGCTTCTTTACAACTTACTGATTCTTCGTCAGCACTGCCAACTTGCCTTTTGGTGATTGTTTGAGCAAAGCACAGCCTTACCGTGGTCATAACCAAAGTTCGCTCTGTGCTTGTGACTTGCCTTTCGGAGCCATGTCATCGCATCGCACTAACCCAGACTTATTTCAACCGCCACGCTCTAGGTATTCGCCCACGCTCCCTGTTATGGCTTGCTCGTGTTACAGGGTTATTTAAGACTCCACCACCGACGTACCGCATGGATTCCGAGTTGCGTAGGGACAATAAAAAAGCCGCTTACTACTGCCCTCGGTAGGAACCCTACGGATTGAACCAAGGGCAAGGGCATGAGTAAACGGCTTCATTAGCAGTCGCTTCCTACGGCAACGGTTTGGATTATACACACAGAATTTAATAGCATGTCAAGGGGTTCCAAAAAATATTTAAAGGTACATCTCGGCGGGTCTCCATGAGGAGACACTAGCGCCTCTCACCGCAAACCCCCCTCCTTTGCGGTATATGCGTTTAAACGCTATGTTTAGGACATGCAGGACTTGCAGGACATGAAAACTACTTATTGCCGCTTTTGCTACACCTGCTACGCTACGGGTTACGGAAATAGGATTTATGCGTTTAAACAGCATAAAATACTTGCTACCGCCCTTCATTACTAGGGTCAGTAAGCGGAGTGTTTTGCGCCAATAAAACAGTAAGTTGTTGATTTTAAAAGAGAAAATCGTTTCACAATGTGAGAGTGTAGCGCTTGTAACGGCGGCTGTGACGATGTGGTGATGTGACGGGGTTTTGTAACTTTTTACTAGGAGACATTATTTGCTTCTTAGAGAAAAGGTATGGAAACCAATCACACCATCACATCACCACAAAGGCTTGTAACGCCCGCCCGGCATAGCCTGTTCCCGGATTCCCTTCTACGTTTAAACATGCAATCCGGGAAATCCGGGTAGCTCACGCCATGAGCTTGCTGCTGGCGGCGGAATGGTTTAAACTACAGGCACTGGGCTTGCAGGAGCGCAGTTGTCTCTCTCCTTCAGCCCCGCTTAGTTCGGGGCTTTTTTTTGGCTACCACTTCGGGTATCTGCTCGATGATGATCTCTGATCTAGGGTTCTCTGCGTCTAGCCCCCAGTATGTGTGGCGTTCTTTTACCTGACGATCATTCTCATATACCAACCCTTGCATCAGGTCTAGGATCAAACTCTCGTCCAAGTCGGGTCGCCTTGTTGCGTAAAAGATACGCATGGTTACCCTTAGATCGCCAGTCATTAACTTAGCCAGTGGCGGGCATTGCAGACGGAACGCCTCAGAGTAGTTCAGCGCCTTCTGAGACTTAATCAGGCGAGACATATTGCCAAAGCGAACAACCCTACGGGAATTTGCTTTACTTGCAGGCTCACCTAAAATAAATAATGAAAGCACTTGCAATTCATCCACAATAGCACTATTATAATGTTTCATCACAAAAACCTTGGAGAGAAAATTGATCATCACAAACAAGCATAACGTTCCAGCCCCACTGGTAACGCTTGCAACAAGAGAATACTACAGCAAAGGCAAGTCTTCCTATAGCGTAACAGAATTAATGTCACCCCCGAAAATTAAAAGGTTACGTGAACAGTACAACGAAAAGGTGGAGCAAGACGTATCAGATATGTTGTGGAGCATGCTTGGCTCTGCACTGCACGTGGTCATGGAGAGGGGTGACACAGAGGGATGGACGATGGAAGAGCGTCTGTTCCACGAGGTGGACGGGGTCACCATCAGCGGTGCTATTGACCTACAGCACGATACCGATGGGGGCGTGGTCATCATTGACTACAAGTTCACCTCAGCGTGGGCTGTGATGCAAGAGAAGGAGGAGTGGCAAGAGCAGTTGAACGTATATAAGTGGTTGGTTGAGGTGGTCAAGCGCAAGAGGGTGGTGGGTCTACAGATCTGCGCCTTGGTGCGGGACTTTAACCGACACGAAACCAAAGAGGGCTACCCCACTAGCCCTATACACATGGTAGACATCCCGATGTGGGACTCTGTCAAGACTGAGGCTTACGTGCGGGAGCGCTTGGAGTTGCATCGTAACGCCAAGGTGTCTGCCGATTTCGGAGAGGATTTACCCCCCTGCTCCGATCAAGAAAGGTGGCAATCAGAGACCACCTACGCTGTAAAGCGCGAAGGACGCAAGACCGCGATCCGAGTGTTTAAATCAATAGAAGAAGCCAATGAACTATCTTTGAAGGAGAAAGGCTATGTCGAAACGAGACTTGGAGAACCCAAGCGTTGCACCGGAAACTTCTGCGGAGTTGCCCAGTGGTGCGAACAGTATCAAGGAGAGATTAATGTCCCCGCTTGATTTACTGAAGATTAACGTCAATGACCACACGGAAAAGAAGAATGGTCTTACCTACCTGTCTTGGGCATGGGCATGGGCTGAGGCGCTAAAGGCTGACCCCAAGGCTACCTTTAAGGTAGAGATGTTCGATGGGTCACCCCTGATGCTTGTCGGCGGGTCTTTCATGGTATGGGTAACCGTCACCATGTTTGATAAGCCAATGACTTGCATGTTGCCTGTGTTGGACTACAGGAATAAACCTATCCCTACGCCCAATTCTTTTGATGTAAACACATCCATCATGCGTTGCTTGGTTAAGGCTATAGCGATGCACGGGCTTGGGTTATACATCTATGCTGGAGAAGACACACCCCCTGACGAGGTTAAAGAAGAGCCTGAGAAGAAAATTGTCAAGATAGAAACACCTACAGCAACCGCAGAGGTTGAGGTAGATACGGCGAACATGCAATTGTTTGCTGACTCAATGATCCAGTTCGTTGGTATTTGTGAGAACGAAGACGCACTGAAATCATATTGGAAGGCCAACCATCCTCAACTTGAGGCATTGAAGGCATTCGATAAAACTCTCTATACGAGCGTGCTTGCACGTTTTACAGAGGCTAAAGCTAACTTTAAGAAAGACTAAACATGGAACAGTTTAAACCCCGTGCCGACTCCGGCAACCTCCACGCAACCACAAGCAAGATGCACGAGAAGTCACCCGACTATTTCGGTGAGATTGCTATCAACCTAAAGGATCTAACCACCAACGTACGTGTTGAGGATGGCTTGCACATCTTTAAATTAGGCGGTTGGAAACGCCAAGCCAAGAGCGGTAAGACATATCTGTCTATCACTATTGACCGCTTTGTCCCCAAGGCGAAGGATGCGCCACAGAGCGCACCTATCAATGATTTACCTGACGAAGAAATCCCATTTTAAGGAGAAAGACATGGAAGAGAACACAACCCAAGAAGTCCAGAAAACCCCCGCCAAATACAAGATAGATGTTGTGGACGCATACATAAAAGCCAACCCAAAAGCCATTGCCGCAGAGGTTGCGCTTGCATGCAATACAACTGTCGGGTCAGTCCATCAAATGATTTACCAGTTAAAGAAACGCGAGGAAAAAAGAAAGGCAGAGAAGAAAAAAGCAAGACTGGAGAAAGCAAAGATGAAACAACAGCCCATTCCACTAGAGAAATCGCACCCCGACGAGCTTCTTGTAATGGAAGTGGCGCAGTTAAATTCAAGGATTAAAAACCTCGAACATCAAGCGATTGGCTACAGAGCGGTCATAGACTTCTTAGAGTTCCAACTTAATCGTAAAAATGGCACTCCAGTTTGAAGCCCGTAAAGTTGCGTTGAAACAGGACAGGACGGGCTACGTCCTGACTGTCTCTATCCACCCCGATGAAATCCCAGAGGAGTTACTGCGGGATTTTGTTGGGTCTAGATATGGATGTGCGTTGGTTCGTATCCAAGATGACGAGTCTGCCACACCATACGTCAACAGGGTATCCAAGGCTGGAATGCTTTGCCGACTACCCACGTTTCAAGATTTTGTAGAAGCAAACTCTGAAAACGATGCTGCGGCATTACTGTGTAAACGCTGTGGCATTGCCTCTAGAACGGAGTTGCACGGCAACAGCATGGCACAGATTGCCTTTGATGATTTAGTAAAAGAATACGAGCAATGGAGTTCAAATGATCCCTTCTAAAGTGAAGCCGTTTATGACGTACCTTGATCCGGACGAGATAACAAGGCTAAAGAAGTTTGCAAAGAAAAAGAAGATCACCATGTCCCAAGTTATCAGGGAATCTCTCAGCGCAAGGATGGCTGAGGGTAACCCCTATACCGCAGGATTTAACGACGGCATCGATACTTGCATTAGGTTAGTCAATGACAACAAGGCATCCCAAATGCGTTTTCCCTCTGGGAGTTCATTTGCTGAGTTGATAGAGATTGATTTGATGAAGGCAAAGATACTGGAGGTTAAATGAAAGTTCTGCGCGGGTCTAGGAACCAGTGTCCAACTTGCTCTGAGTATTTCAACAGCAATAAAGCATTTGACAGACACAGATTTGGCAATCCCGGCAGTTTAAACAGACGCTGCCGTACCCCGGCGGAGCTGTTGGCCAAAGGCTGGAGTTTAAACAGTAGTGGTTTCTGGATTACAAAAACAAACCAACACAAAGGAGGAAGACATGATGCAACAACACCTGACTGACGAGCATCCAACCGTGCGCGTATTTCCACGTACCATAAAAGAAGCGTGGCCTCAACACTATGTCAACGAAGACATTTTTGAAGGCCCGTACAGAGACCCACAAATTAGCGACTTTGCCATTCTCTGCGCGTTGATTGCTATCGTTGGGTTTTTTTTCTACATGTTTAGTAAATACATTTGGGGGTGATATGACACAAGACCAGATTATTCAAACTTTGCACAAGGTTGTAGCAGAGAACCAAAACTTCACCACGTGGACGGTATCAACACCGCACCTAGTGGGGCTAGTCAACCATGCAATAGAAGCCGAGCGTAAACGTATCCTTGATGTTATCGGGGATAACCAATGCGAGTGTCGTTGTTCTGAAGTAGTAAGGGGAGAGGAATGAAGCTGTCACCCATCAACAAGTACGACCTTGTTTTGCATGATGTGCCAATGTGCGCGGTGTGCAACAAGCCAGTAGAACGCATGGAGTCCATGTATGACATTGCTTGGGCTAGAAAACGCTTTCGCGTGTATTGCCACGGAGATATGGAAGAAGCGATGCTAGACGATGTAACCATTGAAGACAGCGACAGCGTTCGCTTTGGTCAGGCATTCATTGACAAACTACCGCAACCACAACTGGAGCAGCCATGACCGCAGAATTCAATGACTTATTGCGTTACGACGCAGAAACTGGAGAACTTTTTTGGAAAGCAAATAATAAACTTGCTGGTCACAAACACAAAAGCGGGTATGTCAATGTCAAGGTTAAGGGAAAAATGTATCGGGCGCATAGAGTTATATGGGCTATGGTTTACGGTAAGTTGCCAGACTTAATGATTGACCATATCAATGGAGTCCCGTCTGATAACAGGATGCAAAACCTGAGAGAAGTCTCTTGCATGGTTAATCAGCAGAACCAAAAACAGGCAAGGAAAGACAATGCTGGCGGTAAATTGGGGGCGCACTCTTATC
>SXGQ01157245.1_pt1 | contig 13714 bp, 15 predicted proteins | sample 3178371 | NCBI WGS metagenome assembly SXGQ01 (sample SAMN11356859, study PRJNA531348) | freshwater metagenome | isolation source: freshwater sample F1-20 | place: China: Fuxian Lake, Yuxi | collected 2017-12-25
CTGCACGAGCTTCCCGTCCTCGACGGTGGCGACCATGCCGCACAGCGGCTCGCAGATCCGGCAGTACGTGGGCAGCTCCTCGGCCATGCGTGTCCTCTCCTCCGACGCCCGGTGCTCGCACCGTACCCGGAAGGACGGGCCCTGTCAGGGGGTGACCGTCACAGCCGCGTCAGGCGTGGTGTGGCGGGGCCACAAGCTCAGCGCCCGAGCGTGCGCGTGAAGTCGCGCGCGTCGGCACGCAGACCCTCGACGCGCTCGCGGACCTCCGCCAGCCCGGCACGCAGCTCGGCGTCGCCGACCTCGACGGGGAGCATGGTGTCCTGCAGCTCGGCGATCACGTGTGCGGCCTCGGCGGCCTGGTCCATGGCGCGATCGATGAACGCGCGCGCACCCTGGGACACGTGGCCCGCCGATGCCTCTTCGAAGCTGCGGGCCTCCAGGCCATGCCGCGCGGCGAAGCCGGAGTACGTGCGCTGCGCCGTGCCGTAGGCGTGCTGGATCGGGCGGAACAGCGCGGTCTCGAGCCGGTCGCCGCTCTGCTCGTCGAGCAGGTCGTACGCGGCGCCGACGCACGCGAGTGCCACCGCGAGGCGGTCCGTCGCAGCGGCCAGCTCGTCGAGGATCTGCTGGTGGCCTTCGGCGGTGGTGTAGCTCACGTGCGGGAGATTAGGCCAGACCCGCAGCCGCGTTGCGGAGAAATCAGGATGACGCCATGCCGGTCTCGGCATACCGTGCGGCCATGTTCGCCCGTGTCGTCCTCCTCGCCGCGCTCGGTGCGGCCTACTGGCGCTGGCTGCGCGACCCGGTCCTCACCTACGGCGCGGAGCCCGCCGAGGCTGCCGCGGTCCTCCCGGGAGACGAGCTGCTGCCTGACGCCGACGGGGTCTCCACCCGCGCGATCACGGTCGACGCGCCCGCTGCGGCGGTGTGGCCGTGGATCGCCCAGATGGGTCCCGCGCCCCGCGGCGGCGCCTACACCTACGACTGGATCGAGAACCTCCTCGGGCTGAACATGCACAGTGCCGACGAGGTCCTTCCCGACTTCCAGGATCCCCAGGTCGGCGACACCATCGGCTACGGGCCGAACGTCATGCGCGTCGAGCGGGTCGAGCCCGAACGGGTCCTGGCCTGGCACTCGGCCGACGGCAACTGGGTGTGGACCTTCGTGCTGACCGAGCGCGACGGGTCGACCCGGCTCATCAGCCGCAACCGCTTCCGGCTGCCGACCCTCGGCGCCAGGATCGGGATGCTCCCGATGGAGCCGGGGTCGCTCGTGATGGAGCGGAAGATGCTGCGCGGGATGAAGGAGCGCGCGGAGCGGCTCGCCGGCGGCTAGTCGCGCGCCTTCGACGCCCCGGCGTACGAGCCCAGGTCGATGACGAACGCGAGGATGACGAGGAACCACTCGAAGCCCTCGACGTTGCGCCCGCCGACCTGCCACATGACGGCGTAGGACAGGGTCGTCCACGGCAGCAGGAAGAAGCCGATGAACGGCAGGAACCAGCTCTCGTACGCGACGCTCAGCCAGTTGCTGAAGATCCAGACGCAGAACAGCGCCAGGCGAGGCGAGATGAGCGCGATGAGGAACGTCAGGCAGGGCATGGGCGGAGCCTACCGCTGCCTCACCGCTTGACCGTGGCGGTGACGCGGACGGTGCGCTGCCGGCCGGTCACGGGCCGGAACGTGATCGCGGCCGTGACCTTCTGCTTCCTGGCGCGGCGCAGCAGGCGCGCCGCGGTCGTCGTCGGCTTGAGCACGACGGTCACGGTGCCGGCGCGCTTGACCGTCTTCTTCGCGGTCGCGTAGGTGCGCGTCTTCCTGTTGCGCCGGGTCGTCGCCTTGATCGTGAGCTTGCCGCCCACCGCGGTCCTGATCTTGAGCGTCAGCTTCCCGTGAGCGCCTGCCCGGGCCTTCACCGAGAGTTTCGTCGCCGGCGTGGCGGGCGGGGTGACGCTCGCGCCGACGGGGTTGACCAGGCGGACGTCGAGCGTGACGGGGAACGGCTGGTCGTCCGCGGTGGTGCTGCCGTTGGGGACGACGAGGGTCGTGGTCGAACTCGAGCAGTCGCTCCACGGGAGCACGCCTCGGGCGACACCCTCGCCGACGGCCAGCGGCGTGACCGTGGTCCCGCTGACGAACGCCGGTTGCGTCGGGATGCCCGGCGGGAGCGCGACCTCGACGGACAGGCGCTCGTCCGCGCACGCCCCCACGTACGTGCCGCGCGACTGGCCCATGATGAGCAGGTTGGTGAACGCGAGGTGGTCAACGGTGAGCGGGACTGGTCCGAGGGGTCCGGTCGCCGTGCCCGTCACCAGCGAGTGGACCACCCGCGGCCTCGCGTTGGTCACCCCGAGCCGGTTGATCTGGCCGCTGCTGGCCGCCAGGGCATAGCCGACGAACTCGCCGGACACGCTGCTCCCTCGCGCCGCGAGGGCGTCGGACAGCGCCTGCATCGAATGCGCCTGACCGTTGCCCGCGCCGAGCTCCGCGGCCCGCCTGTAGACGTCGCGCACGAGCGTCATGCCGTGGCGCTCGTCGAGGTACTCCATGAAGATCGACCCGCGGTACCCGCCGATGTCCTGGTCGTCGCACGGTCCCGGCCAGCCGCAGTTCAACGAGACCCAGGGCGCGTCGTACCAGTTGGGCGGCGCGTTCATGCCGAGTGCGGAGACGACGTTCTGCCCGGCCCACTCGGCGGTGGACTCGTCCAGCCAGCTCTCCTCGTGCGCGTAGATGCCCATCTGCACGGCGTGGAAGAACTCGTGCGCGATCGGGTACGGGCTCGTCAGGTTCGCCGTCGACACCAGGATCCACGAGGTGCTCTGCTCGAGGCTCGGCTCCTCGCGCGCCGCGCCCGCGCCGGTCCCGAGGTTGGCGATGTACAGGTCCGTCCTGCCGTCACCGTCGTCCTTGGGCGGTGGGTAGCCCCACGTCTCGACGATCAGGCGGTAGGCCGTCTCGGCGTTCGCGCTCAGCGTGGCGGCGGCGTCCGGGGATGTCGCGTGGTCGCCGGCCGTCGTGTAGTGCACGACGAAGTGCGGGCTCGCCACGGACTGCGGCAGCGACGGGAATCCGGTGGGTGGCCGGACCACGGCGGCAGGTGCCGGCCCCGCCGCGGCGGCGAATGCGAGCACAGCGACTACGGCGAGCACACGGCGAGAGCGGGTCGACATCGCCCCTACAGCGTCCCGTTCCGGGCACCGCCGCACATCGGCAGACGCCCGCTGATGGCTTGCGGGGTTCCCCTACTCGGCTGGAACGGGTTCCGGTGCCGAGTCCGGCTGCTCGAGCGTGTTGTAGACCGCCCACCCGATCGCGATCATGGGGACGGCGAGGAACGCGCCGACGATCCCGAGCAGCTGCGAGCCGATGATGACGCCGGAGAGCGTGATGATCGGGTGCAGTGACACGGTCTTCTGGTAGACGAGCGGCGTCACGAACATGCTGTCGAGCTGCTGCGCGATGAGGATGACGGCGGTCATGCCCAGGGCGGCGCCGGCACCCTCGGCGCCGAGCGTGACGAGGACGATCACCGCGCCCGAGACCCAGGCGCCCAGGATCGGGATGAAGAGCGAGACGAAGCTCAGGAGGAACAGCGTCCCGATGAGCGGCGTGCCGAAGACGAACATGCCTGCGCTGATCACCACGCTGTCGATGAGCGCGACCAGTGCGATGCCGCGGATGTAGCCGCCTGCGGCGTTCCAGGCGGCGTCACCGGCGCGCGTGACCTGCGGGCGGCGCGCGGCGCTGAACCGCCGCTCGATCCAGTGCCAGACCTGGTCGCCGCCCGTGAGCAGGTAGAGGAGGAAGACGAAGGTCAGCAGTGCGGCGCTGACGAGCTGCGCGGCGAGCGACAGCCCGGTGAGGACGCCGCCCACGACGCCGCCGGCCGCGTCCTTGACGGCGGGCAGGAGGCCGTCGAGGAACTTGCGGATCTCGCTCTCGTTCTGGCGGACCCAGTCGTTGTTGGCCTGCAGCCAGGTGAGGGCCTCGTCGGCACCCGCGCTCAGCTCGTCGCCGACGCCGCCGAGCTGACCGAAGAGGGCGTCGGCGAAGATCCAGGTGAGCCCGGCCACGACGACGAGGACGCCGACCATCGCCCCGGTGATGGCCAGTCCGCGCGGGACGCCGCGGCGTGTGGCGGCCTGAACGAGCGGGATCAGCTGCGTGCTGACGAGGGCCGCGACGATGAGCGGCACGGTCACCGCGCGGGCGTACCAGATGGCCCCACCCACGAGGGCGATCCCGGCGGCGATCAGCAGCGCCTTCGCGCTCCACTTCGCCATCGCTTCCCCGGCGGGGGCACGGGTGGGGGTGGTGGCAGCCACGGGCCGGGGTTCGACGGGCTCGCCGTTGTCCCTGCTGCTTGCATGTCTTGGCAGGACGCGGGAGGCTGTGCGCATGTCGACCACCAGCACGCGCAACGGCGCGCCGCCGGTCACCGCACAGCACTCGGCCGAGGCCGTCGTGCGCGAGTTCCTCGAGGCACTCGCGCGTGACGATCTCGACGCCGCGCTCGCGCTGCTCGACGACGACGTCGCCTACACGAACGTCCCGTTTCCCACCGTCCGCGGCCGCCGGACGGTGGACAAGCTGTTCCGGCCGCTCATCGGGAAGGCGGGCTTCAAGGTCCACTTCCATGCCGTCGCCGCGGACGGCGACGTCGTGCTCACCGAGCGCACCGACGCGCTCATCTTCGGCCGGGTGCACTGGCAGTTCTGGGTGTACGGCCGGTTCGAGCTGCGCGACGGGAAGATCACGGTCTGGCGAGACAGCTTCGACCTGGTGGACATCAACTTCGGGCTGCTGCGCGGTCTGGTCGGCGCGGTGATCCCCGGGGCGGCGCGGCGGTGGCCGACGGGGTAGGCGGCGCTCAGCGCCGGCGGTCGCGCTCGAGGGCGTCGAGGCGTCGGCGCAGGTCGTCGATCTCGGCGTCGAGGTCGCGTGAGACCGCGGCGCCGTAGCGCGACGTGTTCGTGCTCTCGGCCAAGCCGAAGTACACCAGCGCGTTCTGCCAGCGCGACGTCTCCGGGTCCGGAGACGGCGCGCGCGGAGCCGGTGGGGTTGATTCCTCGGGTCCGTCGCGCAGGCCGAAGTACACGAGCACGCGGTGGAGCCGTCCACCGCGTCGGTCGCCGAAGGGTGACTCGGGAGCCATCGCACGGAAGTCTGCCGGACCGGCACGTCCGTGGACCCGCCGCTCGTACGCCATGATCCGCAGCGATGATGACGGCCGCCGCGCTGGGTGCGGCGCTCGCGTTGCACGCCCCTGTGGTCGTGCACGACGAGCGCGAGCGCTCTCCCCTCGCTCCGGTGGCGCAGGCGCCTGCGGCGGTGCCGGGCCTGGACCCTGATCCGCGCGCTGCGGTCTATGGCCGTGTGGTGCGTCGCGATGACGGCGGTGCGTGGCTGCAGTACTGGCTGTTCTACGCCGATCAGGACCAGGACCGCGGCATCGTGCGCACCGGCCGGCACGCGGGTGATTGGGAGATGGTCCAGTACCGCCTCGATGCCCGCGGGCGCCCGCGGGAGGCGGTCTACGCGCAGCACTCGATCGCCGAGCGGTGCGACTGGGGAACGGTGCAGCAGCGCGACGGGCGGCCGGTCGTGTACGCCGCGCGCGGTGCGCACGCGTCGTACTTTCGGCCGGGCACGCGTGACCGGATGTGGCCGGATCCCAACGACGAGGCGAACGGCCGGGGTCAAGTGGTCCCCGCCCGCGTCGTGCCGATCTCGGAGAGCTCGCCGGCCTGGATGCGCTGGCCGGAGCCGTGGGGCGGGGCGCGTGCTCGCTGGTGGAACCCGGCCGAGCAGGACTCGCCGCGTGGGCCGGCGTTTCAGCAGCAGGGGCGGTGGAGCGACCCGGATGGCTGGGCACGGGCGGCGACGGAGTGTCGCGCGGAGTGTGATCGCGTCGGGGAGTGCGACGGGCGCGAGCGGGCTATGGCAGGGATGGGTGGGGCCATGCTGCTGGCGCTGGTTGCGAGCGCTTGGTGGCGCCGTCGTCGGCGAGAGTGACGGGCGCGGGATGGAGGCAGGGCGAGGAAGAAGCAACCGCCGGGCTCGGGTTGGGGCGCTCCGAACGGCCCTGCTCGGCCGCTCGCAATTGATGCCGGACGTTTGCCGCAGTGGGACGTCCGGAACGGTGCCTGTTACACCCGTCCGGCCGGCCAGGGAGTCTGGCGCTATGCGCCGACCTGACAGCATCGCCGCGCACCGCGTGGAGCGACCAGCTCGGGCCGCCGTGCTCGTTCCTCTGCCGCCCGCAATCCCATGGCAGGCGGCAATGAGGACAGCGATCCGGGGACAAACCGCTACATGGGGCGGCACCGCAAATCTGCCGGTTCCCGTTACGCCTGACCTGCTGGAACGGCGCGAGTTCTGGGCCCTCATGAGGGCCTTGGACCCTGACCAAGTGATTGCTGCGCCCATGCGTATGCATGACCTCGAGAACCTGCTTTCGGCCGAGCACGCACAGTGGAAGGAGAACGTGCTCAGCGAGCTCAGGGCAATCAGTGCATCGGAGCGAGCGATCGCCGACTACTTCAAGCGCTGCGCCGATGATCCGGTGCCCGGGACATCGCTTCCCGACGGCGTTCTTCCCGCGATAGCTGACCGCACACCGACATTTCGCCATGCGGCCGGAACGTCTCTTGCGTTGGCCACCTCAGACAGGGGAAGCGGCTTTCCGTTCGTTGGCTCCCTGCCGCTCCACGGAGCAGTTGGCCCAATCGGGGTGCGCGAGTTCACCGGAGATCTCGATGTCGGGCTGATGCTCGCCGCCGAGTTTGGAGACCTCCATCCGAGAGCGCTTGACGCAATTGGTGGGTCCGCAGGAATCGTCGGTTCTCAGAACATCGATGACCGACAGTCGGCCCTGCAACTCAGTCTGGGCGGAGCACCCTCGGGGTCAGCACTGCCCTTCGCCCTCAGCGAAGTAGGCCTCAGGTGGCTTGTTCCGGGCGCGCGGTCTCACCCAGGGCCGGCACTTGTCATTGGCGATGACCCGTGGGACTTCGCCGTCGCCTATGCCCTTCGGCGACACACTGGCGCGGCGTGGTGGATTCCGGCGTCGGCCGTGTCGGACGACTTGCTTCTTCATCTTCTTGCCTCGCAGGTTGAGCGCTTTCTCGATGGTGCGCTCCTTGGTCACACAGAACAGTCGGCAACGGTTGTTTCGACATCCGACCAGGATCTCGCGGCGGCGCTCGCTGCCGAGCTAACTTCGCGCAACGGCCCAGATCCCGTGACTTGGCGCACGGGCGACGCGGTTGACCTGCTGACCACGTCGGCGAATCGCTTGTTGACAAGTGCCGGCCATCTGGAGAGCTTGCCACTCACCGACGGTCTGACCGGGTATCTGCCACCCCGCCCACCCACCGTGCCAATCGATCCGAACTCGCTGTACTGGATCTCCGAGGTGATGGGCCAGGGCTGGCAGCCCTTGGTCGATAGTCGACTTGCCACAGTCATCGTCAACGCCCCCGCGTACTCGAGCACAGCCGCCCGGATCACCCAGAGCGGCGTTGCGTACCTCTGCCCGCACTACATTCGCATGGGTCCTGCGGATCTTGAGGCCGACACGATCCGACCACGCCTTCGCGTGCTGACGCTTGGAGACTCGGTGCGCAAAGTGGCGGAACGAGAGGGCTGGTCCGTCAGTCCCTCAGACAAAGGCCTCTTCGCCCGCAGATGCGAAGACCTACTCGGTGGCGCTGACGCTCTACTCGACCTCTCGTCGGATCTGGTGTGCCTTGAGCTGCTCAACGAACTTCGATCGCCAGCGACGGCCTCCGCGGGCCTACGTCTCAACGACGGACGGATCTACTTCCCACTGGCGGACGTCGAGTCGGCCATCGCTTCCGCCGGCGCGGGGACCAGCGCCATCGAACTGGTGGAGTCCGGCGTGTTGCGCCGCGGCCTGTTGTTCAAGTGCGATCTGTGCCGGCAGACATCGTTCTACGAACAGGACGAACTAGCGGACCGACTGCGTTGCGCTCGCTGTCGGCAGCCCTTCGGGATCAGCGCCCCCGGCTGGCTCGGCACCGACGAGCCTCAGTGGCACTATCGCGTAGCCGAGGTCCTGTTCCAATTCCTGGAGAACAATGGCGATCTCGGCCTACGGGCCACCCAGACGTTCCTGCGACCCCGACGGGAGAGCCAGCTCGCCTTCGAGTATCTCCACGAGATTGACCTCGTCGACGGCGGCGACCCGAAGCCCATCGAACTCGACATCTGCGTGCAAGTCGGCGGTGACCTCTGGATTGGCGAGGCGAAGACTGGGCCAAACCTCGGGAACAAGCGGGAGCGGATCGCAAAGCTCCGTGGCCTTCGACGCGCCGCTGAGGTGCTCCGCCCACGCGGGCTCGTGTTTGTGACCGCAAGCGACTCATGGACCGATCACACGCGAGGCGAGATCGCCCGCTCGTTCGAGTCCATGCCACTTGAGGTCAAGATGATCTCCAGCCCCCGCCGACGACCGCAGAGCTAGACCGGATGCGACATTGTTGCCGCTCGCAACGTTCAGTGTCAGCACAGGATTCGTAATTCGCAGCCCATGCCTGGCGAGAACACAACGTCGGTAGCCGTCGCCCAGGATTCAGAACTCTTCGGTGCAGTCCGGGAGGTCGTGCTGGAAGCCCGCATCCGGTTTCGGGAGCGACCTGACGGTGAACCGCTACCTCGAGACACCGGTTTCCCTGCGAGCGGAGAGTTCCATATCGGTGTCACGCAGGTGAGTGACGGGCGCGGGATGGAGCCAAGGGGGATCGAACCCCTGACCTCTCGGATGCAAGCCGAGTGCTCTACCAGCTGAGCTATGGCCCCGTCCGATCAATTGTAGGCGGCTGCAGCGTGAGCGACAGGTAGTCCTGCGCAAGGCGGACATCGCGACGGCGACGACTGCTTGGCTGGTACCGCACGTGCAACCGGGTCCGCCCGTCGAAGACCCGGGACGGTATGTAGATGCAAGTGCCAGTCGTGGCGTCGTACACGGCAAGCCAGTCAACGGTTTCGGCGGCGTACGTTCGCACGCTGCGACGGCGACCACCGACGATCGTCTGTGTGTAGCAGCGAACCTCAACGGTCACGCCATCGGAACGCGCGTGCTTGATCTGGACCCGCTGAAGCGTGCCGTCAACCTCGGCGATGAGGTCAGCGTCCCAGTTCTCTCCAAAGGGGAAGGCCACCTTGTGGCCTTGGCGGCGAAGGTCCATTGCGACCGCGAGTTCCGCAACGTCTCCTGCGATCTTCGTGTTCACGCGAACTCCCCCAACTGCTTGACCTGCACTCGCTCCAACTTCCCGTACCGCAGCACGACCAGATCGAACAGCCAGTCCTCGCCGTATGGCAACGCGATCTGATGCCCGCGCTGCCGGATGTCGGACGCCACCTTCAGCTCCGCGAGGTCGCCCTTGTGCTTCATCGGATTCACCACCCGATGATGCCGCCCCCTCAGCCCGTCCGGCCCGATCTGCGCAGAGTTGTCACAGACCCGTGCGCGTTCCGGCACGCGCTGCAACAGCCCGTGCGGTCGCGAGGTTGATGTCCACCGTGTCGGCCACGTCCGGCGCGTACCCGCCGGCCAGCACCACGCACACCGCCGCGCCCCACGCGGCCGCCCGGTCGAGCACCACAGCGTCCCGCGCCGCCAGCCCCACCTTCGTCAGCGCCAGCCGCCCCAGCCGATCGCCCTCCCACGGGTCGGCGGCCGCCAGATAGAAGACGAGGTCGGCGCCGCCCACGCGATCGAGTGCGCCCTCCAGCACCGCGAGGTACTCGTCGTCGCCCACGCCGTCGCGCAGGTCGATGTCCAGGTCACTCACCGCACGACGGAACGGGTAGTTCGCGCCACCGTGGATCGACAGGGTGAACACCGACGCATCCGTCGCGAACAGCTCGGCCGTCCCGTCGCCCTGGTGGACGTCGCAGTCGATCACCGCCACCCGCCCGGCGAACCCGTCCACCGCGCGCAGGTCCTGCACCGCCACGGCAAGGTCGTTGAACAGGCAGTACCCGCGCCCGGCGGCAAACCCCGCGTGGTGCGTGCCGCCCCCGAGGTTCATCCCGAATCCCGAGCCCGACCGCACCAGCGCATCGCGCGCGGCCTCCACCGTCCCCTGTGTCGAGCGCCGGCCGCGCTCCACCAGCGCCGCCGACCACGGCAGCCCGAGCACGCGGATCTCGCGGTCGCTCATACCGCCGGTCCGCACCCGGTCCAGGTACGCCGCCTGGTGCACCGCGCCGAGCAGCTCCCACGCCGCGGGCGGTGACGCGGCAATGTCATCCGCCCCCGCCACGCCCTCGGCCAGCAGCCGCTCGCGCAACAGCCGGTACTTGCCCAGCGGGAACTTGTGGCCCTCCGGGAGTGGGAAGTCGTGTGCGTCGTGCGCCCAGAACCGCATCAGTCACCTATCCGCACACGCGCGCACCAGCGATCATCACGTCCATGAGTCTGCCCCAGCCCGACCCCGCAGCCACGGTCCTCATCACCGGCGCCTCCTCCGGCATCGGCGCGGAGCTCGCGCGCCAGCTCGCCGCCAAACAGCACAACGTCGTGCTCGTCGCCCGGCGCATCGACCGCCTCAACGCGCTCGCCGACGAACTCGCGCGGACCCATGGCGTCCGGGCCGACGTCCTGCCCGCGGACCTCGCCGACGTCGCCGCCCGCGAACGGCTCATCGACGCCGTCGAGCACCTGGACCTCCACCTCGCCGGCGTCTGCAACAACGCGGGCTTCGGCGGCTCGGGCTTCTTCGCGAAGGCCGATCAGGCCAAGCAGCGCGAGATGGTCGAGGTCAACGTCGACGCACTGCACCACCTCACCGGCGCGTTCGTCGGCGGGATGGTCGAACGGGGCACGGGGGCGATCCTCAACGTCGCCAGCCTCGCCGCCATCCAGCCGCTGCCGTCCTTCGCCACCTACGCCGCGACCAAGGCGTTCGTCCTGTCCTTCAGCGAGGCGCTGCACGCGGAGCTGTCGAGCTCCGGCGTCAGCGTCACCGCGCTCTGCCCGGGACCGGTCCCCACCGAGTTCGGCGAGATCTCCGGGATGGGCGACATCGACGAGACGCTGCCGGGCATCGTCACCGTCTCGCCCGAACAGGTGGTCCGCGAGGCGATCGAGGGGATGGAACGCGGGCGGCGCACCGTCACGCCGGGTCTCCTGATGAAGGCCGCCGCGGTCGGCGGCCGCTTCACGCCCCGGTCGATCCTGCTCCCGCTCGCCCGGACCGGGATCAGGAAGATCTAGCGCGATCGGCCGAGCGCCACGCGCGGCCCTGGATCCGCACGAGGTCGAGGAGGTTCCCCAGCGCGAGGTTTGCGTCGACGAGGTGCAGGCCCCAGGCGGGGGTGGGGGACGGCGTGAGGTCGGGTCCGCCGTCCACCGGCGTGATCTGCAGGGAGGTCGCACCGCCGGTCTTGACGCACCGCGCCCGGTACGCGCCGTCGATCTGGATCCAGCGCTCCTTGGACGTCAGTTTTGGGAAGCCCAGGAGGCTGATGCCCGCGGCGATGGAGGTCCCCGGCGCGAACGGCGCCGACGGCACGATCGTCGTGAGTGTGCCGGAGCCTCCCCCGAGGCTCGCGGGGTTCGTGCAGAGGATCTCGCGGTTGGTCTCGGTCGTCCGGGCGAACAGCGCGTCTGCGGGCGGCGGCTCGTCGTAGACCGAGAACGCGACGACGCAGCCGACCTGCCGGCGCGTGCGGCAGGCGCCGATATTGCGGAAGTCGCCGCCGCGGTCAGAGCCCTTCCGGACCAGGACGTTGCCGCCGAGGAGCAGTGCCGAGACGATCCGCGCACGGGCGCGCGTCGAGCGATCGATCTCCTTGGCGATGAGCTGGCGCAGGACGAACGTGCCCTGGGAGTGGCCGATCAGGACGACGCCGCGGCCCTTGTTGTCCCTGCGCAGGTACTCCCGCCACGCGGCGAGCACGTCGGCGTAGCCCCGCGGGTTGACGACCCCACGGCGCTCGCCGCCCTGCGCGACGCCCGGCTGGATGCCCTGGATCGTGCGCTGGCGGTAGACCGGGGCGAACACCCGGCACGTCTCCGCGTAGCGGGCGGCCTGGTAGAGCGCGATGGATCGCAGCTCGGGGTCGATGCGCCTGTTGGCGACGAGCGTCTTCTGGTCGCTCACCGTGGGGTAGACGTAGAAGCAGTCCACTCGCTGGTCGACCGGGACGGAACGATCAGAGGTCCGGTTGCCGGACGGCGTGAACTGCGACGTGCCGAGGTTCCCGTCGCACACGTCCTTGCGATCCGGGTGACAGAGCCACGTCGTGGCGGCCGAAGCCGACGAGGGCACGAGCGCGCAGGCCACGACGGCCGCGAGGAGGGACAGGCGGAGCATGCGAGCCACGCTAACGGGGCGGTCGCCCTGACCGCCCCGCTTGCGGATCCGGCGACGTGCCGGGCCGGGAGGGCTAGGTACCCGGCACACCCTCCGAAGGCGGCGGGGGCTGCTCGTCGGTGTACGGCTCGATCGCGCCCTCACCGGCATCCGTGACGAGCGGCTCGCCCGTGAGCTCGATCACGCCGTCCTTGACCACGCCGATCTGCACACCGGAGTAGCCGGCGTTCGAGTCCGCGCTGTAGCGCGTCGGCACGAGCCCCGGACCCTGCAGGTCGCCTTCCTTGATCGCGTCGACGATGCCCTGCCGCGTGGGGTCCTCGCCGGCCCGCTCCAGCGCGGTGACGAACGTGTACGCGGTCGCCATGCCGTACAGGATGTTGCCGTCGAGCGGCTCGTCGGCCAGGTACTCCTCGTGCACCTTGCTGAACAGCTCGATCCACGGGTTCGACGTGTCGCCGAGGGCCGGCAGGTACGACGCGGTCTCCATGCCCTCGATGAGCGACGTGTCGGCCTTGCCCTTCGAGAACGACTTCAGCAGGCCCCCGAGCGTGGTCGGGTCGCTGCCGACGTTGCTGACCACGAGCGGGGTGACGTCGTTGAGCTGCACCTGTGCGAGGCGCAGCAGCGCGGTGTACGCGGGCACCGTGAAGGCGACGACCACGTCCGCGCCGGCCGCCTTGATCTTCGCGACCTGCGGACCGATCTCCGTGTTGCCCGACTCGTACGTCTCCCGCGCGATGACCTGATCCTCCGGGATCTCCATGTCGAGGCCCTTGACGCCGTCCTCACCGAAGTCGTCGTTCTGCGTGAAGTACGCGATCTTCTTGCCGGCGTACTTCTCGGCGACGTACTGGCCGAGGATCTTGCCCTCGGTCAGGTAGTCGGTCTGCCACCCGAACGTCCACGGGTGCTCCTCGGGCTCGTTCCAGCACAGGCAGCCCGACGCGACGAAGAGATCGGGGACCTTCGACGCGTTGAGGAAGTCGACGACCTTCGTGTGCGTCGGGGTGCCGAGTCCGGAGAGCAGGGCGAAGACCTTGTCCTGGAGCACGAGCTGCCGGGTGACCTTGACGGTGTTCGTCGGGTTGTAGCCGTCGTCGCGGGCGATGTACTCGAGCTTGCGCCCATGGACGCCGCCCTGCGCGTTGACGTACTCGAAGTACGCCTCGATCCCCTTCGGGATCTGGCTGTACCCCGGTGCCGCCGGCCCGGTGAGCGGGAAGTGCCCGCCGACCTTCACCGTCGTGTCGGTGACCCCCGGCGGCGGAGCGCCACCGTCGCCGCTGGAGCTGCTCGAGTCGTCGTCCCCGCAGGCCGACACGCCGACCGCGAGCATCGCGACCGCCATGAGCGCTGCC
>SXGQ01722416.1_pt1 | contig 13714 bp, 15 predicted proteins | sample 3178371 | NCBI WGS metagenome assembly SXGQ01 (sample SAMN11356859, study PRJNA531348) | freshwater metagenome | isolation source: freshwater sample F1-20 | place: China: Fuxian Lake, Yuxi | collected 2017-12-25
CTCAGTCGCGTCCTTGTCTACTCCGTTGGCCCAGCACCAGCCAAGCACTTGAGCCTGAGTCAGATTTGCGTATGGGGTATAGGGGTCGCCCGGGCCGGGAAAAGAACAGGTGCTATACACCGTCCCGCTGAACTGCCCGTCTACTCCAGAACACCGCCATCCCGCCGTTACAACGCACTCAGAAGGAGTGGCTGAAACAGGAGTGGTCTGCATCCACTCAATTTGCCATGTGATTGTTGTTGCCATGATGTTTCCTTTCTTACTTTGCTTCAAGTTGCGCTACGCGAGCGCGGAGGGATTGCAGTTCAGCAATGATGTTAGCGATAAACTCGGCAGAACCGTATTCCATTGCCTGCATGATTGGCCTGCCTTCTTCGTCCACAGCATCCTTGGTTCCTACCACGCTGCCGGGGCTGACCTCTTGGACTTCGTGAGCGATGAAACCAACACCTTTGCTACCGTCCGCAGTCCAGTTCCAAGTTTTGGGCTGAATAGCGTCAATGAAAGCGCCGCTGCCTGTCAGCGGTTGAGGATTGTTCTTTAGGCGATAGTCGGATGAGGTGTTGTAAGCAGTGGCTGATGCCGTAGTAGTAATATTTCCAACAGTTGTATCGCTTACATTTTGAAATGAAATAGGCGTTGCAGTACCCCCACTAGCGCCTGCGTTTGGAGTCATCCACAAGCCAATGCCATACCCGTTTCCGTATCCTGTAAAGTAAGCCGTTTCTATTCCTTCAACTCGTAAACGCGCAGCTCTACTATTACTCGTAGTCCCCACCAGCAAATTCCCACTGCTGTCGATACGGGCGCGTTCTGAGCCTGAAACAGTTGTGTTATTTGCCGCTGTAAAAAATTTAACAACAGTTGCGGTATTGCAAGCACCCGAACCACCACCAAGAGATAGTTCGTTGGTAGTTGAAGTTACATCACATAGTGCAATAGCAAATGGTTCTTCAGCATTTGTGTAATGGGCCATTGCAAAACGACCCGATTTATTACCCGCATTCGTTCTAGTAGAAGAACCATTGTCTGCACCAATAACAAGCGATAATCCACCTGAAGATATGTCTAATCCACTTTGCGTTGATATTGGCGAACTCGTCCCAATACCCAAATTCCCACTCGCATCCAGTATCAATGTACTCGCCGGGGCAGTCCCCGCAAACTGCACCGCATCCGTACTACCAGCAGTGCCTGCTCCCGCTACTCGGAATGTTCCGTCTGCACTGATACGAATACGCTCGACAGAGTTTGTCCAAAAAGTAATTGGATTTGCCCCATACTGCCATATTACCGACACCCCATTATCCGCCTGCCCAAACAATATGCCGTTTGTAGTGCCATTGTTATTACCAGCAGCTAACAAATAAGCGCTTGCTCCAGAACCTCGTCTTAAATCAATACCAAACGAAGGCGAACTCGTCCCAATACCCAGACCTGTGGAGTTCAGGCGCATTTGTTCGGCTGAAGCAACATAAAACCTCATGTAATCACTTGCGTGTGAATACCCAATTGCCCCTGCGTAAGTTGCAGCACCTGATGTTGCATCACCCCATTGAATGAAATGCTCTTGTGCAGAACTTGCCCACAATTGCAAACCACCTGATGTTGTTCCTGCAACACCAATAGATGTTGTAATAGTCCCCGCATCTCCATAAGACGATGAGCCAACCCCAAGTGAAGTGCCGTTAAAAGTAAGCGCAGACCCCGTAGCCAATGCACTAGAACTTGAGGCAAACACCACACCATTTGCGGTGAAGGAGGTCAGGCCCGTGCCGCCGTTTGTTGTGGCAAGGGTTCCCGTTACTCCGGTGCTTAGAGGCAGCCCCGTGGCGTTGGTGAGCGTTACAGACGAAGGAGTTCCGAGAGCAGGGGTAACCAAGGTCGGCGAGGTAGCCAACACAATCCCGCCTGAGCCGGTCACATTTTGACCAAGAGCAGTCTGTACGCCCGTTCCAAAAGAGGTGATGCCAGTACCGCCGTTGGCGATGGCGAGGGTTCCTGCAAGGGTAATCGTGCCGCTAGAGGTGACAGGCCCACCCGAGGTCGTCAGGCCGGTTGTTCCTCCCGACACATCTACAGAAGTAACCGTGCCCAAAGGATTTGCCGCCCACGATGAGTTTGTGCCATCCGTGGTCAGGTATTTGTTTGCGTTGCCAGTCTGAGATGGCGCAAGGGCATTGAACGCAGCATTGGCCGTGGTTTGTCCTGTACCGCCATTGGCGATAGGAAGCGTACCCGTGATGTCTGCTGTGTTTATATTGATTGCGTCCCAGGACGAGTTTGTTCCGTCTGTCTGTAAATACTTGCCAGAATTGCCGGCCTGCGATGGGGCTAGTGCGTTAAACGCAGCGTTGGCTGTTGCTTGCCCGGTGCCGCCTTCAGAAATCTGCACTTGATCGCCCGATAGCGAGAAAGCGCCAGACGCAGACAGGGTGGTAAATGCGCCAGAAGCTGCAGTGGTTCCACCGATAGCAACATTGTTGAGCGTGCCACCTGTTATCGTGACATTGCCGCTAGTGATGTTGGTGTAAGTCGCGCTGGTGCCGCTAAGCGTGGTGATGTTGCCCACCGTCACATTGGCTGTGGCAACCGTGACATTGGTAATGGTCACATTGCCGCTAGCAATGGTGACGTTAGCCAACGTCATGTTGTTGAGCGTGGTTACCGTGTTACCCAGTTGGATAGCGGTATTGCCCAGCGTAATGGTGGATGCAAAATTTGTATCCAACTGTGACAGCGGGATAGAAGAAGTAGCGCCAGCAAAGGTGAACGGGACGGCCATGTCAGAACCTCACTCTTAATTCGTGTTCCATCTCAAACGTGTTGACTACAAACGCTGGGTCGCTACTGGTGAGCGTGAGCCCCAGGTATTTGCCATATTGTTGGGCATCTGATTTGTAGAGGAAATAGCCAGAAGACTGCAGCCAGCCAATAACTTGAGATGAGCTGTTAGTCCAAGCAATCACTTGCCCTGCGCTGTTAAGCCACTGGATGTTGTTGCTCAACGTGTATACAGGGCTAGATGCCAACTCACTGTCTATGGTGATGTTGAAGGTTGCAGCCTCCGACAGCGTTGCCTCTACACCAAATTTCAATGCCTGCTTGGTGCGGATAGGATCATTGAGCGGCATCAAAGCCGTCCTAATCATGCTGCTAATAGAAGCGTTTTCATCGCCGTAGAGTTGATACAGGTCTTTATTAGCGGTGCCATACAAGCGAATAGTTCCTGCAACCGGAACCGAGGCCACATAGTTGATTGCTCCTTGGCTAGCAATAAACCACTTTTTGTCAAAGAAGACGGCCTGCACCTGCCGTATGGTGGGCGGCGATGTATCGGTGTCGTTGTAAGTAAAGTTAAACGCCGCGCACAGGATGTTGTTAATCAACACCTGACCTCCCGTTATCGGCTCTGTAAAGTCGATATTTGGGAAGATGCCGTCTAGCGTGTCTGACAACTTGCTAGTGGTAGAGCCAACCAGGGCGTACATGCCGTAGTCGTTCATAAACAGCAAGCTGCGGAAGTACGGAAAGATAGCGTCTGTGCGGCCTGTACCAATACTGGCGCTGACGTTGGTGTTGGTAAAGAGAGTTGTGCCCTCTTGCGTCACCCGCAGGTCAGAAATGATGTTGATGCTTGTCTCGCCAAAGATGTACAGGAAGTTATTGGCAGAGACAATAGCCTTAATGTTGCCGCGCAGGGTGGAGTCTGTCAGCGTCAAGCTGCCTGCGGAGACAGATGTAAAGTCAGTGGCGCTGTCTACAGCCGAGTAGAACAGGTTTCTGCCGGAAGCTATCCACACTCTGCCACTAAAAGTGGCCACATCTTGCACATCGTCTGTGTTGACAATAGCTCTAGCTGCTGCGTTGCTGCCGCCGCCGCCCGTAATCGTTACCACCACGTTAGAGGTCGAGGTATACCCGGCCCCAGGGTTGGTCATAATAATTTGGTTAACCGTGTTGCCGCTAACGATTGCTGTGGCTGTAGCTTGGGTGGTGTAGCCAGTCGCATTACCAATGGTGATAACCACGTTTGCTGCGTTAGCGTAGCCACTGCCATTGTTGGTAACAACAACAGAGACTGTGCCCTTTTTGAAAGTGGTTAGCTGGGCAATCGCAGTAGCATTGGTTCCACCGGCTGGCGCGGCCTCAATGGTCACAGTAGGCGGCGATGTGTAGCCAGAGCCTGCTTCTGTAAGAAAGACGCTGGTAAGTTGCCCCGTGCTAATGGTGGCAACAGCGTTGGCGCTAGAGCCGCCGCCGCCTGTAATCGTAATAGTTGGAGTTTTGATGTACCCACTGCCGGTTTCGGTGACCGTAATGGATACCACGTTGCCGCTGGTCACCGTTGCTGATGCTTTAGCGGTAACGCTTCCTACAATGTCGGGCGCTGAAATTGTGACAAGCGGCACGCTGGTATAGCCAGTACCAAGCGCGTCAACAATGGCTGCACGCACGCCACCAGCAGCCGTGGTAATCGTGGCTTCTGCTAGCGCCTGTACACCATTGGCCTGGTTGGGGGCAGAGATTGTGACCACCGGAGCCTGCGTGTAGCCTGACCCCGGGTTGGTGATGCCTATGTAACCAACAGAATTGCCACTGACAAGATTTGTGCCATTCCAGGTAAAAAGACCTTTTTCTGGGTCGCCAATGATGACCAGCTCGTTTTTGTACTGAGCCGTGTTGAGGTCATTGCCAGAGAAGGTGCTGACTGGGGCTATGTTGCCCTTTGTGCTAGTAGTAATGTCAAAGTATTGAGCGCCACCTGCATCATCAAACGACAAGATGTAGTCGTCTAGCAGAATGTTGGCAGATGTCAGGTGTACGGTGGTGTTGGCAAATACAACGGCTGTGTTAGTGCCATCTTTCACCGCCTTTTGCGCTGGGATGATCTTGATGTTGCCAAACCCTATGGGCATGGCGTTCTCAATCCAGGCAAATTCCTTCTCATCAATCGCAGTGCGGTTTGCCTTGGTGTTAATACCAAGGAAATTCTTGATGACAGCGTAAGACTTTTTCTGTTCAGCCGCTGCCATGACTTAAATCTGCGAGTATGGGTTGGGAATGCGGCGGGTGTACACGGAGTTAAGCACTCCTTGCACATCCTTCAGATATTGTTGTTTGAAGATTTCTGCCTCTCCGTAGCTCTGCTCCTTGTACTTGGCCTTGTAGGCTGCGTAGAACTGAACAGGATTGGTGTACGGGGATTTGATCTCGTCCACTGCGTTAGAAGTGGAGAGGCTCAAAGGCGCAGGCAGCATGACGGTATCCACCTCAATCGTGTATGACTGGTCAGGCACGGGTGAGATGTAAAGTGATTTTTGTCCGTAAGTAGAAAAGCACACCGGACGGCCTACATAGTTCTGCCAATAACGCAACTGTGCGTTGAAGTCAGACCACGGCAAGTACCGCAGCGGGATGCGTGAATTACCCCAATACATGGTCACGTTAATCACATCTAGCGTTTGGTCGCCTTTGGGAAGCGCAGAGTACGGGATGATTTCTGCGTTGGCGACGTAGCGCAGCGTGGCCGTGCCGTCTGTAAAGTTGGTGGTTGGCGGGAAGACATAGGAGCCTGACGGGTACGGAGGGGCAGAAGTGCCCAGTACACCGCCAGAGACAACCTCGTAGATGAAGATGCTAGAGAAGATGTAACTTCCCGTAGAGACAGTTGCACCCTGCGACCAGATGGTTGCCGCTGTGCCGTCAGGAGCTAGAGGCGTGTTAGAAATTTGTAGGTTGCGCAGACATCCTGTGTCGCGTACAACCTCTTCCCGAGCTTCATTGATGTAATCAGTTAGCTCGGTTTCGCTCCAGAAGACGCTGTTAGCATCGTGCAAAAGCCTTTGCACTTCCAGAAGGTAGGAAGATAGCGTTGCCATTTAGCGTCCATGTTAAGCAGCCCTAGGATTGGCTTTTCCCTCTGCACGCTTTTCAACGTGCAGAGGTACTACCCCAACCGCCGAGGGTAACGAGCGGCCTTTGCTTGGAGGCTCTGCCGAGAACTCAATCTTGGCCAGCCTCTCCAATCCTTTGTCGTATTCGGTGTTGAGCCGTACCCAACCCAGACGGATTAGGTACGGCATCTTGTCATTGTCGCCGCAACCAAAGATGTGTCGTGCTGCTGCCAAAGGCAGGGAAGTCGTTTCACTCTTCTTAAATGTGTACTCGACAGAGCAAAACTCCGCAGAAAAGGTTTGCTCGTCGTTACTGGTTACGTAGACAACATCGCTCATAGCGTTACAACATCGCCAAATACCGTGATGTCACAAGTTCCATCCGTCACAGCAGTGTTGACCTTCACATACAAGGCGCCTGCGCTGTACACGGTGGTAGCCGCGCCAGCCGCAAGCGTCAGGTCTTGAAAGGTTGAGGTGCTTGTGATGTTGGACAACAAGGTTGCGCTTGCAATAGCGTTGGAAGCATTCCCATCAGTGCTGGTAAGAATGCTTACGTTGCCAGTTGCAATGTTCTTGTTGGCATTTGCAACAACGATACGGCGAACGATGTAGCTAGAGCCGCCACCCATAAAGATCGTGGCTGCAGTGTTGCCAGTGGCACCGATGTTAACGGTGGCCTGCTTGCCAACACCAAAACCGCCGAATCGGTCAGGGTAGAGTGCGCCTACATGATTCGCGTTCATTGCCTACTCCTTAAGCGTAGGTGCTTGACGCAGACTGACCACCGTTGACAGTCACCAAAGTAACAGTCGTGTTGGCAGAGGCGGCGTTGACAAACACGTTAATGCCGTCAGAGATCAACACACCACCTGTGTTGTTAGCCAACAGCGTTGAGATGGTCGAGCCGTTGTTAGCGGTGACCGTCACGTTAGCCGTGGGAAACATCAGGTAGGTGCCAGCAGGCACCGCTACGCCGCTAGTCGTGGCAGTAACGGTGGTGGTCTGCAGGTAAGCGCCGGCCGAGTTGGACAGTGCGCCTGCAACGAGGATTTTATTAAGTCCGAGAGCCATGACGAGTACTCCTTACAGGGTGAGGTAGTTGTAGCCCGTCACCTTGGACATCGCCTTGGGTTTGACGTTCACCAATTCGGCAATCATCAGCACCGCACCGACGTAACCAATCTGCCAGTTTGGCAGGGTGGACTCGAAGCCTGTGAACACAAACGAACCTTGCTCATGGATGTAGAGCGACAGGTAGTTGGTGTTAAGGAAGTACACCGTGCCCTCGGGGCAGTACGGATCGGGATAGATAGGAACGCCAGCAACCATCAAAGCGCGGAATGCGGCTTGCGGCCCGTTGGGGTCGCTGTCGAATCCAGAGCCTGGGGTGATGACGTACTGCTCTTGGCCCACAAAGTCCTGAGCTAGCAGCGTCCAAGTACCGAAACCGCAGACACCAAAGCTGGGCATCTCAGCGCCGTTCTTCACGGTTCCAGAGATGTACTGCAGGATGTTCTGACGGGTCGGATTGACCGAGCCTGCAGCGTACTGCTTGCTCTTCCACCAGGTATAGGTGGAGCGGTCAATGTTGCCATAGGTGCCGGAGTCAGCAACAGCCAGCGGCAGACCAGTAAACTGCTGCGTGTTGGACGTGTTGGTGTACAGCGAGGTAGCCATTGCGTCCATCATCACGTTGGTCGCATCGTTCATGCGAGCTTCGATCAGCGGAATCACGGCGGCGTCTTGCTGGACGGCACCTTCCATGCCCAAGAAAGGCACGGGGGAGATCATAAGTTTGAGATTGAACTCAGCGTTGTAAGCGCCTTGCTGGACAGACGGCTGAGCGAACGAGCCGCTGTAGTCTGACCACTGAGCATTTACGAACTGAGCGCCCTGCACGGGCACAACCACAGAAGACACACCGCCCGAGGCTTGCTGACTGTTGGCAATCAGCGCCGCCATGAGAGGCGTGGAGTTGTACAACTGTACAACCAGCTTGGGAATAAACGCCCTCCGGGTAACATAAGTCAACTCAGTGAGTTGATTTGAGCCTGTTGCCGGAAGGATGCCGCCACCGATAGCCATATGGCCTCCTTACTAAAAAAGATACCCTCTTAAAGCCCGATGGGTCGCGTAGGTTTACGCAACTCAGTCAGAGCCTTGACCGCTTCATCACGAGCTGCGCCGGTCGGATTCTTCCAGTAACGTCCAAGGTCAAATTGTTTGACGGCATTGGGGTTGTAGCCAGAAGAAGTCGGCGTAGCAGCCTGCTTCATCCACTTGTGGTACTCAGCGGCTGTTTCGTGGTTGGTAATACCGCGCTCTAGCATGAGTTTCTCCACTGCCTTGATTTCTTCTTTGGAATCAATAAGACCTTTCTCCATAAGAGCCTGACGGCGCTTCTCAAGAGTGTCCATTGCTTCCTTCTCGCGCAACTTGGCTTCTAGTTGCTGCACGCGCTGGTCAGACTGAGCCACCGCCCTGTTGACGGTGTTTTCAAGTTCAAGCTCAGGAATAGGAAGGTCTGGTTTGACCTTCTTAGTCATGCGTAAGAACTCTTTGCGAGTCTCAGGATTCTCAGCAAGTTGCTGCGCCAAAGCGGCCAACTCATCGCGAGCCGAAACATCAAGGTTTTCAAGTGACATAGTTTTACCCTCTTATATAAATTAAATAACTTTTTTGCCGTCACCTGGCTTTTGCACAGCCATCGCGTTCTTCTTGTACTTGCTGGGGCTGTCGAGGCCACCAAACTGAGAAAAGCGCGGGGTGTTGACCATTTGGCCGTTCTGCTGGTTGTTGTCCGTAGGACGACGAGGAGCAGCAGCACCACGAGGTTTGAACAAGTCCATCTAAGACTCCTTACATTTTGGGTTGTAGTGCGCCCATCATGGGTGCACCGGGAATGGGCGCTTGTGCCATTGCACGCCCTTCAGGTGTTGCCCCGCCAGCTTGGGGCAAAGTTTGCATGAGCTGCATGATTTCAGCTTGCTGCAACTCATTAACGGAAGACTTGCGCCCTCCTAGCATCTTGTTGAGCTTTGAAATGGCGTCGATCACCACTTTACCCTCTTCCGAATCTGCCCCGAAAGCAGGCAAAGACTGCTCCAGCATGTCAATGACGATGCCGATATTGACCAGTGCGCCCTCTTTGTTGCCAAGTTTTGGCTCGGGAGTAGACATGGGGGCGCCCATAGGAGGCGTGTCCTCGCCGGACATATCCTCTTTGCCCTCAATCTCAACTTCAATTTTGGGCATGGCCGCACCAGCCGATTGCTGGCCGCGCATAAGCTCCATCAGTTTTTCGGCTGGGACGCTCATATATACCTCATGGGGCAAGTTTGTAAGTGTTTACTTCTCGTTTGTCAATAGCACTAACGACGAGTAGGGCGGTTGTAGCGCCCAGAAAACGTTTTGACGTTGCTTTGGCGGTACTGCATGGAAGGCGCTTTTTCCTCTGAACGAAGCTGCTCCGTGGAGTACCGGGGCTGATCTGCGGTGGGTTGTTGCACACCGGAAGATGAACTGCCATTGTTCTGCATGGTTGCTCCTTACTGGATGAGCGGCAGGTCTGGGGACATCCCGCCACCCGCTTCTTGAGGGGGCTGCGGCACATTCTCTGGCGGCTTTTGCTGCGCGGCTGCTGCTGCGGCCTGCATAGAGGCTTCCTTTTCTTCCATGATTTTCAGACGCTCTTTGAGCTGCTGTTTCATGGGCGGGTCGGTCAGGTCGAGCAGGCTTTCCTTGTCGATTACCTTAGCGTTGTAGAGCGAGAACGCCATCTGCCGCATGTCTTCCATAAAGATAGGCGAGTTGGAGTGTGCATCTACCTTGACTATGAAGTCACGGGTGAACTGCCCCGGGAAGAAGACTTGCCCGTGCGTATCTTTGTAGTGCGTCGGGCTATAAATCTGCATGGCCTTGAGGTACAGCGTGGCCATCTTCTCTAGCGCATCCTCAATGATGAGGGCGCGTTTTTTGGCGCGGCTAGAGCCCAGGCGTGCAAGTTGAGAAGCATGGCCCGAAGAGCGAACCCCAGCTTCTCCCCGGCCTTGAAGTACGGATACGATTCCTGATGCCTCTTCAAACATCAGGTCAATCTCGCCGATTTCTCTGAACAGGTCGTTAGGGATATTCGGAGCCAGCTTCTCAACCTTTGCGTTGGGCATGTCGGTGGACAACAAGCCTCCTGCGCGGTTAAGCGCAAAGTTCTTCTCGTCCAAAATGCCGGTAAAGCCGATAAGCGCCGTGGGCGGCGAGACTTGCTTGCTAAGCAGGTCTAGGATTTCAACCATGCGCTTATTACGCAGTTCTTGCAGGTAGACTAGGCGAGACACCTCGGACTGGCCCCAGAAGTAATCGTATAGCGGGTTAGGGCAAACCTGCACAAAAGGCAGCTCGCCCTTCATCCACACCATTTCGCCTGGACGGTCATAGATAATGACGTCCGGGTCGGCCTTGGTGACCACCTGATAGTCTTTGATGTCATCGTTGTAGACCCACAGCTCAACCATGCGAACTGTGTCTTCCGAGACTTGGGCTTTGTAACGCTCGTTGCCGCTAAGGTCGAGGTTGACATTGCCGTACATGGTCGGGTTGGTCTGCGACATCAAGATGCGCTCAACGCCCTCGGGGCTGTCGGTGCGCTGGTGCTCGGTGGCACTGACGCGCTTGACGATCTGGTCGCGGTTTGGGTGGCTGTACAGCCGCGAGTACAACTCACTCTTGGTGATGTAGTACTCCTGCACAATAGCTTCTTGCTGGGCCAGGCCAGGGATGTCTTCTCGCAGCACGCCAATGCAGTTGGGCTCTACGAGGTACGGGTGGATGCCCTTGTTGACTACCAGCTTTATGAACGTGGTGTTGTAGCACAGCGCCCAAGAGGTGGCTTGTGCAAACACTTGGTCAGCGTTGGAGTTGCCCCACTCATCATTGAGTGCACGGGTAAGTACGGGAATCTTGCTGTGCTCAGCGTTTGGCACAGACGCGCCGGTAACGATAGAAAAGCGCGTTGTCTCAGCCGAATACAAGAAGCTCGTGAGCTGGTCGATGTGCGGAAAAATCTTGTTGTACAAGGCTGGCGCGGAGTCCATCCCATTGCCAAACAAAAACCAACTGCGAAGCCCAAGGTAGTCAGACTTGCGTTGATTCATCGAAACCTGACACTTTTCGATCAGGTCTAAGTAGAAGTTTTCGCGCTCAAGTGCTTCAGTTGGGATTCTCATAACCTGTCAACTTGAAGATTATCTTGGTCTGGAATGTAACTCGCTGCGCGTGGCCCCGTCAAATTTCCTGTTTGCTTGGGGTGAATGCTCACTTGCTCTCCAGCCACGGATTTGAACTGGCCTGCAAGCACGGATTTCATGGAAATGGAGCCACCGCCACCCCAGATCACGCTGTCACCGGGCCGTGACTCACGGGGTTTTTGCTCAGCCATAGCCTGCATCGCCTCTCCAGCCTCCTCAAACTGCTTGTCGGTCAGCTCGTTGTTGCGTTTGAGGTATCCGGTCTGATGTTCACCTGCTCGGGTGCTTTTGATGTCGGTCATGCCAAAATCTAAGGCTAAATTGTTGATATTTTTGTCTGTTGCCTTAGTTTTCTCGCTTTTTGTGCCCACGGGTTGCAAGAAAACCTTGGAAATCTCGCCTTTGCAAATTTTCATGGGGCATTTTGCGTCCCAAGCCTCAAAAATACCGTGTTCTGAGCAGAAGTAGTCGTGAAGAACGGCCATGTTTACCCCCTTAGTGCTTCATCAAGGTCAAGTTCACTGTAATCGTGCCGGTTGACCAACCCAACACGCAGTTTGATGCCCTCGGACGTCACTTTGAGGCCCGTAGAGCGGTACATAGGGGGCTGTGGAGTCTTGCGGTACTCCACAAAGCGGGTGTTATCCCTGTTTTTCATCACCCGGACGTTGCCAGCACGCCATTCCTGGTAGCCCTTGCTCACCCGGCGCTGTATGTACTCGGTCAGGGGCTGTGATTCGTACAAAAACACGTCCAACATGTGCTTTTCGCTGATACCGCACAGCTCGCAGAACAGGTTGATGCTGATTCCACGGTCTTGATCGGCAAAAAACCGCTTGAGAATGCGTTTTAGCTCAATTTTTGTCAAGATTGGCTGCATTTTTGGCCCCAAAAGTAGTGTGCCGGGTACATCCTGACAACACTTGCCACAAAGTTCATCTGGTTAGGATGGCTCATAAAACTCCATCGTGTAGCCCTTGCCTTGTAGCCAGTCTAGGAACTCCATCTCACGATAGTAATTACTCACTTCTGACACAGGCTTTGTAATCTGTATGTGGTTGTTGGGCAGCAGCTTGCGAGTTGGGCCGTGGTGGCCTAGCAGCTTGTTGAACTTAACCTTGTCGTGCAGACCGGGGCCGGCGTACTCCATGCTGAAGTGCAGCGCCACCTCTGTAGGGGCAAACTTCATGCCAAGTTTCTCCAGCTTGGAGCGCATAAAGGTGCACAGTTGCACATCTTCATTGCACATGGGCTGGGCTGAGAAAAAGGCGTACATGACGCCTCGCCTGCCCAGGCAACGCAGGAAACGTTTTGAGCGCAGCGAGAAGCCGCCATTCAATACGGGCATGGCGTCTGGCACTTGAAGCCAAGAAAAGGAGTAGTAAAGCCTGTTGTCTTTGTAGCCTGCGTGGGCTGGTGCGCCTATGTAGTCGTAGTCGTAGTACTCGGGTTTGAAGTTCTTGCCGTTGAGCACCCAGCCGTCGTCCTGCACGATCAGGCAGTGACTGGTTTTAATGTAGTGGTGCAGGCAGTACATGACAAACAGGCTGTACTGCTGGTAGCTCATCTTTTGGCAGGTCTTGTGCCGGATGTGCTTGGGCAAGGTTTGGGGGCGCCTGGGAGAAATCAGCAGCCCCTGTGAGCCGGGGAGTTCTTTAAGACTCTTGAGCATGGAGGGAATGGCGCTTTCCCCGTTGTTGTGGCCGTAGATGGCCACGATGGTCAGGTTGTCATGCGTTGCCATAGATGCCGATCTTCTTGAGATAGTCGGCTACGTTGCGCCCAACCTGGGCTTCGCCCGGGCTCATCTGCTCTTGGGCTTCTGAAACATTGCGCGTGATGCGTGCGGCAATCAGCCGGGGTTGCACCTGCTCGGCGTAGGCAACAGCGGCTAGCGCAGAGGCAATTACCCGATCATCCTTAGCGCGACCTGGCGCGTGGATAGCGCCGTTCTCGCGCACGATGCTCTTCATTTCTTCTAGCGTGTCCATGCTGCGTATAGCCATCATGCCGCGCTCAAAGTAATCCTTCATGTAGTTGAGCATTCGCTCCTTGCTGGAATGCGTGGTGACGTAGCCTATAGAGTTAGACAAGCCGCCCAGCGTGTCGTTGCGACGCCAGATGTAGTTGGTCATGCTGCCCAGCACATCCATCAAGCCACGGCCTGTAGCGTTGTTCATGCTCACGGCCATTCTCTTAAGATTCCTGATCTCGTTGATGACCGCCTGCCCAGGCCCGTTGACTTCCAGATTAAGCGTGGAGTTCTTGTAAGCACCAGCTAGGTGCGAGATGACCCAAGCAAACTGGTAGGTATTGAGTTCAGAGGTTGCAAACTCAGCAACTTGATCCAGCCCATCTGCATAGCAGCGGTAGACCTGGACACAGAACCTGTCAGCCCAGTCAGAAGAGCCATATGCCGGGTCAGCCCCAATCACATAGTAAGCGTTGTCTATAGGTTCTTCCCAAATCTTGAGCACGCCCAGACGCTCTGTGCTCTTGAGTACCTCTGTGTCTTGGAACAAAGCCCCGAAAGCGTAGCGGTAGTGGTCGGGCGTGAGCATCTTGGACTGC
>SXGQ01110528.1_pt1 | contig 13713 bp, 10 predicted proteins | sample 3178371 | NCBI WGS metagenome assembly SXGQ01 (sample SAMN11356859, study PRJNA531348) | freshwater metagenome | isolation source: freshwater sample F1-20 | place: China: Fuxian Lake, Yuxi | collected 2017-12-25
CAAGCTGGACAACAAGCTGGACAACAAGCTGGACAACAAGCTGGACAACAAGCCGGACAACCAGCCGGACAACAAGCCGGACAACAAGCTGGACAACAAGCCGGACAACAAGCCGGACAACAAGCCGGAAATGGAAGCGGTAAATCTGGCAATAAATCGAGCAGCCAAGCATCGGCATCGTCAAGCGGGCAGGGAAGTGGTAGCGGGAGCGGAAGCGGGAGCGGAAGCGGGAGCGGAACTTGCAGTGGCGGTCAATGCAAATCAGGCGGAAAATCTGGCTCAAGTTCCAGCAGTAGATGTGAATCTTGTGGAGAGCCGATGCTAAAAGTGAATATTGAATTTATGGGCATTCAATCCCAAGCAAAGAGAGTTGCTTTTGTATTAGATTTTTCCCAAAGTATGTTTGGTCCAACAAATTCGGCAAATCCCAAGCTAGACCACATGCTTTTGGAGTTAAAGCGAACCATAAATAGAATGCCAGCAAATCAAGAATTCTTTGTCATTTTCTTTGATGACCAAGAACTACCAATGCAACCAGAGAAATTGATGCCCGCGTCGCCATCAAACAAAAAAAAGTATTTCACGTGGGTTGATGTCGCCAGCATCGGTCCTGATGCACGTGGAGGCACAGATCCCAGCACTGCGCTTGAAAAAACTTTATCACTTATTCAACCCGACGCGATCTTCTTACTTACTGATGGCGGCTTTGATGAACAAAAAGCAGTTAGTGTTGTTGCGCATTTTAATTCTGCGAAGAAGATCCAGATCAATACAATCTGTTTCTATGACGCAGGGAATGAGCAAGTCATGCAGTTCATTGCAAAAGAAAATGGTGGAATATATCGGTTTATAGGCCCGTCAATTCCATAAGCACAACGGATAGTTTTTCCCTTGAATCGCCATAAAACGACTTACGCGTTGTGTTGTGCGATGATCAGTTCATTCAGAATTCCTTCAAGCATTTCCTGGCGACCTGAAACTGGGGTCGATGTCGACAGTTGTTCAGCCATTCGTGCGCACTCCGCAAGCGATCGTTTTCCCGTGGCGATTTCAATTCCAAGTGGAGTAGACCACGACGCGTATCTTTCTTGAATAAAGCGCGCAAGTCGTCCATCAGCGCGGATTCGTGCAGCAGCCTTCAATCCAAACGCAAACGCATCCATTCCTGCAATGTGAGCATGAAACAGATCGATTGGTTCGAAACTTTCTCGCCTTCGCTTCGCATCAAAATTCAGTCCCCCAGATTGAAACCCTCCCATTCCTAATACAGCAAGCATGATGTGAGTGGCCAAATACAAATCCGTTGGAAACCGATCAGTGTCCCATCCAAGTCCGGGAGTTCCCATATTGGCGTCAATCGACCCGAGTGAATTTGCAGCGATTGCCACGGTAAGTTCATGCTCCATCGAATGACCAGCAAGTGTGGCGTGATTCGTTTCAATGTTCAATTTGAATTTTCCAAACAATCCGAATTCTCTTAAAAAATTTAGAGTCGCCTCAGTGTCGCTGTCGTATTGATGCGTTGTCGGCTCGTGTGGCTTTGGTTCGATCAGTAACGCACCCTTGAAGCCAATGTGCTGAGCATAATCAACAGCAAGGTGTAGAAATCGTGCAAGGTGTTCGCGTTCACGCGCGAGATTCGTGTTCAACAAGGTGGTATAGCCTTCGCGTCCTCCCCAGAAAACATAGCTTTCTCCACCAAGTTCTAGTGTGACCTCAAGCGCTTTTCGCACCTGCGCGGCGGCAAACAAGAATGAATCCACCGATGGATTCGTGGATGCGCCATGCATGAAACGAGGATGCGAAAATAGATTTGCGGTTCCCCACAGAAGTTTTACGCCACTCTTTTTTTGTAGAGCAGAAACATGAGCAACGAGTGCATCAAGATTTTTTTCTGACTCTGCGATCGAACTGCCTTCTGGCGCAAGGTCGCGGTCGTGGAAGCACCAGAATTCGATTTGGCACTTTTTCAAAAACTCAAAGAAGGCATCTGCGCGATGCCTTGCGTTGTCAATGGAATCGCTTCCATCTTCCCAAGGCATATGGGCCGTGGCGATACCAAATGGATCCGAGAGTCCGTTGCGCATCGTGTGCCAATAACAGGCAGCGAAACGAAGATGATCTCTCATTGAACGACCCTCAATGATTTCGCTCGGGTCATATTGCCGAAACGAAAGTGGACGCGCTGAACCGCTCTTATCAAATTGAACTTGCTGTACAGCTGGGAAATGTTCGTTGGTCATTCTTCGAAGTGTACGGCGCGGAATTATCACTCGCCTGACTCTGAGCCTGGGTTGCGCGCAGTGCTATAAATGCGATCGCTCCATAAGTAATCAAAATCAGTACAAGCGCAATTCTTGTTGAGTTACGAAATCGAAAGTGATTCGCAACGCAAAGCAATAATGGCGCAAGAGAGGCGACACACCACGAAGCAATTGTCACTCCGGAATTGTGGTGATAAGACGCGCCATATAGCGCAAGAGCGAAGGCAAGAGTGATTCCAGCCATTGCGAATGAGGCACCACCAGAAAATCCACGACACCAAAATGCCAGCACTCCACAGATTCCAGATGACAGCGAAAGCGATGATGCGATGAGCGCTACTTTCAATGACCCACTTACGACGAGCAATATCGCAATAGTTCCAAATGAAAAACTAAATGCGAATGGCGTGGCAACTGGAGTAAGCGCAGAGATTCGAACCATGAGGAGCGTTGCGATACCTGCTATGGCAGCCAAAATAAAACGAGAGAGAATCCCGTCGTAAAATGGAAATCGCAAAACAAAGATTGCGAAGACCGAGGTTCCACTCAAAATGAAAAACATTCTCCTTTTTAGCGTTGTTTGAACTCCCTTCAAAGGGTTCTTTGAAAAGTGAAATGAAGTTATTCCCCCAAAACCCACAATCAGTGCGGTGATCCAGAGCGAATACCATCTTTGAGTACAGTGAAAAACTTCAGCCCCTTCAATAATGTAAAGGGACAGAATTGCTGCGAAAGCTAAAGCGGGCCCTGCTGACCATACTTCGATGCGTTGACTATTCTCGACCAGCCAAGGGAATTGGGGCAATAAGTAAAAAATGATGGAGAATGCGACGGGGAGAAAGACCTCTTGCAGACCGAATTCAGTCATGGGTGAGGTTGATTCGATTTGTTGAACAAATTTGCAAAGTGACTATGATAAATATGTTGTTTCTCTGTGGGGACTGACATCTGTCATTCTATGTAGAGTTCCACAACTTAATGCGGAGTTTTTGTGCGACGAAGATTGCTTGCAAAAATCCAGTGCCCGCACTGTTGGGAAATTTTCCAATCAGAAGATGTTTGTTGGGTCGCAAGTCATCCAGACTTGCGAGGTGACTCAGTTTTATCAGTTGATTCTTTGACAAGATTTGTTCCATCTCGCTTCGCAGTCTCTGGAGAAGCGCTTGACGCATTTGGCGCACCATGCCGATATATCGCCTGCCCTCGCTGTCACCTCGTCTTACCAAGTGTGCTTCTTGAGCACAAATCGCGAATAATGTCAATTGCAGGAACGCCTGGAAGTGGTAAGACCTATTTTTTAACGGCAGCTTCTTGGCAACTGAGGCAAACTCTCGACCTTGGATTTGCTTTAGCGATTTCAGACGCCGACCCAGAATCAAATCAGGGTCTCGTCAGAAATGAACAACTGATGTTTTTGCCAGAGAATCCTGACGCATTCGTTGCTCTTGAAAAGACTCAGCTTGAAGGGACGCAATACAGCACGGTGCAGATTGAGCCCGGACAAACAATCACTCTGCCGCAACCATTTATGTTCACGGTTCGTCCTACCGCACGACACGTGAACGCCAGAGGAGCGGAAATTCTCACTGAAGTGATATGCATGTATGACAATGCGGGTGAGCATTTTCTGCCAGGCGCTGACAGCCTGACTTCACCAACGACCCAGCACCTTGCACAATCTAAAAATATTTTCTTCCTCTTCGACCCTACCCAAGATGTTCGATTTCGGACGAGACTCCAAGGAATGAGTTCAGATCCGCAAGTTGGGCAGGTACTCCGCGCATTTCGACAAGATAATGTTCTTCTCGAATTAGCAACAAGAATTCGTCGTCATGCTGGAATGCCTGCGGATGAAAAGCTTCGTCAACCGCTGACGATCGTTGTGACGAAGAGTGATATTTGGGGGAGGCTTCTCCCTAAAATAGACTTAAAAAGTGAGCCATATCAGCTTGAGGAAAGAACCAGCGGATTGATTCTTGGGCGAGTCAAAAAGGATTTTATTGAAATGGTCAGTCAACAAATCCAAAATCTTTTGACAGAAACTGTGCCAGAGTTTGTATCCGCAGTCAATGATATTTCTGAGCACGCGCTCTATATCCCAGTAAGCGCAACTGGAGGATCCACCATCCTCGATCCCAAATCAGGATTGCTAAAAGTACGAGCTTCAGATGTCAAGCCTGCGTGGGTCACTGTTCCGTTTTTGTACGAGTTTTCTCGGTGGGGGAAACTTGTGGGATCGATTCGTAACGAAGGCGCTATAGCCGAATAGGCGATTGCTTATGGCGTACGAACTGTTTTATACTTCAGCACCTAAAGGGCTTCGGCCGCACACGAGTGGGATTTGTACGGTTGGAATGACAAAGGGATTTCCTGCACCTTTTATACCTAGGTTGGAAGCGCTTTCTGGATACCGCCCGCCATTCAAAGGAGCGCCACTTGCGGATTGTCCAATCGCATATTCCCATTGGATTATTGAAGCCGGAGGAGTGATGCGGCACATTCTTGCTTCCGTGCGCGCAACGAATCCAGACCACACGCTTCGAAGCAACAAACTTGCGTATTATCTTTTATTGCGAGAGGGAGAGCTATCCAAAATTGGGCCAGCATGGCTTCTTTCTCAGCCAGGCGTCATGTCGAGCGAGTGGTTTGGTGAACCGCGTGAGTTTGAATCCGAAAAGATATTGCCAGAGAAAAATACGATGGATTGCGTTCGATGTGACGCATGGGAACAATTGACCGGCGACGCAGGCTGGGCAGGAGTGATCGTAAATTCGGCAATGCTTGATTCGACAGCTCCTTGTTCGGTTGTCTATCCAAAGGGAACAGATGTTCTCCAATTGATTCATGAGGCTCTGCTCCTGATTCCGCCGGAATTACGATGGCGCGTTACGTTTTCAACATATTTTATGGAGCCATTCGCTGGACTCCGATGCGCATGGCGATTTTGTATGGATGGAACCCCTGCTGCGAGCGCAGCGCGACAAAGTCCCGGTCTCACGATCGACCTTTGTATACGAGGGAAATGCAATCGAAACGGCCAGTTTATTGAAGCCGCACGCGTAGGAAAAGAGGTCGTATTGCGAAGAGATCAAGTGAGTAGCTCAGAATCTGATTCGCCAACTAGTTTATGGCATAAATTTGTTTCGGACGAATCGTCTACTGTTTTTGACGGGAAAAACGAACAGCGCGCTCATTCAGTTTCTAACCCAGCACGCCAAGTTGATTTTGGCTTTCGCGCAAATCGTGAACGCCAATTGAAGATCGCAATTTTCGGTTCAGGTTTTCTATTTGCGGCAATCATTGCAATGATATTTATCATCTTTTCGCCGTTGAGAGCGATAAGTCGATTGGAGTCACCTCTTGTGACCGAAGAGAGTGGAATTGTCAAATCACAAGATCTACCAAATGTCATCGTTCCACCACTCGATGTCGCAACAAGTGACGAGAACATTAATCGCGCTGTAGATGCGGAGCGTAAACGTTGGCAACAAATGACTATTGATGCGAATCGAGAGATTGCCGAAGCCATTGCAGAAAATAAAATCCTCCAAGCGAAAATTCAAGGGATCGAAAAGGAGTTGGCCACTGCGAAGGCTCTTTCAGCGGCAATAATTCCAACGCCTGCGATCCCTGGAATTCCTACGCGTGCAGCAGTTTCGCCCACTGCTGCAATCGATTTATTGTCATCAATGCCGACGAAAGCGAATGCTTGGAAGTTGTTTAAGCTTCCAACGGCAACTCGGGATAAGTTTGGGAGTATTGAAGGCACGGCCGAGTTTACAGTCGGGGCAAAGATAGAGCGCATAGTCTGGTTTCCACATCGAACCCTTGATCCGAAGGCAAAGAAGTTTTTTGAAATTAGCCAAAGTGATGATCAAATTTTTCTGCATTCCAATGGGCATCGTGAAAAGGTTGCATCTGTTGGAATCGACGATATGAAGGTGTCATTCAGCTGGGTTACTTCCGCCGCAACATCTCAATCAAATCCAACTCTCGTGAAAGACTTTAAAGACGATTTACGCAGTACGGCGCTTATCGTTTGCATGGATCGAGTCTTTGAGTGGTATATATTCGATGCAATTCCAAAAATTCGACTTGAACCAAACTCCAAAAGAAGAATTAGTTACACCAATACAAGCACCGGATTCCACTATTCAGTTGATGGGGAAAAATGGGTGCCGTTCAAAGTTGGGGTGGTTTATATTGATATTCCAACTGATAACGGACTTATTGGAAAGCTGGAATGCAGATTTGTAGAAACCGAGAATTTTTTCTCTGTCGAATTTGAGTATCCAAAGCAGTTCGATAAGTTAACGCTTGAAAGAGCCGAGGAAGCCACCAAGAAGGCGAAAGAGATTCACGAAAGTGCGAAGGAAGAATTAGAACAATATGACAGAATTTTTTCCCGACCTAGCGAGCCTGAGATGATAAAACTTCGCAAGGAAGCAGTGGTCGCGGCCGAAACAGCACGGGGCAAAGTTGAGGATGCCGAGAAGGAGGAGAAGGACATCAAGGATTCACAAAACGAGTTTCTGGATCAAATTCAAAATACGTGTGTTCTTATAGGGCCAGAGAACGGTGTTCCGATCGCAGAAATTCAAATCAAAAGTACAAGGTCGCATTAGAAATCCGAATAATGATCAATGCTTTTACAGTCATATTAATGCTTGGTGTTTCTGCGATCGATCAAATTGCGCAGGCGCCTACGCAATATGGAATCGTTCCTAAGAGAGCTTTTGAAGTTCAAATTGATCGATTTGAGCAAGTCGTTTCTCAAGAAGTTCAGTGCGGCGAAATGCCGGCAGATATTTTACGAGTTGAAATCCAACCTGCGCCACCTGCGCAGTCAAAATTTTCTTTTGCTAATGAACCGAATCAGATTTCAATTCGATTTCAATCTTTACAAAGTAGCAAGCCGATTCTTTCTGGAGGGCCATCATGGGTGGGTAAAAAACTTATCTGGAACTGGCGAACCTTTCCACGGATTGATGTTGGGGACGGCATCACTCAATTACGAACATACCTTGCGGGTGCCGCACTTGTGGTGACATTGAAGGATGGCAGGACGGTTATTTTGGGCCCACCCCCATTTGAAGGAACGATTTTTGTTGAGCGAAATGCAGAAGGCACATTCGGCGGTGAGATCGATTTTGGCACTCGGTTTTCTCACACCAAACTTGCGATCGAAGATATGGCAGGCATTTCCTGGACCCTACTTGATAAAAAACTTGGAGCGATAGAAGGAAAGCTTGGAAAAAGAGATTTTAGAATTGAGCTGATTGGATCAAAGTGCATCATCCGACAAATCAACGCGCCATTCGAGGAACTCGCAAGGCAAAAGCGTCTTCTCAAAGAAAATAATGATTTGAAGGTGTACCTGAATGCAAGCCAACTGGCGATACTCCTTCCCGAGTGCGAGGCTTTGGAGAAATCAATTGCAGAGCTTGAATCACGGGCTGGATTGGATCGGTCAGAGCCAACCCGTTCAACGCTTCGTTTGTTGATCACAGACGAATTGAGTGGTCGAATGTATGGATTCTTAATTCTTGATATTCGGAGTTAAATTATGGCGCGACACGGGCAACTACAAGAACATGTGAAAGCCATCCTTGACGGATCAATCACCGAAGCCTCGGTCATAGAACAAATTGCAATTCAATATGCGGAATTTCTCAACGATATTCATCTCCGAATCACACGAGGGTTAGACCTTGCTCGTCGCGGATTACGGATGGAATTAAGAAGCCTTGTTGAGGCAAAGCCACCCTTATTGCTTGCTCTCGATCAACTTTCAGATTCCAAATCTGCTGCCGTCACCCAATTCGACGACATTGATTTAGATTTAGAGCGGGGAAAAAATGTTGTTCTAAATCTTCCAGCTTATTCACTTATTGAAATGTGGAGAAAATATTGCCGTGAAAATAACTTGGCCATCCCGCCACTGATGAATGTTGAGCACATTACTGAAATTCGAGAGGCGGTTTCTCTCGCTTATAACGATCGATTCGACCAGCTACATCGGCTCTTCCGCCGACAGAATCTCGCTCTCGCATCTGTTTCTATGCGTCTTGACACCCTGAGATTACTCGCCAAGCGAGATAAGAAAAATCAGATTTGGCATGAAGAGATCATTCGATTCGAGAGTGAACTCATTCACGAATTGAGGCATTCACTTTCAATTTCTATTCAGAATGGGCTGCTGTCAGAAGCGGAACGAATAATGAGGGGGCTATCCTCTGGCGAATGGCGTGGCGTGGCGGAAGTTCAACTCGCAGTCGTTCAGTGTGAAGTGCAAGTCAACGCAGCATGGGCTGAACACGCGGTGGAACACGCTTCGAGGCTTGCACAGGAAATGTTTGCAAACTATATGGCGGAGTCGATTGATCAAGTTAGAGAATCCTTGGTTCAGTGGGAAATTTTCCTCGAAAGAATGGTCCGTGGTGGTACCGAAGTGCCAAGCGAGCCACTTAGCATTGTCACGCCCATCATTGAGTGGTTGAACCTTCGTGATGCCGAGATTGAACTTTCGCGGGAGACGAAATCAAGATTGGAAGCCCTTGAGCGTGTAACCGTTGACCCAACAACCTCTGCGATAGATGTTCAAGCTTGTCTTATTGCAGCCGAATCCATTATGGCAGAAGTTCCTCCCGCTCTGCGAGAGATCGCAGAATGGCGTATTGAGGCTCATCTTGCTCAGATGAAAACTCGCCGTCGAATGAAAGTTTTTGCAATCGCCTTTTTAATTTCGACCATTCTTGGTTTCTCAGTTTGGTTCACGATGGAGGAAATTCGCGCTTCAAGGGAAAGGATGTTCATCACCGCACTCGAGTCGGCAGTTGACCGAAATGACAGTGATCAAGTCGATAAATTGATTTCAGATCTAGCTGATACGCATGAAGGATTTGATCAACATCCGAGTTCTTTAGCGGCCCTGAAAAGGCATGCAGATTTACTTGTCAAACAGGGCGAAGCGGATAAAAAGTTCGAAGATCTTTTTTCACAAGCTGGAGATCCAACAGCAATTTCAGCGAATCGATCAACGATTGATGCGGCAGCAAACATTACAAGAACAAATGATCAGCGTGAAAGAGTCAAACAGTGGAGAAGTGTCCAGAGTGCTGCTGAAGCAAGAGTGGACGAAGCGCGCAACGATGCATTCTTCGTTGATGTTCGCAAGTTTGGTTTAGAAATTGACCAGCTCGAACTCTTGCAACTCGGCGATGCTGATACGAGAGAAAAACTACGCCAGTCAGAGCAATTTGCTGACCGGATTGCCGCAGTAGGAAACATCTCACAAGATGCAAAGGTCGCGTTCGAAATTCAAAGAGGTCGGATTCAATTGCTTCGTAAAGAAGTCGACCAAGCAATTGTGGCCGAACAATTAAAGATTTCAGAAGAAAGACAACTTCAAAAAATTATTACTGAAATGACGTCACCTCAAAAACTCCCAGAGCTTTTGCGTCAGTTTGCTTCTGATTTTCCTGAATCTCCTTATTCAGTTGATTTTTCAGAGGTGACGCGTAACGCCGAACAATGGCAGGCGATTGCAAGCTGGCTAGATCTTCGAAAGGATTTCATCGAGAGTCCAATCCCATCAACAGAATCGGATCGCATACTCCGCCTACTTGAAATCCAAAGTTTTCGAACAAATCACCCCAAAAGTGCTATTGATCAGTCAATTCTTAGATATGAGGAGTTGCTTGTTGAAAACTCAGTATGGACCGATTGGCTCGCCAATACTCTTCGGACTTGGACGCCCATGGTTATGCAGGAACTTGTCTTAAAAAATGGGACTCGATATTTCTATGACCTCGCGGATTCCCCATTAATAACTAAAAACCAAACCAAAATCTTTTCCTTCTGGAAAAATTGGACTGACGGCGTGAAGGTTTCTGAAGTCATTCTGGGAGCGGACATAAAGTCAAATGGACCCAGTCCTCAACAACTATTGAAGGATCGATTGGAAGAGTTGCTGACGGGGCGCAACGAAAACATTTCTTTGGAATCTGCCCTCAAAATCGTTCGCATCATTCGCGATTCCGAAGAAGTTGATCCAGTCGCACGCGCCACACTGATCGATGGCCTCTTGCCGAAAGTTCAGATCGTGGCTCCATACCTGAAGGCGTCCATTGAAAAAACGCTCCAATCACTTGCAGCTAGCAAGCTAGATTCAATTCAATGGATTGCACCTGGGATTCCATCGAGTCGCAAGGACTATAATAAAATACTTAAGCTTCTTCAGTTGGATATTCCAGTAGAAGATTGGTTAAGACTTCAAAAAGAACAGGAAAGCGCCGTATCCGATTGGCTGAAGAGCGATCTACGTTCAGTTGGAATGATCGACCAAAACGATAAAAATCAGCGTATCCGAATCAGCTCTGGTGTCAGTCTAAAATCAAATGAACTGTTGTATATCGTCACGAATGATTCAACCATTCTTTCTATTGGTAAAGTTGATCAAGATGGAAGTCCACTGATTCAAGCTCAGGCGAAAAATATTCCAAGTGGAACCCCTGTTTTTGCGGGAAAATATCGACCTGTTCAAATGACTGGAGTAATGAAAAAATGAATCAGCCATTGTCAACTGATATTCCAGTACGAATTCCACCAATTGATTCTCGCCACGGGGATTTGGAATGTTTTTTGGGGTTTTCTTCAGGCAGATATACAAGAACTCATGGACCATTTTGGTTTGGAGTTGCGCTTGTTCTCACCGTCCTAAGTTGGATTGCACTCATCCCATTCCGTGAAACATACTTTGGTGAAATTATTACGAGTGGATGGCAAACAAATTGGCTATGCATTCTGTTTACATGGTGGTGTCTTTGCATCTTGTATGCAAAGTTCTTAAAAGTCCGCGTTCAAAGGCGCGCATTCGATATTCATGGCCTATTCCCAGTTCGTACTGATTTCGTGCTTTCGCCAGGAACATCTGGGGATGTCTTACAGCGAATTGCTCAGCGCGTGGCTCGTCCACGGGAGTATCTCCTCTTCAATCGTGTGTGGATGGCACTTTCTAATTTGGGAAATATTGGCGAAGTGCGCGATGTTGGAACGGTGTTGGATTCTCAGGCTGACAACGATTCGAGCACAATCGATGCTTCTTATACAGCTCTTCGTGCGCTGATTTGGACGATTCCAGTACTTGGTTTTATTGGGACAGTCCTTGGCCTAGGAACCGCAATCGGAAGCTTTACAGATGTCATCGCATCTGGAGACTCTGCATCTGGCGGTGGCAATACGAATTCGATTCGTGAAAAGCTATCACCAGTTGTGGGCGGACTTGCGACCGCATTCAACACGACATTGGTCGCGCTCGTTGCCGCAGTTGGTATTCAGTTGTTGAGCACATACGTTTTCAAGCTCGAAGAGGATCTTCTTGACGATTGCGCGAAGTATTGCAATAACAACATTACAAGTCGGCTTAAGTTGACGGACTGGTAGTCCCCTCGGTTGGAGTGATTCATGGGTCGGCGTTCACAAACTTCTCCAATGTCATTTTTCTCGTTTCAGGACATTATGGCCTGCGTGACGGGGATCATGATTTTAGTCACGCTGATATTGGCGCTTGATCCTCTCAGCAATCAGCCACTCGCTTCGACAACACCGGGGCAGTCGGAGGTCGTACGAAAACAACTTGCAAGTGCTCAGGAACGAGAGAAGGCTGCTCGCGAAAGTCTCGAAGAGAAGACCGCTGTGATGGAGGAAGTTCGTACAACACAACATGTCACAGGGGGACAAATACAACGGCTTGAGCAAATGCAGCAAGAAGAAGAGCGTCGAATTGAGAGCATAAAGAGAAGAAAGGAGGAGGCAGCAACTTCGCTCGAACAATGTGTGAGTGAAATTGTCTTGTTAACGAAAGATGTCAAGCGTGCGGCTGAAAAAGAACGCGCGATCCGAGAACAAATAAGTGACGAGCAAATGAAAGGCCGAATTCGCCGACAAGATGGACCCTTCGAGGCTTTGCAACCGCTATTGCTCGAAGTTACTTCGACTGGCGTGGGAGTCGGAAGTTTGAATCAGGAAGGGATTCCAAAACAAACAGGATTTATCAGTGATGATGTCATGCACCGAGCTAGTTTAATCTGGGCAGCACAATGGATGAAATTGATTGAGACATATCCTCCGCCAAATGAAGAGAATCCAACGGAGGGTTGGTATGTGCTCTTTATTATTCGCGACGATGCTGTCCGACGCGCATTGAATTTATATTCAAATTTGTTCTCAGATAAGTGGAGTGCTGGTTGGCAACTTTGGGATTCGAAGCAAAGCGGTTTTTTTGATCCTTTGGAGGAGATAAAGCGGTGAGTGCACTGCGAAGAAGACGCCGGCATCGCCATTCTGGAACAACAAGTTCCGATGCTTTCGATCTATTTCTTGATGCGCTGTGTAATGCGCTTGGCGTGATTATGTTCATAATGCTGGTTGTTGTCATTTTCACAAAATCAGCAGATCAAGATGAGAAACCGATCGACCCCAAAGCCGCAGCGCAGGAAATAGCTCGACTCGAAAAAGAGGCTCAGCAGTTGGAGTTGAAACTCAGATCGGTCATCGCGGCGCTTTCGAGTTTGCCCGCAGTTGGAGATCCGACTCTTATTGAAAAATGGAAGGTTGCCTCAAAAAAATTGGAAGCGACTCATGAACGTATGCAGTTTGAAGCGGAGGCTTCCCAAATTATCCTTAAGCAATTAGGTGCGAGCCAAGGATCAAAGTCAGAATTACAGGAGCAAAAAGAAGCTATTGAAAAGAGCATTGATGCACTTGCGCAAGCACGCACAAGCAAACGAGGCGCCGTCCAATTCATTCGGCTCGCGCGATTGAAATGGGATTCCCATCCGAAAGTTTTGCAGATCTTGTGCGCAGGCGGTCGTGCAAGCCTGGCGAACTTTACCGTGAAAGGGCAGCGGATTTTTGAGCCAAATGGAATTGGCACAATTGTCAACGACAAGAACAGCGCACAGCAAGCTTTCAATCAACTCTTTGCAGGGAAGTCGCCAAATGATTACCGAGTCGAAATCGTAGTCTGGCCGAGTGGTTTTGCTGCATATAAAAAACTTGAACAAGTCATCATCGAAGCAAAGTTTTCAATCAACCCAATTCCTGTTGCGACTGGTGATTCGATGGGGGAAGAGGGGCCTTACCGCGGAGTCCAGTGACTGTCGCGACAAGCGCTCCGATCATCATCAAGCTTGCGCCGACCCACTTTCGCGGATCGAATGATTCCTTCAACCAGAGCGAACCCGAAATCTCAGCGAAGAGCGATTCGAGTGAAAGAATTATTGCCGCGTGAGCTGGAGGAGCCGAAGTTTGTGCAAGCACCTGCAGCGTAAATGCGATGCCAATAGAAAAGACAGCGGAAAATGCTATTGCGCCTGAACCCATGCGTAACAGATCGATAGAGACTGGTTCGATACCGATCGCAATGATTCCCGAAAGAATTCCTGTC
>SXGQ01194402.1_pt1 | contig 13705 bp, 13 predicted proteins | sample 3178371 | NCBI WGS metagenome assembly SXGQ01 (sample SAMN11356859, study PRJNA531348) | freshwater metagenome | isolation source: freshwater sample F1-20 | place: China: Fuxian Lake, Yuxi | collected 2017-12-25
GTTTGCACCACCTGTTGAGAGTAGCTGACCGGTAATTGCCGCTCCAGCAATATCTTTTGGATCTCTGATGTACAGTGTGTTATAAGTGGTGTAAGTAAATGTGGTTGTTCTATTACCGCCACCAGTGTCGCCACCAGTGTCAGACACTGATGTGAGCTTGTTTTTTAGGCCCATGTCAAACAAAGTACCATCATTTAGACCAATGATGATTGGTTCATCAGTCAGGTTGGCTGTGCTTTCAATTGCAGAAACTCTATCGCCAGCACGATTGATTATTTCAAAAGTTGTAGTAACTTCAACGGGGAAGTCGATGTAACGTGCATACGGAGCGCGACGGCCAAGCTGGAAAATTTCTGGGCGACCGAAGTCAGTGGAAATCTGTATCGATTGTATTCTTGGTAGATAACCACCGTCTTCACCGGTAGCGCTCTGACCAGAAGCTGGTAGATTACCGATGGCGGCAATTGGTCTGACACCAACAAGACTTCTTGGGAGAATTGAGCCTGTTGGGTTCCAGTTGTAACGTCTGCGCACACCAGTTGAGTCAACGTTAGCGCCGAAGTTGTTTGGATTAAAGAAGCCGGTTGGGCTTGTTGTACCTACGCCGGTGTTGAGAACCCAAAGCTTGTTGTTTCCAACGAAGGTTACGCTGTGGGTGAAGTTTCCGTCAACAGGCATGTTAAAGTTAATGGAGTTAACATACATGCCGCTCATGATGCACGTACCGCTTGGAAGCGCGGCATAACCAGTACCAGTGCCCATGACTGATACTGTGTCTTGCCAGAAACCAACAGCAATGTTGCACTGTTCGTTTGAGAAACGGCCTACAAGAGTACCGGTGGTGGCGCCTTGTGTGCCAAGAGAAGACAGAAGAGTTGCTCCGCAGAGAACCTGTTCCATTGTGCACTCAACTGATGGAAGATTTTCTGGTTGGTCAAAAAGCTCTAGTTCACCAAGCTGGAAAACGGTGTCTAGATTAAAAGTTGTGTCTATACCAACGCTTTGTAGGCCGCTTACGGGAATCCAGCCAGTTGTGTAACCAACTGTGCCGGCTGAAGTATTTTTTGCAATACCAACTCCGTAGGCAGCGTAATATAGTCTTTTGTTGTCAGGCATTTATTTTGTAGTCTCCGTTTAATAATACACAACTAGGTAACTATTTCAAAATCAAACACAACTGTAGATTTATAAATGGGCAAAGCTGTATATCCCTCTATTTCTGTTGGGTTGTAATCAAATCGTCCGGTTTTCCATGGATACAGAGAATAAAGTTGATCAGCACTTATTCGATTTTCAACCTGTCCCTTGTGGTCAAGGGGATATTTTCGATTTTCAATAGCTTTGTCAACGTCAAACATCTTGACGCCCTGTCCAGCAAGAGCTAAAGCAGCGTCAACGATTGTGTCGTGCAGTCCGGGATCTTCGGAAACAATATCAAGAGCAATGCTAAAGTTTTGAAGCTTATTGATATCACCAAGCTGAAAAGGATCACCATTAGATTGTGAAACATCTATAAATATTGCTGGCATAAACGATCTAAGTTCGTTTGGTATGGAATCTACGCCTGATCCTGGTGTGTAATTTTCAAATCTTTTTAAGTGCTCTGTGAAAAGCAGTTTGTATTGGCTTGACTTTGTTGGATATACAAACACAGCCCGTTCAGAGCGATTACAATAAATAATATTTCCGCTCTCAGTTAGTGCGTTTGTGAATACAACCCCGCCCCTTGCGTAATCAACATAGTATTCGTATGTTCCGGTTGTGCCAGTTGGATAAAAAACGTCATTAATAAATATACCGCTTACTTGTATTGGATTTGTGCCACCAGTATAAGTAGGCGAGGCATTTTCCCAAACCCAATCCGAACTTAGGCCCTGCCAAAATTTGAAACCGGAAGAGTTGTGAAGCTCTGGACGATACGATGGCTTTAGTACAGCCATTTCGCTGCCATCAAAAGATTTTGTTCCAGATTCTATATTATAATAAGCACCAATGTTTATAAAAGCCTCACGAAGTCTCCATGTGAGATTTTCGCGTATTTGTGCACGGTTGCTGTACTGTCCTAAATAAGTAAGATTCCTAAACATGTTTTCACCCACCACCCAAGTTTATCTGTTCAGCCAAAGCTAGTAGCTGCGAAATAGGCTTGCCCATAAAAGTTTTTTCCCCTCTTTCGGCCGCCTCACGTATTTTTTTTACAAACTCAACTGCTGAGGCTCTTGCTTCAGGACCAGCAGCTCTTGAAACAGCGCGTCCCTCTAGGCCACCAACCCTGCCTTCTGTAATCACACCTCTTTTGTTTCCACCATATTTTAGCACTTGTTCTTGCAAGGCTACACGAAAATATTGAGCAGCTTCTTCGTTTGCGTCTTTAACAAACTCGACATCAATATTTATGTCTTTTTTGCGTTTTACCCAGGACTTTATAGCAAAAGATCCACCAAACAACATTGTGTGAGTTCCGCTGCGTGATCGCTTTGCGACATTTTCAAGTATGGTGTCTTTTAGAGGGGCTAGTTTTGGATTAAGTGACTGGTTGTTTCCAAGGCCTGGCCATACGCTATATCCCTGTATGGTTCCTGTGGAGGGGCGTAGCAACCACTCAAACCAGTTGATTTTTTGCGATGTTGATTTCTTTACTTTTTTATCTGAGTATGGGCTTAGAAATGATCTTTTTGAGATATAAGATATAGACGATGCAATTTTGTCTAAACTAGATGCGTTTTTAAATCTTACTGTTCCTTCTGAACCACTTTGATTTATCTCAACTTTGAAAAACGCTCTGGCTTTTTTAAATATTAGATCTTCAACTCTTGTATTTTTTCTTAAACCAAGCGCGCCACGTAACTCAAGATCGTTCATTGCTTGTTTTATATTGGGATCATCCATAACAAATTCACGGAATCTGTTAGCTAAATATGCTGCTGTCTTTCTCGCTGCAACATTGACTGCACGCTTCATTAGCCTAGAAATAGCACCAAGGCCACGCAAATCTCTTTGCAGCTGTCTTAATGCTGAAGAGTACTCTGTTTGATCTAGTATGAGTATTTCAGCGCCAATTTTTGCGCCTTTAGCCATTTGATGTCTCCACCCAAAAGGTTTTTACTTGGTGATAACCACCAAGACCATAAGGTACTGGAGCCATTAATAGCTTTACTTTTATCTCTCTGCCCTTAAATGATGGATCAAAAACAGCATCTGTGCATCTCACTAAGTCAGGAGCGTACTCTTTTGCACAAATCATTTTCCAGACGTTTTCAGCAATACCAGCGGCTGGATTAAGCTCCTTGTATTCTTTATTTGCTCCGTAAACCCTGGCTGTTATTGTTTTTGTGTTTTCTTGTATTTTCAAGCCAGTTGGTGCAATTGGTAAATTAGCATTGCCAATTCCTGGTACAAGTCTTGGGTTTGATCTACCACCAAAAGATGGCATAAAGGCTTCTTTTTTACCTATTGGGTCTTGCGAAACAGATGTCGTTGCTTCTACGGCGTGAGCAAAAACAAGCTTGCAAGACATACCAAAACCATCAGTCAAGTCAGTTGCTACACTGCGCCATTCTGCTTTTATTGCGCTTAGTTCCGAACTTGACAGATTTCCCATGTTTATCTCCTATGTACAGTTGGCCAGTAGAAATCGACGCTTGTTTGGCCAATATTTGCGCTTTCGTAAGCACCAAATATAGCCTTGAGTGTTGCACGATTGCCCTTCTCCCAAGCCCAACGGGCCTTTTCGTAATTTTCAAGATACATTTTATACGAATCGCCACGGGCTTTTAGGGCTGCAGAAGCATCATATGATGTTACATCGTCTCTTATTTTAACACCATACTTGGCCGCATCTCTTCGCATTTCAGACATTGACAGTATTGCGCCAGCCTTAAAAACAAAAAGGGCAGCAATACCAGGATCAACATCTCCACTGATAATTGGATCTGGTGATATGGTGTTGTTTGCTGTGTCTATTGTGAATGTATTGTTGATTAATTGAACCTCTGAAACAACAGCTGCTGCAGCAAGCGTAATAAAGCTTTGAAGTATTGCGTCCGTATATCTTTGTGGTGAGTCTAGATCGCCTATGTAATAGCGCAATCTTTCTGGCAAAACATCTGTCCAGCTGTTTACTGTTGGCATTTTTTAGACCCAGTGATCTTTTGGGTATGTTTGAACATATATTACTTGCGACGCTCCACTATCACCAGAGGATGTTTTAGCCCAAGCATTTCTTATTGTCGCTATATTTTGACCGCCAAATTGTATACTGTCCCCAGACCCAAGAGGAAATCCTGTTTCGCTAGACCAGCTTCCAGATACGGGAATATTAAAACCAACTCTAATTGATGTGGGTCCTGGGTTATAAATAAGAACCGATTCTACTGGTTCTCCGTGATGACCACTTTCTGAAGCAAATATGTATCTACCGTTTGAGTCTATTCCAGGCCAGCCTGTTGCGAATGGTTTAATTGTTTTATCGTAAACAAACTGGTTTGCTACTATGTTTTCAGAAACTAGACCAATTATTCCGTATGTAAGACTCTGCTGGACTGTGGGATTTTGATATACTATGGCGCGATTAGTGACACCGCTAACATTGTTGGGATTTGTGGGGGCTAATGGCATTTTTTCCTCTACTTGAGATACACAAATAAAAATCCCGCCCCAAAGGGGCGGGATTCTTAGTAGTTGCGTTAGCTTAACTCAGAATGCGCCAGCGAGGATGTAGCGGACATCAAGGCAAGCCCATCCACCTTCCATAGAACCGTAGAAACCAACTAGGCCGTGTCTGTGGAGGTTTTCATCTTCAGTGATCTCAATCTTCTGAGATACCGGGTGAATGAAAGACTTGTCTGGCTGAGTGAGGTCAAGACCAATTACTAGTTCCTCATCGTTACCAGTGCCACCAGTTGGCAGCGTTCCGCCAAGAACGCCGGTGTAGTAAAGTTGGTACTCTTGGCCAACACCAAGCTCATCAAGGTCATGGAAGTTTACACCATACATACCACGGACTGCGCCTTCTTCGCTTCTCTGAATGGAGCTTCTGATATCGTCAGAAACCAAGCTTAGGCCCCACGCGCTCATGTCTTCAAATGCCTCTGGGGACATGTAAAGGTCAGTGAGCTTGCGGCGGTTAGTGCTGGTGGAGTTGCCGCCACCGTTTCTGCGAACAATGGTCTTCATGAGGCTGACGAGCTTGGGGGTGAAAGAACCCGCTGGAGCATCAGCATCATAGGCGGCGATACCGCGACCGTAAGCAGCAGCAAGTAGAGTCTGCCAGCCGTCATCGTTGTTCTTCTTAACGAAGGACATGTTGAGGACTTCGATCATTCTGCGAAGAACGTCGAATCTGGCGTTCTTGAGGAATTTTCTGGTGCAGTCAATTGAGCTACCAATCATGTAGGTGTTCAATTGAATGTAGTCAGCCTCAACTCTACGCATTGGGATCTTGCCGTGGTCTGGAATGACGTAGGCAACGTGATCCTTTTCTGTGCCTGGGGCAAGAAGATCTAGAGGGATTCTGAGATCGTTGGTTGTGCTGAAGTCTTCGGTGACGAAGATGTCAGAAACAACGTCGCCCTTGAGAACACCTTCTCTGATTGGGCCTTCTACAGCCTCAGAGTAGTTGAACTCGTTTAGAGCAGAGGCAATGCCCTTGGCAATTTGAGCTTGCGCTCTCATTGAGACTGCCTTGTCGTTGCTACCGGCATCGGAAAGCAGCTGCTTTGCTGCATCGGTTAGTTCTTGTGTTTCTACGCTGTCTTTGATTTCGTTGTTCATTTTATACCTATTTCTTTTATTTTAATTCAGCGTATACTCAATCATAGATCAACGTAAACCTTAGCGTAACCGTCCTCGTCAACTTTCGAGAGGAACTTTCCGATTACGTATGAGCCTGATGGGCTGTTGATATGGGCATTGAAGTCCTTACCAGTGCCGTTGGCTGATGTGGTGTTACCAAGACCAAGGGCGCCGCTAGCTACGCTAGTAATGAAACCGCTTGGGCCAGTATATGCAGGCGCGCCTGGAACTACAGCAACGCTGTTTGGGCCAATTGTGGTGACTACTCTGTTTGTTACAACGTAGCCCTTCTTTAGAAGGGTGATCTTGTCACCAACTTGAACCTCGCTCTTGTATGGGTTGAGGATCTGTCTGGTGAGGTCGATGTTAACTACATCGTTAAGAAGAATACCGAGAGGACGGACGCCAGTAGCGTTTAGCCCGTACCAAACTTGGTTCGCTGCTTGGTCCATAGCGGCACCAGAAGCAACGGTGGAGCCAGTCGCGCTGACCCAGCCACCACGCTCGCTGCCGTAACCAATACCGGTAGCCCAGAAATAAGAGATGTCTACGTCGAGTTCGTTTCTATCAGGTTTTAATGCCATTGTTTTACCCTTGTTTTGTTATACACAAATTTAAAATTTGCTCTAATTATTTTCTTCGTAGCGCGTGAGCTATGAGGTTTTTCGCCACGTCGGCTTTGTTCTCACGCTTTGTCGCTACAACAAAGTTTGGTGTTTGAGCTTGCTGCTTCTTTGCTTGCGCAATTGCTTGAGAAGCTTTGGCTACTATTTCTTGTTCTGTGATTACTTTTTCAATCCTAGAACTAACTTTGCTTACCGCTTTGCGAAGCTCAGCAAAAGACTCTTCAGACATCGCCTTCAGCTCTGGAAGATCTTCTTCTGTGTAACTTTCACCAACAATTTCGCGCATTTCGGCTAGTCGGTCTTGCGCTACTTTGTTATCGTAAGCCTCGTCAATAATTTGCTCTGCTTGAGCCTTAAAGCTTTCAAGCTCCTCAAGTTTTTCAAGCTTGACGTTCATGTTTTCAATGTGAGATGTGGCCAAAGCAATTGCTTGCTCTGCGTATACGAGCTGTTCTTTAAGCTCGGTGACTTCGGCGTTTTCTTTGCTGTTTTGTTCGGACATTTTTTCCTCTTTGTTTTTATACACCTTTTTTGTTTTATTTGAAATGTTTGTTAGTTCTGATCTGGTTGTAATTGCCCCACCCTGATTTGGTGGCGGTTGATTAATTGGTACATTTTGACCGGTTTCGGGATCAAAAGCGCCAGTTCCTGGATTTATCGGATTACCGGTTTCGGGATCAAGCTGCGGATCTGTATTGCCCTCTGGTTTGTCTATATAGTAAGATGTTTCGGACTCCTGAGAAATTCCAAGTTCTTTCAGCACAAAGCGAAGTTCACGCTCGTCTTGGCATGGTCTATATTGTGGGATAGCCATTTGTTTTTCAAGGTCTGTTGGATCTGCCATCAGCGCAGAATAAAGAAGTGGCTTGTCGCCGTGTCTGTCTTCTTGGTAAAGGTGGTATCCAGTGCAGCCTAACTTGATTTTTCCAACGGACTCAGCTTCTTTTGCAGTAAAGAACAAGAAGCCGTCAGCTGGTGGCTTGAAAGAGGTTGGAAGATCGCGCCTCATTTTGAGATCTTCGGGAGTGTCTGTTCTAGACACATTGGATGTATCATCTGGCATTTCAGCCGGATTTAATATTGCTCCAGGCTCCTGAACGGTTGAAATTGGATAATTTGCGTTCATTAGATCAGTCGCTGTTTGTGCAAATATAATGCTGTAAATTTTGTTCTTTTTCTTGTTTGCTGGTTCGTATACTACGCCCTGCCCAGAAAATGTTATGTTCTTCAGCCATCGGCCAATTTGATATTTTTGGCCTTTGTACTGGGTAGTTCCCTTACCGCCAAATGAAATCAAGTCTTTTGACATTTTTGAATTTGCGTCAGTTCTGTCAAGGAAAATTATTTCTGAATCTTCGTTTTTTCTCAGAGCGTACCCAAAATCTTCAAAAAAGCACTCCATTGATACAAATAGTTTTCCGTCTTCTATGCCCTTTTTGATTTTTTGAGCATAGGTTGGGAAATAGCCAGACCAAATTATACCATCTTGTTTAACGTGTATTTTACCGCTGCAAGCCCTTGGGTCGCTGCACGAAGCATTTTCCGCCTTGATTATGTTGACTTCGGGAATATCGCCCTCAACGAGAGTTGTTTCAAGCATAACGCCGATGTTTTCGTTTTCAGTATCTTCTGATCCTTTATGCATCCAGTTTATCGGCTTGAACTTCGCTGTTGAGTATTTTGAAAGAATTTCTTCTGATGTAAAAACGTCATCGTTTGCATTCCAGATGTCACTAACAAGTATCGATGATAGGGTTGTAACATCGTCTGTTGGTTTGTATCCATTTGGTGCAATTGACGCAATAGCGCAAGCATTACCCTTGCAGACATTGTTAAGCGATTCTGTTTTTACTGAAATATCAGTAACTAGAGTGGAGTCACACTTTGTTTTATTGTTAGCAACAAGTGAAGCTATTTCTTTTTCGCCTTCAAAGACCTTCATGATTTGATATACACATTAGTTTTAAACGCTAAAAGTTCTATAATATTTCATGCACGCAAATACGCCAGTAATGAAAGTATTTATCAAAAACGAGTTTTTGTACAACATGGATGAGGACTCGCGTGGATTTACTGAAGGTTACGTTTTTGGAATTAAGTCAATGCGGGCAAGAGCTTTGCTGTTTCATGTAATGTTAAAATCCGGAGCACATTGGCGTGGTCTTCCGATTCATTCCATGTGGTGGTACAAGCCAGAACAGGAAGAGGGTGTTGAGTACTATGATCTTGAAAATTTGCAGCTGTGGGATTGCTTTACTGAAAAGGTTCAGGTAATACAGTGGGATTATCTACTTGGTCATCAGTGCGATTGCTTTTTAAGAAATAAAAAGGTTATTGGCGGCGAGTATTGGTGCTCGGTAGAATGGCTAAAAGACGGTAATCCAGACACCTCTTTTGTTTATAGTCCAGATCAAGATAAGTGCGCACATTTGATAAAACTTGACAATGGACAAATCGCTGCGCTGCCGACAAATCGAATTGCTTTTAAAGACGCGTACTTTATTGGGAATAAACCAAATCCAGGTGCTTGCGGATACAGAGTTTCTGAGTCTATTTGGAGCGCGGAAACGTGTGACAGGTGGTCTGTTTCTGAGGACAATGGTGTATTTTATTTAGATGAAGAAGAAAAAGAATGCGATCCGCAACAAGAATAAAAAACCGTCTGAAGCTGCATTTTATTACTTTTGCGCGTTTTTGGAATCAGACGGAGATGTTTATCCGCTTCTTTTAACTAAAGACGAGCTAAAAAGAGCAAAACGGCGAGCTGAAAAAAATAAAGAAGACGTGCCTTCTTCGTTTTTGGTTTTTCAATATATAGATGGGACATTAAAAAAAATTAATAGTGAAAGCCTAGACCAGGCATAAAAGCTAGCGTGCACAACCAGGGCTAGCCGAATCCTAATTAGGCTTTCACGTAGACTCTTCTTTCTTTTCAGCCGGCTCGTCTTTTACATCGCCATCGTCGCAAAGAAGCGGTTTTCTTATAAACTCTCTATACGCCCAAAGCATTGCTATAAGCGCAACTGGCGCGTACCAAAAAAGCCATCCATATCCTGTGGTGTCTGTTGATTGATGCTCAATTGATTTTTTAATTGATAACATTATAGCGCTATCGCCGGTATGGTCTGGTATTATTTTTGGTGTTGTGTCGCACCCAAAGACAGAACATGAAATTAATACTGGCCAAAAAATCTTGCTCAAGTTTTTCATGATTTCCTCGCTGCTGCAGATGCTCCAAAATAGAATCCAACAATGCTTAGCAATATTTGTCTATTTTCAGAAGAGTAAAGAAAGCCATTTACTTCAACAAAAAACTTGCGTGTGGTTTCTGGCACAATACCAAAAAGTGCCTCTGGGTTTTTTGCGTCAACTTCAACAAATGTTGGAACCCCAAAAAATGGAAGAATAAAAGGTGCAGCTATTGATCCAAACAAAACAGTTAAAACAATTAGCTGTCTAACACCCTTACCTACATCAATTGGAACTCTCTTTGCTGCTTGGTCCTGATTTGATGTGGTTTGCCTATTTGCCTCAAGCGCTCTTTCGAAAAGCTCTTTTTCGTCTTGTCTTTTTTCAGCTAGATATCTAAAAATAAAACCTAGCGTGCTGCCACCAATCATTGATAAAAGCTCAATTGGCATTTTTGCCTCCTGAGCTAATACACATTTTTTAGTTCTTATTTATTTAAGTGCTCTTCTTGTCCGCACGAGTTCTTTTCTTAACTTTTCTTGTAACAGTGTCCTTTGCCCCGTCCGGGCGACCAGCTTTACCTGGAGGCTCTTCTGCACCAGGGGTTTCTTGACGCAGTTGTTGCAGCTCTTTTGCTTTCTTGTGGTTGCTTTCTGGAATAGTGGTTTGAATAAATGGGCTAAGCTTGTCAAGAACTTCGCCGTCTTTTCGTAGATCGCTTTCATTCTTGACCCTTGCCTTTTCTATGTTCCACATCTCGCCAATCTTTTCGAGAATGGTTTGATTAGATATGATATTTCTATCAGCAAGCTCTATTAAAAGCTTAAAATAGCTTGGTTGATCAAACAGGTTGTCATTGTTAAACCTAACTTTTGGTCTATCCTGGAAGCCCATGTCATCGCAAATTTGGTTTACTTCATGATTAATCCAATCAGACATTGCGCGTCTAACGCAGTCTATGCGCTTCATGAGATTTCTTAGACCAATGAAAGAGTCTGAGCTTCCTGGTACATTGCTGTCACCGCCAATTAGACTTTTGTGAACACCAAGACCAAGTAGCATTGACTCATAGTTTTCATCAAAGTTTTGCAGCTTTTCTATTGGCGGGAAGAATTGCTGATAATCAAGCATGGAATCCCAGATTACATCTAATGTTCCACCTGTGTGGTTTTCAAGTATTTTTGCAAGCTTTACTATTGATCCTGTGTCTGGAAGAATTTCTGATTTGTGGTCACCAAGCTTCCACAATCTGACGGAGTTATACCAGCTGTCAAGTGCGCTTATTTTAGCCATGCGCAGCTTTTCATTGTAAATTACGTCATGCAAAATGCTAAATATAAAACTTTTAGCCCATATTTCGCTGTCTTTTTTCTTGTAGTGGGCAACGTAAACTTCGTCTTCTGGAATTGGTATTACCGTTTCACCGATGCTGCTTTTGTCACCAATAAGTTTTTTGATTTCTTCTGGGACGCTCTTTAAGATGCTTTTATCTTGAGCGTAAGCGTCTTTCAGATCTTGAACCTGTGCAGAGCTGACCTTTATTCCCCAGCGCTTTACACCGGAAAAAATTGCAAGCTCTCCACCCATAAGTCTTACTGTTTGTGGATCATAAAAAACATATTCGGTTGGTATATCTATCTTCTCAACCGCATTTGCTCGTTTCATGCGACGAGCCGTTGGCGTATCTATTTGTGACGTTTTTCTTCTAACTACTACGTTGCCCTCAACAACAAAATAGTTAGCAAATCTTTCCGCTCGCTCTTTTAGAGCTACATTGGTAGACCAAACGCGGAAGAAATTTGTCATGTTTTCGTTTTCGCTTACAATTTCAAGACCCTCAACAGCTGTTTCTGTGATTAGATCAACTACAGAGCGAATAACACCAACGCTTTGGTAGGCGTTGCGACACGCTGTCATTATGTCATTATCTTTGTCTGGAATCCGCTCGTGTGGTCTAAATCTTTCGTATGTTGTTCTTGTGAACGGAGGCCGAACCGATATGTTTTCTTCCAGATTAGAATAAAAACCAGCGACAGCCATATCCTGCCCAGCCATAGCTTTGCCAAGCTTGTTTAGGCCATCTTGCTTTTCACTGTCTGGCGATATATAAAAGTTCTGTTCCTCTGGCATGTTACCCTATTCTAGCTATTTGCTTAATACACTAATACGCTATGTTTCCCTGTCTGCCCTCTTCCATAGAAATGTTGGAGGATCTTTGGGCGCCTTTCATCTTTCTCATTCCGCGGCCCTGATACATTGAGTCTGATCGTATATTGTTTTGTACTACATATTTTGATGAGTAGCCACCAAATGTAGATATTTGCTGTTGAGGCTCAGCATTAAGATTTCTTGCAGCGTCGTTTGCTAGAAGTAGGCTGGTGAAATGGTCTTTTTTTAGTCTTAACTTCACGCCCTCTGTTACAACGCCTTTGATTTTTGGTAAATCCCAGCGCTTTTGACCCTTTGCAGTAGTCTGCTCTTGTATTAATGTTGTTTGGTATTTACACTCTTCTATTTCACCAAGGATATTGTCATGGTTGTAATCGTCGTCTGACTCAAGTCCAAGTATTTTTGCTTGTTCTATTCCAATAGCGTCGTACTCTGGAAAAAGTATTTTCATTGTCGTAATGTCCTTGAGTAAGTTAAAATGCGCCCCCTCATACCATTCTCTGGAGGAGAATTCTATTACTTTGATTACGTGCAGCCCCACTTTGTCTGAGCATTCTTCATCATCCATATCGTATATGCAGTATTCACCGTCCTTGAGTTTTGTGTGGTCTTTTAGACCTTCAAGTATCGATCTACCACCACCGCCAGAGTCCAGATGCATTCTTACTATGTTAAAGCGAGAAAAAAGCTCATGTATTTTTCTGAGAATGAAAGTGTTGTAGTCAGGTATTTCTTTGTATCTGTCTGGATACTTCTTTTTATCGGCTTCAAACCGTTTTCTATTTGTGCTCCAGCAGAAAACAAGCTGTCTGCTGTTTTCTGTTACTTTAACAATGCTTATTGCTAGATTGTCTCGTTCTGAGGCGGGGTCAATACCAAGAACATATTTTGCTGTTTTATCTCCGTATGACTCAACGGTAAATGATATGTCTCCCTCTGGTGTTTTTATTGGGCTTGTTGCTGCGTATATTGCGGATGCTGGATAGAAACCCTCTGAGTCTTTTGCAAAAACGCAGCCGTATTCCATTTTAAAGATTACCGAATCCATGGTTGCCTTACCTTGATTTAATATGGTTTCATCCATAATACCAGGCGGCATTTGATCAAATGGTATTCTTACAATTGCGTATTCGCTTGGATCAACGCCAGATTTGCCATCTGATGATATAATGTTTAAATAATCTTGATAGTATTTGTAAAAGTGATTGAATTGATAGCTTACTGTACCAGCAAGTATTATCTGGTTGCCCTTATTTTTTAGCGTATCGTCAACCGCATCTTCTCCAAGTGTCTCTCTAAGCGCTCTTCGTATATACTCTTGCTTGACTTTTTCAAAAGTATTCTGGCTTTGTACTGCAGCAAAGCCTCTGATAACAACTTCAAAGATGTCTGGGTTGACTGAAGCAAACTCATCAACGATAATTACGTTGGCACGAAGACCTCTAATTTTTTCGCCAGTACCAATTGGAATGCCGATAATCTTGCTATCGCCAATATCCCAGTTGAACCCAAGAACGCTTCTTTTAGGCCCATTGTTTGCTCCGCATATATCTTGTAGAACAGGAGCGTTTTTCCAAACATTTTCCATTGCCTCAAATACCAAACCAGATTGTCTTAAGCCGGCACCAGCAATAACTATTTTTGAGCCTTGGTTAAACATGGCTTTTAGTATTGCCGTTACACCAAGCATTGTTGTTTTTGCGCCGCCTCTAGTAGCAATCAAGATTGGAAGTCTTTTATTCCATACCTCATTTAGGACGGCCATTTGGTAAGGAAATAAATTGACTCCAAGAAAATGTTTTGCGGTAAAACCAACGTATCGTGGATCCATCCCAATCCTAATAAGCTCTTCAGCCGTTTTTTCTTTTGGGGCGTATATGTCTATTGGGTTTTTGATTTCAAGAGCTGTGGTATCCCCAAGCTCAAGA
>SXGQ01327577.1_pt1 | contig 13703 bp, 10 predicted proteins | sample 3178371 | NCBI WGS metagenome assembly SXGQ01 (sample SAMN11356859, study PRJNA531348) | freshwater metagenome | isolation source: freshwater sample F1-20 | place: China: Fuxian Lake, Yuxi | collected 2017-12-25
AACTTGTATTTCTACGGTCCGTGTATCATCCACTTGGCGCCTGTTAACATCCCGGGTAGCTTTCTGCCCGCATGCTTCAAGCCCTCGCCAGCACTGGACTTGTGCCGATCCCCCGGACCGAACTGTGGCGCGTTCACCAGCGCCGGCCGCAATGTAGCACACCCCCACGGCAAGGGAAACAGACGTAGTCGTTGAGCGGGGGCATGGCCCTCGGGCTGCTGGCAGGCTGTGGACAAACAGCCTGCTGCGCCTCACGGATGAGGTGCCGGGAGCGCAGCTCCCGTGAAAAGCGCAGCGTTTCGGGTGGCCAAAGGCCAAGGATGGACTTTGGCCACGGGCTGCTAGCGTGCCGGTGGGGGGAGTGGCACCGCCTCCGGCGGCCGGGCTTGTACAGCCTCCGGCGGCCGGGCCGGCACAGCCTGTGGGGCAAGGGGGATGTCGGTCGAGGGGAGCGTCACCGGCAGCATGATTGGCATGCCGTCGCGGCCGAGCGACGTGTCGGCCGCGCGGAGATCGCTCTCCGCCCGCCAGTATTCTTGCCGGGCGAGGATCTCGAGGATCTGCGCGTCGAATTTCGTCTGCTCGCGGAGGGTCACGCGGAGGATGTCGCTGCGGCCGAGCCGCAGCTGCTCCCGTTCCGCACGGGCGACGAGGGTCGCCAGCTCGGCCTGCCGCACCGCCTGCTTGTGGAACTCGTAGGCCCGCTCGAGGAGCGAGAAGGCGTCCTGCACCTCGGCCCTGACGTTGTCCTCGGCGTATTGCAGCTGGCGGTCGAGTTGGATGAGCTGGGAGTCGATCGTCTGCAGCCGGCCGCGCGCGTCGCGCCGCTGGGCCGGCAGCTGGAAGACGAGCGACGCTTGGAGCACCTGGCGATCGAGGCCGTCCGGGCCCGACAGCGGGCTCTTGCCGAACGCGGCATCCTGGTTGCCGACGAGCTGCCCGTCGATCACCGGCTGCACCTGGTTGGCGGCGAAGCGGCGCTCGACCACGAGCTTCTCGCGCTGGAGCGCCAGACGGGCGAACTCGGGCCGCTCGGCGAGCGCCCGGGAGAGCGCGGCATCGAACGTGGTGCGGTCGGGTGCGACCGGCTTCGCCATCGCGCGGATCCGCCGCCGGCTCGCGAGGAGCGGCCGGCCTCCGTCGTCGCGGAGAAACAGCGAGAGGTCGATCGTCGATTGCTGGAGTGACCGGTCGGCCTTGACGACCAGGCCATTCCGGAGGGCGATGTTCTGCTGGTTGTCGATCCGCTCGATGTTGGCCGCCGCTCCGCGCTGGACACGGGTCTCGAGGGCCGTGTCGCGCTCGACGGCCAGTTCGACGAGCTCCTCCGTGGCATCGAGGCGTTCGCCGTTGCCGAGCCAACTCCAATAGTTGCGCGCGGCGCCGCGCATGTAGTCGAGCCGGCTGCGCTCGATCACCGGTTCGGCGAGCGAGATGTCGAGCCGGGCCTGGTCGCGCGTGGCCCGGGGGCGGTCGATGTCGCGGTTGCGGGCCAGCGGCATCGTCACGCCACCGCGCCATTCGCCGCCGGTGGCCGTTTTCTGGGCGAGGTTGTAGGTGGGGAAATCGCCGTAGCCGGCGCGGAAACCACCGAAGGCACTGATGCCGGCGGTGGGGAAGAGTTGCGTGAGACCGAAGTCGGAGCGGTAGTTCTCGTAGGTGCCGGGTGCCAGGGCATTGCCCGACATGCCGACGTTGGTGTCGAAGGCGCCCATGGCCGTGGTCAGGCGGCCGGAGGCGATGCCACGCTCGCGCTCGATCGCCTGGAGGAGCGGGTAGTGCAACTGCACGCTGCGCAGCACCTCGGCGAGGAGGAGCGGCTCGTCACGTTCGTCGACCGCTCCGCCGTAATACTCCGAGGGCTTCGCCGGCGGCGGCAGCAGGGTGTCGGGATCCTTGGGATTGCCGGGCGGGAGGGCGCCGGAGGTGGCGGCCCGTTCGATCGCGGAGTCGTCGTCGTCGGTGTCGGCGCTGCTGCCGGGCCCGGGGAGCGGTGCGGTGGTGGCCGGTTGGCCATCGTTCCCAGCCGCGGCGGTGGGCTCCGGGGTCCGCTCATCCTTCGCCGCCGCATCGGTTGCCGGTTCGTCGACGAGGCGGAGGAACGATGCCGTCACCACCGACGACAGTCCGAGTTCGTTGCTGACGTCGCGTGGCAGCGGCGCGACGCGATCGGCGGGAGCGAAACGGGCCGGCTCGGCGGCGTCGAGCCGACCGACAGCGGCGGCCGAGGCGAGCATCGCCGTCGCCACGACGAGCGCGGCGCAGCGCCAAAACACCGGCCGAGGAGCGTCTCCGTACCGATGCCAGCCCGCCATCGCATCGTCTCCCCGCCGGACACCCGGGCTGACCGGCCTCGTCAGCCGACCTTGATCTTCGGGGCTTTCGCCTTGTCGTCCTTGTCTTTCGGCGCAGCGGGATCCTTCCCGCCGGGGGCGAGCACAGGCGGGAAGCCGTTGAGCCGCCGCCAAATCTCGTACCCGAGACTGACACGATTGAGGAACACCCAGCCGACCGCCTGGTTGCCCTGACGGAGGAACTCGGGGGCCGGCCAGGCGTCGCCGACGAGTCGCTGCTCCGGTTCGACGAGTGCACGGAAGCGTCCGCCACCCGCTCCGGCCGCATCGACCTGACGGACCCGGCCCCCGAAGGTTCCGATCGCCAGCTCCGGCCAGCCCGAGAATTGCACCGCCGGCCAGCCCTCGAACTGCAGCCGCACATGCGGCATCTGACCGGTCCGGTCGGCGTAGGCGAGCACGATCGGCGCGTCGATGCCGTCGAGGAGCAGCTCGGCGACCCGGTCGGTGGTGTCGGGAACGATGGTGCACAGCTCGTCCCCTTCCTTCACGTACTGGCCACCCTGGCCGATGTTGGCGGCGACCCGGTAGACGATCCCGTCACATGGGGCGACCACCTTGCGCGCCTTGAACCGTTCGATCCGGGTGTCGATGTCCTGCAGATCGCGCTCGATCGTGAACAGGTTTTGCTCCCCCTTGCGGAGATTGCCGCGGGCGACCGCGATCGCGGAGAGCCCGGTCGCATCGGCCTGGAGGAGCAGGGCCTCCTGGGTGAGCAACGCGGCCTCGGCACGCTGCAGTTCGGCGCGTGCCTTGTCGGTGTCGGTCGTTGCCCGGTCCGACCGCATCCGCGCCTCGTCGCGCGAGAGTCGGCTCTCGAGGCCACCGAATTGGGGATTGTTGAACAGGTCATCGAACATCTCGAAGCGATCGCGTTCGAACTGCCGGGAGAACTGGGCGTTGGCCACCGTCTGCTGGGCGACCTCGATCGACTTCCGCGCCGCCTCGCGGTTCGCCTCCGCCGCCTTGACGGCGGCTGCCCAGGCGGATTCCTGGGCGGAAACCGCGGCGGCATTCTCCGCGACCTCCTCGCGGGACGCCGCGAGGCGATCCTGGAGGAACCTCCTCTGCGCGTCGAGGCGCCCTTCCAACTCCGGATCGTTGTCTTCGATATCGACCACCGGATCGTTCATCTTCACCCTGGTTCCCTCGACCACGTGCCAGGTGCGGATCTGGCCGGAAACCCGGGCCGTGAGCACCTGCATCCGTTCCACGGGGGCGTAGGCGATCACGGTGCCGCGGCACATGACGGTCTGTTGCCAGGGGACGAGGGCGAGGAGGAACGGGGTGGCGAGGAAGACCAGGAGGAGGAGGCGGGCGAGGATGCGGATCCCCCGTGGCGTTGCGGCCCTTGCCAAGGCCGAGCCCTCACCCCTCGCCGCGCGCCGTGTGCCGTGTGTCAGACCCATTCCACCGCCTCATCGCAGCGCTTGCGGATGTCTTCGCGGGCGGTGACGATCACCAGGGTCCAGGGAGCCGAGCGGTCGAACAACGACTCGATCAGTTGTGGGCAGTCGGCGGTGTCGAGGGCGTCGAGCATGCCGTTGATGAGGAGGAGGCGCGGGCGCCCGGCGAGGGCGCGGGCGATCGACAACCGCGAGATCGCGTTGGCCGAGAGGGGGCGCCCGTCGGAGGCCAGTGGCGTGGCGATGCCTTCGGGCAGGCGGGCAACATCCTCAGCGAGGCCCACCATCTCCAGGGCCCGGCGGACGTCGGCGGCGGAGAGTTCGCTCCGCCCGACGCGGATGTTCTCGGCGACTGTGTCGGCGAAGGTTTCCGACTGGCCGACGTAGGCCACCTCCAGCCGCGTCACGGCCCGGTCGAGCGACCGGGCGTCGAGACCGTCGAACTCGAGGAGCCCCTGCTCCGGCACACGCAGCAGGGCGAGCGTCTCGAGAAGCGAGGTCTTGCCGCTTCCGGAAGGGCCGATCACCGCGATCCGGCGCCCCGACGGAACCACGAGGCGGAGCGTCTTTCCCGCCCGGTTGACCACCTCCGCGACCACCGCCATCGGACGATCGACCGGGGGCAGGGTCTCGCCCCCCTCCCGCTCCAGGGGCAACTGGTCGATCACCCCCAATTTGTCGAGTGAGGCCTGGAGGTCGTAGAAGGTCTCGATGTGCTTGCCGAGCTTGGAGATCGCCGAGAGGACGAGGGTCACCATCAGCTCACCGGCGACGAGCTGGCCGAGCGTGAGTTGGCGGTTGATCACCAGCCAGCCGCCGAGCCCGAGGAGCACGGTGCTGCCGACCGCCTCGAGGAGGAAGGCGAACAGGTTCTGGCGCCAGACCACGCTGAAGTGCCGCCGGCGCGCCTGCACGTAGGCGTCGGCGAGGGCGTCGGCCCGGGCACGGGCCAATTCACCGCCGCGGCCGAAGCGGAACGTGTGCGGGCACTTTGCCAACTCCTCGAGCCACGCCGCGACGTCGAACTTGGCGTAGCTCTCGGCGATGCTGGTGCGCACGCCACCGCGGCCGAGCGCGGAGGCGAGAAACACCACCAGCACTGCGGTGACGACCGCGAAGGTGAGCAGATAGGGGTGGTAGAAGGCGAGGACAAGCAGGCCCACGATCGTGATCATGACGATCCCGACGCCGTCCACCAGCAGCGTCGCGACCGCCTTCTGCACCGTGGAGATTTCGAAGAACCGGTTGACGATGTCGGTGGGGTTGCGGCCGTCAAAGGCGGCGATCTCGCCGCGCGAGAAATGATCGGCGAAGGCATCGGCCGTGCGGACGAAGATCCGTCGCTGCAGGCATTCCGCCACGAACAATTGCATCGCGCGGAGAGCCGCCGAGAGGAGCAGGAAGGCGAGCATCACCCAGGAGAGCACGGCCACCGGCCAGAGCTGGAATCCGAAGCTCACCGTGCTCACCAACTGCTCGATCGCGACCGGCGTGACGATCGAAAGGATGCCGACCGCCACCGCGAAGGAGATCAGCGCGAGGAAATCGGATCGCTCGAGGCGCAGCAGCACCGCCAGCCGTTGCCAACTGGAGACGTGCGACGGACCTCCGCCGTGGTGATCTGCCATGGGCAGCCCGTGGTCTAGGCTTCGGACAACCAGGAGCGCTCACCGTGGTCGCAGGGTGGACGCTCGTTGCCCAGGGCGGCGGGCCGCGGTTGCCGGCGTGCCCGGTCGATCTCGTGGGCCACCGACTGGGCGATCGCCTGGGCGGCCCGTTCGATCGCCATCCGCCAGTCGGAGTCGACGACCATCCCGCGGACATCCCCGACGCCGCGAATCTGGGCGCGGATGCGGCACGATTTGTCGATTCCGCCCCGGGGTTCGTGGCCCCCCTGGAGGAGGACCACCAACCGCGTGACCCGTCCCCGGAAGCGGCCGAGCGCCATGCGCAGCCGCACGTCGAGGAGATCGCGCAGTTCCGCCGCCTCTGCCAGACCGCTGTGCCGCAGTTCCCATTCCATCGTCTTCTCCACCATCCGGGCCGCCGATCACTTCTTCATCGTCATTGGTAGGCTCGACACTACCATTGGACAAATAGAATGTTTCAGCATCAGGTATAGGAAAAACCGTTCGTGCTGCGTTTCGGCTGACTTTCGTCGCCCGAGACGGCGTGCGCGGAGGCAGGCACACCACATTCCCCCATGCCGAGGGGTGCTTTCGTGGGGCCCCGATCGGTTGCCGGCGGTCCGGGGGGCCCGATCGGTAGGCAGGGGACCCCGAGCGGTTGGCAGGGGGAATCGTCGAATGGAATGGCTCAACTACCACCATCTCCTCTATTTCTGGATGACAGCCCGCGAGGGCAGCATCACGCGCGCCTGCCGGAAGCTGCACCTCACGCAACCAACCGTCAGTGGGCAGATCCGGGCACTCGAGCGCTCGTTGCAGGCGAAGCTCTTCGAGCGGTCGGGTCGGGCCCTCGCCCTGACAGAAACCGGCACAACCGTCTACCGCTACGCCGAGGAGATCTTCGCCCTCGGCCGCGAGCTCCAGGATGCGCTCGCCGCGCGGCCCACCGGCCGCGCCGTCCGCTTTGCCGTCGGCGTCGCCGATTCGCTCCCCAAGGTGCTCGTCCACCGGCTCCTCGAGCCGGCGCTTCATCTGGGCACGGACATGCGCATGACCTGCATCGACGGCGAACCCGACCGCCTCCTCGCCCAGCTCGCCCTCCACGAACTCGACCTGGTGGTCACCGACTATCCGGCCAGTCCGCGGCTGGGGCTCAAGACCTTCAGCCATCTCCTCGGCGACTGCGGTGTGAGCTTCCTTGCGACTGAGCAGTTGGCGCGGCAGTATCGCCGCGGCTTCCCCGCCTCGCTCAACGGTGCCCCGCTCCTCGTGCCGGTGGCGGGCACGACGCTGCGCCGCAACCTCGAGCAGTGGTTCGACGAACAGGGGATCAGGCCGCGGATCCGCGGCGAGATCGCCGACAGTGCGCTGCTCAAGGCGTTCGGCGCGAACGGCAACGGCATCTTCGCCGCCCCCAGTGCCGTCGAGCAGGATGTCACGCGGATGTACGGCGTGGCGGTGGTGGGTCGCGAGGAATCGCTGCGCGAGCGGTTCTACGCGGTCTCGGTGGAGAAGCGGCTCAAGCACCCCGCCGTCGTCGCCATTTCGCAGCGGGCCCGCAACGAGTTGTTCCGCGGCTGAGCGGGGCAACCTCACTCGGTGACCACGATCCGCGGCGGGCGTCCGCTCAGTCGGCCCACCGCCAGCGGGAAGGTTGTCGGCGAGGCACCACCGCCCAGGACAGAGCCCCCGCGATGCAGCGGATCAAGAGCGGTCTCTCCGGAGGGATCCGCCCCGGCATACCGGCGAGGCTTTCCGGCCGACCGATCGTCACCTACCCTGGCATCGACCCGCCCCGCCCCGCGCCGCGGCAGCGCCCCGCCGCCCACCACCATGTTCCACCACCTCCGCAAATGGTGCGGTGCCGCCTGGCTGACGTTCCGCGGCGAGGCGGCGCGCGGGCGGCGCGACATCCACCACGGTCGGCACGGTCTGCGGATGGCGGTGCTCCACGACACCCCCGCCACGCTGCTGCCCCGCCTCGAGAGGTTGCTCGACCACGCCGAGGACCGGTTCGATGTCGTCGGTCCGGAGGCGGTGGCCGACCTCCTCGCCGGCCGGTTCACCGCACGCGGCCGCGACGCGCTGCTGTTCACCTTCGACGACGGATTCGCGAGCAACCACGCCGCCGCCGAACGGCTCGCCGCGCGGGGGATCCGCGGGCTGTTTTTCGTCATTCCGTCGTTCATCGACCGGACCCTCGAGGAGTGGACCGCCCACCACCGCCAGGCGGGTCGCGAGGCGTTCGCCATCTGGTCGGGCGGCACGCGCCGCGGCCTCGCCCGTGCGCAGGTCCGGGAGATGGTGGCGATGGGGCATGTCATCGGCGGCCACAACGACGCGCACCTCGACCTCGGCGGAGTCGCCGATCCGGACGTGATCCGCGGCGAGATCGACCGGGCCCTCGACGGCGTGGAATCGCTCACCGGCGCGCCGTGCGCCGATTTCGCCTTCGCCTTCGGCCGGCCGCGCACCATCCGGCCGCTGGCGGTCGCCCGGCTCGAGGAACGTGGCGTGCGCACCTACGCCTGCGTCCGCGGCCTCAACCTCCCGGGCGTCACGCCGCGCCTCCTCCTCCGCGACCAGATCGATCCGGGGGAGCCCTGGCTCTTCCAGCGGGCCTGTCTCGACGGCGCCGTCGATCGACGCTGGGTGTCGGAGGTCGACGGTCTCCGCCGGCTCGGCGGCGTGCTGCCGGGATGAGATCGTCCCGTCAGTCGGCCGTCGCGCTCGCGACGATGTCGGCATCGGGCACGGGTGTGGAGACGGCGAGCGCGGGGGTGCCGCCCCCGGCGGTGAAACCGGCGGCGCCGAGCGCCGACAGCAGCACGCCGTTGCGCGCCGATGGCACGTAGGCGGCGACGATCGTGCGCGCGCCCCGCGAGGCGGCGTGGTGCTGGAGGTGGCGGGCGAGGGCATTCTCCACCTTCTTGGCGGCGACGCGGCAGGAGAGCACGAGATCGGTGATCGTCAGCGTGTCGCCGCCAGCCGCCAGCGCGACGAACCCGACGAGACCGTAGTCGCCGAACCGGTCGGCGCAGCGCAGGTGCAGGCACTCGACGGACGGATCGGCGACGAGTCGCTCCACTTCGGCGCGCGCGAGGCGGCGACCGGAGAGGTTGAGCTGATTCGTCCGTTGGAGCAGTTCTGCGCAGCGCGCAAGCTCGTCGGCGGTGAAGCGCTGCGACACCGTGAGCAGGAGCCGGCAGCCACGGAGAAACTCCCGCGGATCCCCCGCCGCCCCGGTCAGGGCCGACTGCCGCCGCGCCTCGGCACGATAGAGGGCGCGGCGTCCACGGGCCTCCGCCGTGATCGGGACGGTGAACTCCGGGCGGGTGAGGAGCCCGGCCACGGTGCCCGGATCGTAGGTCCGCACCGCGGGATGTGCGGCGCTGATCTCGGCCCGCTCGAACGGGGCGTCGTCGATCACCGCGATGGTGTCGATGCCGATGTTGAGCTGCGCGGCGATCCGGCCGACGGCGGCGCTCTTGGCGGACCAACCGATCTGCGGGTGGAGGAAATAGTCCGCCAGCCCCTGCCGCTCGAGGAGCCCCCAGGCGAGGTCGTGGTCGTTCTTGCTGGCCACGCTCTGGAGGATGCCGCGGTCGTCGAGGGCGTGGATCAGCGCCACGCATTCGTCGCGGAGAATCACCCCCGCCGGACCATCCTCGCCGACGGTACCCTGCCAGAGCGTCTGGTCGAGATCCCAGACGACGCACTTCACCGTGGGGGCCGGCACCGCCGCCCGGGCCTGCACCGGCGGTTGCAGCGCGGTCGGCCGCCAGGCGACGAGATCGAGCCAGGTGAATGCCAGGTGGGCCTCGTGATCGTTCTCCGGGTAGACGAGCAGCCGCGCAGGGCACCCGGCGGGCGGGAGCCGGTCGACGACGGCGCTGCTCCGGTGGAGGTTGTGGCCCGGCCCGAACGGAAACGACTCGCGGTGCAGCACCGCGGTGTCGGTCTGGAGTTCGACGCAGAGGCGGAACGGACCGGGCGCCAGGCTCCAGGCCTCGATCAGCAACTCGTCGGGGCGGAACACGGATCCCGATCGCGCGGTCTGGTCGAGCAGCAGCGTGCGCGCTTTGTTGAACCAGGTCTGCGGCTTGAGGAGGCGCACGTCACGGACGGCGCGGGGGGCGACATCGGCGTGGGTCGAGCAGCGCCCGAGGTGGCGATCGAGGGATTGGAGGCGGCGGCACGAGGCCACGCGGAGGGCGCCGCCGCCGAGGGTGGTCTGCAACTTCCCCCACTTGCGGAAGCGGATCTCGGCGGCATGGTCGAAGAGGCCGCGGTATCCACCGTGGATGCCGATCCCGGCGTCGAAGCGCGCGCAGTTGGTGTCGGCACGGCGGACGAACAGGGGGCAGGAGCGGTAGCACTGCGGCTGCGCGCACTCGAGGCAGTGCTCCTCCCAGTGGACCACCGCCACGCGGGCGACGGCGTCGGCATCGATGGCCGAGGGGAGGGGCGGACCGGGTGACCGCGTCGTGCCGCCGAAGTCGAACTGGAACATGGAGCGGGGGGCTCGGGGCGGGCCGGATGATTCGATCCCTTCAGGATAGCCCACGCCCCGTTCGGTTCACCGGCGCCGCCGCCATCCACCCCCGCCGGGAACGTCGTCGCGTGATCATGGCGGTAGTCACCTTTCCCCCTCCTCCAGCAGGCCCGCCAACGCTGCGTGCACCGTGGACACCGGAATCGCGTAGCTCGTGGTCCGGTCGCAGCGGGCGATCGTCAGGCCGACCGCCCGTCCGTCGAGCCCGAGCACCACGCCGCCGCAGCCATCGGCGGGGATCACCGAATCGTGGGTGAAGGCGAGCGGGAAATCGGCGCGCCGACGGCTGACCGGCCCGCTGAAGGCGAGGTCGCGCCGCCGCGGCTTGTCGGATTGGGCGTCGGCCATCGACACGAGCACCGCCTCCGTCTCCTTGAATGTTCCCTCCCGCACGAACGTGATCGCGACGGTGTCGCCGATCCGCGCGGCGCGGAGCGTTGTGGCGAGGGCCGCGGCGGTGAGGGTCGGCAGACCGTCGAGGGCGATGATCCGGTCACCGCGGCGCAACCCGGCCTTCCGGGCGGGCCCCGATGGGCTGACACGCCGCAGGATCGTGCCGGTGACGGTCGGGTCCTCGTCGAGCGACACGCCGAGCGCCGGGGTGGTGTCGTCGTCGCCGACGTAGTGCGGGCGCGGTGGAATCGGTCGGCTCGCCACACTGACGGTGCCGATGGCCAGCGGGGTGGCGCCCGTGCCGGGGGTGACGAGCCAGCGGCCGACCGGTGGATCGGCCTCGGCCCACCCGATCGGCACCAGGCCGGTGGCGGGGATTCTCAGGAGCGCGAGATCGAAGGCCTCGTTGGCGGCGACGATCGCCGCAGGGAACCGGCGCTCACCGACTTGGCAGTCGATCCCGTCCGGCAGCTCGCTCCGTTTGGTGAGGACCAGTCCGTCGGCACGGACGACGACCCCGAGGGCGACCCGGCGCTCACCGTCGAGGATCGTGGCGACGGAGGGGGTGGCCGGGGCGGCGATGGCGGCGAACCGGTCACGGATCGTGGGATGCGTGAGGCTCTCGTCGCGGAAGTCGCTCTGCATCGCCGGTTCGGCCGTGCTGCCGCCGCTGACGACTCCGGCGCGGAGCTGGTCCCACTGCCGGCGGTAGATCTCGATCGGCACCGAATAATTGTCACGCAGATCGGTGCTGATGCTCATGCCGATGCCGATGAGCCGACCGTCGAGATCGACGAGTGGCCCGCCGGAGTCGCCCGGCTGGAGCGTGCAGTCGGTGAGGAGCGAGAGGCGGTGGAACGACCCGTCGCGGAGCACGCCGCGCAGGCGTCCGAGGCGCACCGGCGCGGTGCGCCCCTGCACGATGCCGTCGCTGTGGCCGGCGGCGAGGCACCAGTCGCCGATCCGCAGCGCCGTCGAGTCGCCCGGCTCGACGTGGGGCCACGGCCCGGGCTCGGTGATCTGCAGCATGCCGGCGTCGGTGGCCTGGTCGCGCCCCAGGGGCCGGGCCCGGGTCACACGGCCGTCGGCGAGGAGCACGGCGAACTCCCCGTCGACATCCTCCATCGCATGGGCCACGGTCAGGATCAGACCATCGGGCGACACGATCACGCCGCTGGCGACACCGTTTTCGAGCATGTCGCCCGTGGCGCTGCCGAGGCCGACGGTGGCGGCGAGCATGCGTGTCGCCGCCACCACGCTCCTCGACTCGGCGTCGAGGAGATCGGCGTTCACCGGAGACTGTGCGCGGGAGTTTCCCGGCAGGACCATGGCCAGCGCGACCAGCGCCGTTCTCCCCGCCCGCGCGATCGTGGCGCGGAGCCCCGCGCCGGCGGCGACCGTCCCACCCGCTGGTGCCGGGGGTTTCATGGTGCGGGTTCCTCGGCGAGTGATTCCCGGTAGTGGCGCAGTCGCCGCCGCATCGCCTTCTGCTCCCGTCGGTCGTCGACCGCCGCGATCAGCTCGACGGCCCGCTCCTGGAGCGCGACCGCCCCCTGCCGATCGCCCGCGAGGAACCGGGCCTGTGCGAGTGTGTCGAGGGCCCACGGGTTGGCATGCTCGAGGAGGGTGTCGGCACGCGTGGCGAGGGTGTCCGCGACCGCGATCGCCCGCGGCGGGGGGGCCGGGAGGTCGAGGATCCGCTGGGCGATGTCGTTGAGCAGTTGGGCGTCGTCGGCGGCAGGGCCTTCGAGGAGCGCCGCGGCGGCCTGCACGCCGGCGTCGAGATCGCGCTGCTGGAACAGGGTGATCTCGACCTTCATGCCCGCCCCCCTGCCGGCCAGGCGAGGTTGTACGGCGACCATCTCGTCGACGAGCTCGAGGGCCCGCTCCCACTGGCCCAGTTCGACCGCGGTCCGCGCATCTTCGTCGAGCCGTTCCGCCCGTCGGGCCGCGGCCGCCTCGGCGACGGGATCGAACCCGCCGGCGACCATTCGGTCGATGACGTCGTCGAGGCCATCGAGGGGGTGACCGATCCAGGCGAGGCGGCCGTCCGCCGCGACGACGAACGTGGTGGGAACCCCGTCCTCCCCCGCGGGCGCCATCCACGCCCGCCACGAACGCCCCTCGGGGTCCTCGTCGCGGTGCCGGCGGGGTGTGTCGTCGTAGCGGTCGAGGCCGGGGAGGAAGCCCGCAGGTCCGTCGAGCTCCCGGAAGAAATCGACCACTTCCTCCTCACGCTCGGGTGGATCGGTCACGACCGCCACGAACGCCACGCCGCGGCGCCGGAAGCGGCCGGCGAGATCGGCGAGGTGGGGAAGGGCTTCGCGGCAGGGATCGCTGCGGGTGTCGACGAACGTGACCGCATGGATCGCTCCGTGCTCGAGCGGTCCGGTCGCATCGCCACCGAAGAGGCGATTCCCGCGGCCGAGCCACCGGGCGATCTGCAGGGGGGGCGCCGGGTCGCCGAGCGAGAGCGACTCGTCGGCAGCGCTGCACCATGCAGAGCCCCATGCCAACTGCAGGACCGTGACGAGGAGCGCCGCTCTCGCGACATCCATCCGCACCGTGCTCCCGGGTGGTCCGTGATCCCGTGTCGTCTGTGGATCCCGTGTCGTCTGTGGATCCCGTGTCGTCTGTGCTCCCATGGCGTCGGTTGCCCTCGCACGACGGCAATCGACTCTACCTGTCGCCCGCCGGGTGGACAACGAGCCGGGCCCAAGCGGCTCGGGCCACGGCCCGTTCACGACTGTCGTGGACCCGGCGGGCTGGGGGGCGGAGGGGGTGGTTTGATCCGTCGCCGGCGTGCATCACGCGCTCTCTTCCGGCCGCGGGCCGGTGAGAGCAGGACGGCGATCGCCCCGAGGACCACCATGACGACAATCCACCAGGCATGTTTCGTCATCGAGTGGTCTCTTCGGCGGTCGGCGGCGGACAGACTCCCGTGCCGTGGGGGCCGGGGCGGTTCCAGTTCCTTGTTGCCCCCGGACCCGCCGGAATTGTGAGCATTCCTCGATGATTTTTTTCAGGTTGTTGACAGCAGGGGGGGAGGGGGTACATCCCCGCATTATTTGGTCCTTTTCTGGAACCGCTCCTGCAAGCACCCACCCGTCGCGCCGCACACCGGCTGCTGACGGCAATCTGACCGGCCTTTCTCGCGGAGCGAGTTTCCTCCGCGTGTCTGCCGGTGGTGCTGTGGATTTTCCTCGGGGTGCATTTCCCGGGGGAGAGCCTGCGCGGTGATTGCGTCTGGCGCCGGTGGTTCGTCGTGGCGGGTGCGTGCTCGCACTCACCCTTTAGCCACTGGAGAACATCCGATGAACGCTCTTCGCTTCACACGCTTTGCCGCCGCGCTTGTGTTCGCCCTGTC